>ERZ1740058.924-NODE-924-length-17251-cov-9.665155_pt1 | contig 17251 bp, 17 predicted proteins | sample MGYA00581745_ERZ1740058 | MGnify/ENA primary metagenome ERZ1740058 (study PRJEB43018, sample SAMN04849742) | marine metagenome | isolation source: floating plastic debris | place: Pacific Ocean | collected 2008-08-30 | study: EMG produced TPA metagenomics assembly... | reverse complement strand
TTTCTTTTCCCCTACTTGACAACGTGCCATGATGCTTAACCTGTCACGCATCCCCCACAGTGGAGATTTCATCTGCCTGCGGGGGCAGGTTACGGAGGATTGGTTGTCCGGTGAGGGGCTCGTGACTTCATGGGCCGGACAGTCCTGGTTTGAAGTGCCCACAGAGGAGATTGTTTGGGACCGCGAAGGCCGACTCTATCTCAGCCAGGGAACTGTGCTAGCGGACTCTAGTCCGGTCAGTCAGATGGTCTTTGGTCAGGCCAGGTTGAATCTGCAAGGACTCTACCAATATCCGGAATCTCGCATGACGCCCCCAGCACAACTCTGTGACTGGCCACCTAACGCGTAGCTAGCTATGCGTTAAGCGCGTACGGTGTTCACTCAGGCGATCGCGACATGGTTCACCCACTTGGGCGGGAAACTCGTTTAAGGTTTGCCGATCGCGCTCGGTCATCATGGGCAAACGAGATGCTTGTCGATGCAGCCATCTAACCCGTTTTTTTACCGCAGCGATCGCCCAGCGAATGCAGAACCCTCAGCCTTGTCCACTAACGAATCGCTTGCCAACAATCATGCTTTACCATCGCGCTCCTCAGATTTGCAATGGATTGTGGATATGATAGTCCTTCACCTCTCGCCAAGCATTATTAGCTGCTCAATATCATTTGAGTTTTAGTGTAGTAAATCTGCTTGACAACTCAATTCTGTAAGAACCAATATTTAGGAGCCAAATTCGAAAAACATTAATTTGTAAAAAGCCTCTTTGAATTTTTTGAGTTCAGGATCATTTGATGAAGACTGAGCCCAAGCATCACAAACAGTCTGGAATGTACTAAGAAAGCTGAGATCTAGTTCTTTGGCTAAATCTGGAAAATAATCGTGTGGATCAACACCTGCCACTGATTCTAATGCAGAAATAATCTTATCCTCCGTTACACGAAGAATCGAACAGGCTTCTTCTAATTGAAGAGCCTCTAAAAAGTTGATCAGAATTATTTCTGGATGTGAGCTTGAAGGAAGTAAGCAATATCTTTTTTTGTTAATCCACTCATTACCTTCTATGTTTTTCCTGTATTCCTCTATATGATTTCGGCAGTCCCCATCAAAGACGGCTATTATTCTCAAGTCCTCCAACTTGTTCGGAAGACTTGATAAATCTTGCTGAACTCGCCCTTCAGAGCCAGATATATGATAGTAAAAGCTGTCTGGGACAAAATCAGTTGAAAATTTAAGTATAGAACGTGTTAACTCTCTTGCTGCAACATCTTCAAATAATAGCAAGGCCTTCTTCTTCGCAGTAAGCCCCAAGAGTCTAATGTATTCATAATCATTTTCAGAAATAGAACATTTTATTTTCTCTCTACCAAGTTTCATGACATGAATTTTGCGTCGAGGAATATTTTTCAATATGTGCTCGGAGTGCGAAGAAATAACAGTCGGAATCCCAAGATCACTCACCATAGCTGCTAGAGTATCAGTCAATCTTGCCTGGGTACTTGGTGGAAGAAAACTTTCTGGCTCTTCAATAAATAGGATGACATTCTCACCGGACTTTCCAATTTTATACAAATAGTCTATCAACCAAAAGAAATAAAATAACGAAAGTTCGCCCAGTCCCATGCTTGCTGAGTCATAATCTGCTCTTCTGTTCTTTACGCGAAAAAAAGGGAAAGCGCTGAATTCGCCATATTCCTCTTCAACATTAATCATAGAGACATGTGTATAGCTGCCGTTAGTTAAATAATTTAGTATGCGCAAATCCTTTTCTGCTAAGTTTATTTCACTATAACCTTCCAATATTTCTTGGAAATTAGGAGTTAAGACTAAAGCTTGCAAGTTTGGGATCAGACTACATGGATCATAAATAAAACCAGTAACTCCAGGTATATCTCTTGATTCTTGCATATCAGCAATGCTGGAATTTGAAAACTCATATTCAGTACCAGCTACTTCTAGAGTAAAGCGAACTAAATAGTCTTGAAGTAGAGGAGTAGGTAATTTTGCTCGATTACTATTTTCTGACACAAAAGAGTTATAGAGAATTCTAATCAAATTACTTTTTCCAACACCATTTCTGCCCACCAATGCTGATATGCAACTGTCAAAATTTAACGACAAACCTGAAAAAATATTTTGCCCTTCTATGGTTATGTTCTTGAGCTTTGTTTTCGGATTTCTTCTTAGAGCTCTACGCCAGTGATCGCGAATTCTAGCTTTCTTAAGCTCCACTACGATATCCTCTCCTGCATAATCTCAGACAATATCGTGAGCAACTCATTCTCTAGAAGATTACCTTTTTTGACTGAGTTCAAATAATGTAGATGCGAAAGCAAAGCTGAGTTGACTGGATTTTCACTTGCCTGCTTTCTAAAGAATGATACAAAAAATGACCATATAACAAGATCTCTGAGCTTTACAGAGGAGATGTCCGACACTCTCGAACTGGCACGATCCAGAAAAATATTTATCAAATCAATTACAAACTTTTTCGTCAATCCTTTCGGCACCAATTCAGGACTATCAAGATCATTATTTCTCTCTTTTATAGTTTCAAATTTATCGAAAAACTCGTTCATTATTTCCTCTTCATCACTGTAGATTGAGTTATATCTACACAGGAATATGAACCAGCTATATAGAGTAGCCTTATTTAATCTTGTCCTGGTTTTTCTTTGGAATATACTTTGAATCAGGATGTCAATAGATATTTCTATTGAATCGATTAGATTTTCCTTGAAACCAGTCGATTCCCTGTAACGCGTAGTGACTGTATTTGCTGTTATTTTTTTTGATAAAGTTTGCTGTTCTAATGTCAAAAGACATTTAGCGATTACATCATCATATGCCATTCTTGAATTCGAAAAGCCTATGGATTCGGTAGAGTATCCCGCCTCAATCATATATTCTGAAAGGTTTTTGACTTGCTGTCTAGCTTCGCCAAAATATGCATTCCTTTGTTCGGCTGAAGTAAGATTTGTGGGTTGGTTTAACCTAAAAAATAACTCTCCTGGCTCTCCCGGCTTATAATCTGATATTGTCAATAATCTCACAGTGAAATCTTCTATTCTTCCTCTTTCACTATCTGATAAATCATTCCAATATAAACCGTCGAGTTTTTTGATCTCCTCTTCCATCGGCTCCTGAAATCCATGTATAGGAAATTCTCCGCTTATAAAATCCCTTATCGCAGCTAATCTTTGTTGACCATCAAGAACTTCTTGCCTGCCTTCTTTTGGGACTTGAATGACGTGAATGGGTGGTATATGCCACCCTCTTAAAATGGAATCTATTAATCTTTGCTTTTTTAATTTCCCCCATACTTCTCCTCTTTGAAAGTTGGGCTGTAGATCTAGACGGCCTTGTCTGATTTTCCGATAGAGCGTAGAAATATCTGGGTCAGAAGGTGTTAAGTGCATAATTCATCAAAATTAATGCTGCAGCTTTCTCAGCTCATAAGTGTATGTGAGTTTAATTGAGAGGTGATAATCCCTTCAGTTTTAGAGTGAGGGTATCCTTATATCCTTAAATATCATTCGCCTCTCTTAACGCTATGAAAGTATCGCTAGGCTCGGCATCAGCTTCCGCTCCTCAGCAACCCGATAGCCTCTCCCCAAAGGCTGTCATCGCTAATCTCATCTCCCCTCCGCTGGCTCCGATGCAGATTCATATGTAGCTTTGAAAACTTTTTCGCGTATAAAGCAAGTCTTTACGATTTACGAACCTTGCAGATGCTCCACAAAGTTAGCTCAGGCATCGTCTGAAAATCATCTTTTTGCAGAATTTTCTAAACTTTGACGAAATGCCCCATTGACACAACTTATTCAGAGTTCCATTTCCAACATTTCTGGCTCACCATCCACAGATGCCTGGAAAATTTCGACCCGGCGGCGGTCGCCCTCAACATCCCGCCAAATTGCCGGATGTTGAGTAGTCGAGATCGCCCCTACCATGAGAGCTAACGAATAAGTCCTGACATCGCCAGGTCAGAGCTAGCAACCGAGCATTCAGCATTCGCTGGGCCGATCGCTTGAGCCACTGCCATCGCCGAGGTGACCGCGCCCTCATGCAAGCCATCTCCCAGATAAGCGCCGACATGATAGGTATGGTTTTCACCATTGGTGGCAATCACTTCCGGTCGATACCGCAATGCGGCCACCGTATAAAACGGCGTCTGGTGCTGCTGAACATGGATGATTTTTTCAGGATCAATGCGGTCTTGGAGATGAAACGCCAAGCTATAAGCTTGATTCGATGAGACGCCACACAGTTGATTTAGGCAGGCGTTATAGCCCCAGCTCGTATCCGTTTGAAAGAAATCAAACTCAGAGCCTTGCTGAATGCCATAGGGTTCATAGAGACGGCGATCGCAATGCATTGTCGTGGTCGCCTCGTACGGCTGCCAGTTGCGAAAACGGCGCACTTCATCCGGTTGCGGGTCGGCCAATAGGGGCAACACCTGATCGGGTGGCGTGGCAAAAATCACCTTATCGAAGGGTTGATTGAAGCAGTCATCGCCCTCGCACCGCCCTTTAATTTGCACCCCTGCGGGCGATCGATGCACTCCAGCGATTCGGGTATTCAGAAACACTTCACCCGAAAATCGCTCTAAAATTTTTTCGATATAAGAGTAGACTCCCCCTTGAATACGCACCCAACGGCTAAAAACGTAGCGCCGTAAGGCGGGAATCGCCAGCTCTGCGGGAAAGTCGTCAATCGCTTCATAGGGCATGGAATAGCTGTACATCGTGAGCAACTTGACCCAAGTTGTCTGTGCGGATTCTGGTGTGAGATAGGCCGACAACGGCTGCCCGCGCAGATGCTCTAATCGGGCTAGATGGGTTTTGAGCCACAGGCCCAGCGATCGCGCATAGAGCCCATCCGTATGCAGCACCTCACGCCACTTTTGGAGGCCATGAAAGTTGTGCTCAATCATGCCCGACGACATAAAGTGCCGACCATCTTCAAAGAAGATGCCAGAACCCACCTCTACCGGCTCTAGGGGCACTGCTAAGTCCTGCATCAGATCAAGGAAATTCGTAAACGCTACCGGAAACTCCAAGACGCCCGCTTCTAATAGTTCAGGGCACTTTGTGGAAGCCGCCATATTTTTGTTCAGCGTCCGAATGTGGCCCCCCAAGACGGACTTTCGCTCATATACCGTGACGCGGTGTCCTTGACGATCGAGCAAATAAGCCGAAATCATGCCACTTGCGCCGCCACCGATGATGGCAATTTTCATAGCTGTGCCTCCTGGAATGACGTGGATTGGGAATTTAAAAGAAAGAAAAGCGGAATTCGGAATTTGGCGTGAGGAATTTGGCAGACAATGAGTTTAAGATTTGAGAGCCGAGGTACCTGCCTTCCTCAAACCCCCAACCCTCTACCCTCATCTCTCCCTTCTCTCATGTCGTTGCCAATAACTCACCGGATAGCTGCTGATATAGCCGCGCCCCGGTCCAAAACGTGGGGGCAAAGCCGGGATAGCCGGAGGCGGCATTACAGAAGTAAAAATGCTGCAGGGAAGTTTCAGCCGTGAGCCGACCAAGGCCCATATTTTGCGGAGTCAGGCTAGAACCGTAAGAATTTCCTTGAGGGCAATTGCAGAAGCGCTCGTTCGTCGTCGGGCTACCCGTGATTTTGAACACCAAGTGCTCACGAATATTCGGTACGTAATGCGCTTCGACGACATCCAGTAGGGTCTCCAGGATTTCCTCTTTTTTACGGCGATAGGCAGCGCGATCGTGCAATTCCCTGAAGTAGTCGTAATTCGCCACAGTGAGAAACTCGATAATCTGACAGTCGGCTGGACAATCACGGCTGGCGGAGGTCAATAACGTGGGCGTCGTGATGGCAAAGCTGGGCTGAGAAAAATCATGATGTTCATACATCCGCGCAAAGGCCCGATTGAGGTCAACGTCCTCACTGTGGAAGGTATTCCAAGGGCCAAAACCGTAGTCCCGCAGGTCTAAATCTTTGACTACGCAGTAGGCCACAAAGTTAGACGCCGAATAGTCGTAAGCTAATTGCCGCTGCACTCTAGACGAGAACTTCTCCAGACCAATCATCTTGGCAGCTCGCTGCGGGTCAAGATTGCAAATGACGTTCTCAGCGGAGAATTCACGGGTCTCGTGGGTGCTGAGGTTGATTGCTTTCACCCCTGTCACCCGCTGGCCCTCGACTAAGAACTCGATGACCTCTGTCTCCGTCAGCACCTCGCCCCCTTGGGCCTCAATCACGTTGACTAGGGCATTGATGACGTGCTCAAAATGCTGGGTCGGATAAAATGCCCCTTCTTGGTACCCGGTAAATAAAATCACCCAGGCATAAAACGACAGTTGATTGGGCGGTAGCAAAAAATCAGGCCATTGCAGGGCTAGCAAGGTCTGAGCCGCCAGCGGCAGCGCAAATCGATCAAACACATCCTGAAGCGTACAGCGGTAATACTTGAGGGCCGTGAGGGCCGCCGGTAAATTTTTGAGCATCAGGCCTGGACGCCGGGGTGGGGACAAGCACTTGAGCCCCCGACTGACGGTTTGTACTGCGTGGATGAACTGGGTGATCTGGCGGGCGTGATCGGGAAACGACATCGTCAGGCGTTGGATCAAGACCTCAGAATCGGCAGGAATATCCACGGCATACCCCGGCATCCGCATACAGTCAAAGCCGTCGGGGTCGTAGCGCTCGAAGGTAATGTCTTCAGTCAGGCCCAACGTCTTTAGCACCTGGTTCACAGTATGACCTTCACCACAATCCCAAACGTAATGCAGTTGAGCATTGAAGTGATACTGCTGGGCCATCGTAAAGGTATGACCAAACCCACCAGGATATTCGTGGGCTTCCAGCACCTGTACTGATCGCCCAGCCTGGGCCATCAGAGCCCCAAACACTAACGCTGAGAGACCGCTGCCCACCACGAGATAATCTGTTTGCATAATCTTTTTTCTCACTTCACTCACTCGCATCGCGTGAGTGAGTCCGAACGCTAAACCTGATTAAATCAAAGGATTTTGAGGAACTTGTGAGCGGCCCGATCCTCGTAAGTTCCTCATCTTTTCTCGGTAGGGTGGCAGTGGGAGAAAGGTAGTTTCCAACTTCCTCAATCGAGTCTGATATCGGAGGTATAGAGTCGATGAAAGTAAGCTATGCCGACCTTGAATATCTTTATGAGCAAAAGCGATTGCAGACCTTGAAGCAGCAATCACATGAACTGGCAAAGGAAATTGACCAAGTCGCCGCCGATCTGAAAGAGCTGGAACGGCTACGAGCCTTAAACGTGGCGGACGCTGGGGCGAGCGCTAGATTGCCCCAGCATCGACAGGGCACAAAAGTCTCTGGTCAGTCTTGGGGCAACAATCTATTGCTCTTCGTTCTCCTACTCCTGCTGGTCATTGCGAGCGTCAGCCTGTAGGGAAATCGTCCAGGGTGACGTTGAGCGGCTGTTTTTGAGGATTGCGGCGATCGCCCCTTAAACGATCGCCAGAGGGGGTTAAGCATGAGAGGAGCTGGCCGCCGGGTTCGTCTGCCCGTCATCAAAACACGCCCTCATTGGGAAAACTGCTGAGGCTCGACAATCCTGCATAAAAATCTCAAGCCCGACAGATGCCACATAGCGGTCTTGAGGCCGTGAACTGATCCGCAACCGTGCCCGTGGCCGCTATGGAGGAAATGCCACCATGAGACCAGAACGACAGCAGCAACCGATTGACACGAGTATCCGGCGATTGGTGTTGATTATTGCCTTCCGGCTCAGCATGGTTTGGGATTTACTGACCACGTTTCTAGGCAGTTTGATTATTCTGGGCAGCGCTAGCTTTATAGCGCTGGGGATGAGTTTCGTCGGTAGTTTGACCGTCGAAGCCTTTAATTTCTCAACGAAATCCATCTGGGAGCGGCGGCGAGGAAAGCGGCCTGAGGTGGGCTTATTGAAGCTGATTTGGTTTTTTGCGATCGCCTTTGATTTTTGGACGTCTTTGACCTGTAACACCACCTATGTAGCCCTGCAGCAATTCACCTTGGGGCAGTCAGCATCCTTAGCCCAACTGTTTGCTCGACTCACAATAGGACAAATGCTCATTGTTTTGTTTGTCACGATGCTGACCACTATTAGTCCCATGATGGTGGGCTACATCCGCGATCGCGAGCTTGATTTTTTAACCTAATATCCCGCAAAAACAATAGTCGTCAACACCCTAATTCGTCTTGAATCACATCGGAGGTAAGATCCATGGCAGCCGTTATCAATCAAATGGTCTCTGAAGCTCACCCGATTGTTGTGGTGGTCGGGTACGGCAACCCTCAACGAGGCGATGATGCCATTGGCCAAACAGTCGTCTCTCAGTTGCAAGCGCTCAGCATTCCCAAGGTTGAGGCATATGCCGTCAGCCAACTCACCCCAGAGGTCTCCAGCAAACTGGCAGCAGCAGACGGAGTCATCTTTGTGGACGCTTGCAAGTTGGCCAATACGAATGTCAAAGTCAAGCCTTTAACCGCCTGTGGCTCTGAACCAGCGGGGTCCGTAGTGCCGGCCTCGGGACATTCTTGCGATCCAGGTTCACTCTTGGCCCTGACTTCCTCAGTCTATGGCCGTTGCCCCCAGGCTTGGTGGGTTGAGGTGCCTGCCAGCGACTTTACTGTCGGTAACGACCTCTCAGCATTGGCAAAACAGGGCGTCACCCAAGCAGTGAGAGAAATTGAGGAATTGATTAGTGCGATCGCGGAAACGTCAATCAAAGTTTCTGCATATCAACCCAATTCTAAATAACCTGCAAAAACGTTCTCTCTGACGAAAACATTCAGGTCACAGCAAAAACCATAATCAATATTGATTTCATGTTATTGCATGAGCCTTATTAAGATCCCACCATTTTAGGTTCCCTCACAAGAACCTCATCTTTTTGCTTCAAGATTATTAGGTGGATAAAAAGCCTAGGCATGAATTTTAAACTGTCAGCATAAAGCAGCAAGAACACTTTTCTAGCCCCGGATTCATGCCGATCATCATGACGAAATTGTTCGTAAAAAAAAGAAGTGAATCCAGATATTGGAATCTAGGTTAGGAAACTTTCACGAAAATCCTAATAAAGTTTGATTGAACAGCTAGCAAGGTGCTTGTCATGGCTGTCTATTCCCAGGTTCGTTGCCTAATTGACAATTTAATTTATTCAGGAAACAGCATTTTTATTGAGAAATCTGAATCCTTGAGAGGAGCCTTCCTTCCTAGTCCGCGCAGTAAGTTGGTTTTCTGAGCTAACAACAAGAATATTGAGCTTCAATCTTTGAGGAGCTGTGACCGTGAGACCATCTCCAGCGATCCATATTCAGGGGCATGTGAGCCCCGGCTTTGAGCCCGTGCACGAGGCCTTTGCAGAGAATTTCTCTCGACGGCATGAGCTAGGCGGTGCCTGTTGCGTATACCACCAAGGCGAGAAGGTGGTGGATTTGTGGGGCGGTGTGAGCCACAAGGTGACCGGTAAACCCTGGGAAAAGGACACGATGGTCATCGTGTATTCTGCCACCAAGGGGCTGGCAGCGATGACGCTGGCGATCGCCCATTCGCGGGGTTGGCTCGACTACGAAGAGCGCGTCTGCACCTACTGGCCAGAATTCGCGCAGCAGGATAAAGAGACCGTCACCGTCCGCCAGCTGCTGGCTCATCAGGCGGGCCTGTTTGCCTTCGATGAACTGGTTGATCGGGAGGTGATCGCTGACCTGGATCATCTGGCAGCAGTGCTGGCTCGCCAGAAACCCGCTTGGGAGCCGGGCACCCGGCAGGCTTACCATGCCCTCACCCTGGGCTTCTACGAAGGTGAGTTACTGCATCGAATCGATCCGCAGCACCGCAGCCTGGGACAGTTCTTTCAAGACGAAATCGCTACACCTTTAGGAGTCGATTTTTACATTCGTTTGCCCGAGTCGATCCCTAACGCTCGACTGGCAACGTTGATGTCGCCTAACGCGATCGCCATGCTGCTGGGATATCCACTCCCCATCACCCTTGCCGCATTCAATCCTCGGGCAAATCTCCATCGAGCACTCATGGTGAATCCCGGTTCTGGGGTCGTTCACGACCCGGAGCACATCTATGCTCGTAACCTGGAAGTCCCGTCAGGTGGTGGCGTCGGTACGGCCAGGGCAATCGCGCGCGCCTACAGCGTATTTGCCACCGGAGGACAGGAATTGCAACTGCGCCCCGCAACATTACAGGCACTATCGGCCCCGGCAACCGCACCAACGCGGGGCTTCTACGACGAGTGCATGACCGGCGAAGATGTCCAGTATTCACTGGGTTTCATGAAACCCACCCCCGAATGGCAGTTCGGCAGCGAGGGTGCATTCGGTCACCCTGGCTCCGGCGGTTCCCTTGGCTTTGCCGATCCGCAGACCGGGATTGGCTACGCCTATGTCACCAACCGAATAGGATTAGCGCTTACAGGCGATCCCCAGGACATCGTACTACGCAAGGCTGTATACTCCGCCATTGCATCTGAATCATCCGCTACGGCGATCGCCTCATGACCAACAGTGATCGCAGAGAGTGACTTCAAGAACGCCGTCTAACGTTCCGGTTCAGCGACGGCAAGGAACTTCGTCCGCTGCAACCGTTTCTTGACCGGCATGGCAGCTTTCCTTAGATGGAGACATAGCTCATTACGGCAATTTGCTGACCTGCCAGGCCGTTTGTCCTCCCAGTTTACCGACCTTCGTAAAGCACCAATTGCCTCGCTCATAGACCGCTTCATCCTTGTGACAGTGCGGTTTTACGCCAATTAATTGCTCAACTTCTTCCGTGGTCAGTTGCCAGTCGCTGGTGCAGGCCTGTTCTAGCGTTTCTAGATACCACAAGGGATGAGGCGATCCTTCCTTGGAACCGGTCTGCGACCGTCGTGGCTCAGCCAGAGTTTTCGTCAACTGTTGGAGCGCAGATGCGATCGCGTTGAGGCCCGCCGCGATCGCCGGGTTGCCATCTGGCTGAGGTGGCATCGTGGTGGCAGTCGATCGGGGTGGAGCGGTTGCAGCAGTGGTTTCTTCAGTGGCGGTATTCCAGAGATCGTTGAGGTCAGGCTCCCCAAGAGGGAGAGGCGTTGAGGACGGTTGATTGGCTGCAAACGACACCGGCGCAGACCGAGCTGATGGCGCATCAGCGGTAGCGACGGCACTGGGGGGCACCGGCTGGGCAGCGATCGCGGGTGATGTTAGCAGTTGATGAACGGACGCCTTTTGCAAATTCGCTGCTTGAAAGGCATGGGCCTGCAACCATTGCTGCTTGAGTTGATAGGCTAGCCCTTCTAGAAATTGAGTGGTTTTGACATCCCCTTGCAGAATGAACTGCCGCGCCACCTCGTGCATCTTGTGCACCAGTCCGGGGCCAATCAAGGCTTGGTGGGCCTGAAGAATTTCTTCCGCCATGCCATCAGGACTGGTCAGTAGTTTTTGAATCAAATCTAAGTAGGCATTAGCTTGATCCTCTTCGGGTAGCGGGGGATGCATCTCCTTTCGGAGAAGATGATGCAGCTGGGTGGCCCAATGATGGAGAAAGATGGCCGACTCTTGATTCCCCTGCTGAGCCAGCTGGGTCGCGACCTGTTCCATCACTTGCAAAAACTGAACATCGACTAAGTCTTCATGGTGCTTAAGACGAATCCATTCTTCTCCCTGGGGGCAGGTGAGCAATTCTTGAATTAAGTCCAGATAAGCGGTGAGTTGCTGCTGTTGCATCTAGGTTCTCCTGAAACGATGAAACGGATTTTTCCAGAAACGTTTTCACTCTTGGAAACAATTTGAGATTACAAAAAAGACTTGAGAAAGTTATGAGGATGGAGGAAACGTCAGCTATTTGGGGCTGATTTCGCGCTTGACGACTTGTTTATTGCGCTGTGACCCTGATTACGGAAGCTATACATCCATCGGTGCTCATGATTTCCTCAAAAAGGGTAGCTATCCTGCAATGGTGAGGACGACAGAAACTGAAAACGACGCGAAAGATTGAGCGACGATCTGTTTGTCTTCCTAACAAATCCCCATCCTGAAGAGTGCATCCATGCCCTTACTAGCGCTTACATTCTGTGACGGCAACGATCGGTAACGGCTGAGACGAAGCCTACCGATCACGATCGCATTCAGACACTATTTTGAAAGCCCAGGAGAGACACAATGAAAGTTGCCGATATCATGACCCCCGATGTGGTCACTATTCGCAATTCTGCCACGGTGGCTGAGGCCGTCAAACAGATGCGGCGACATCAGATCCAGGAATTGATTGTTGATCGCACCCATGAGGAAGATGCGTATGGCATTGTCACGGTTACCGATATTGTCGGTAAAGTCATTGCCTTTGGCCAAGAAACCCGCCGTCGCCGGGTCTATGAAATCATGAACAAACCCTGCATTGTGCTCAATCCTGATTTAGGTATCGAGTACGCAGCGCGGTTATTAGCCAATGCGGGCATCCATAGTGCGCCGGTCGTGCAACAGACTCAGTAGATCGAAAAGGTCTCTGGAAGCCCTGTCAGCAGTTAATTTGACGCGATTGTCTAACTTCAGCCAAATCTAATAGCAGTGAGCCTTTCCGAGCATCGTACTTGCAGGCACTCCCTTGAGTAGTGCAAATGTCAGGTGATTGAGCTGGAATTGTACTGGCTGAAACCGTTGATATCTCGTCATTCAACGAGTGGTTTGTGATCTACTGAGACTCTGTTGGGAATTGTCTCCATGACCGACATTTTGCAGCAGGGGGATTTCATTGAACGGCCGCAAACCCTGAGACTCACAGAACGGCTGCAGCATTTAGAAGAAACGGCTCGCCAGATTTGTTACCAGAAAGGGCCGGGTTCTCCAGAATGTCAGGACGCTTGGGCAACGGTAGACGCATTAGAAGCTGAGCTGGCTCATCAAAAGGCGGAACCGATTGAGAAAACGATCTTTGAAAGCTACATAGACGATTATCCAGAAGCCTTTAAAGATAGGGAATATGAGGCTTGGTGCAGTGGATAAGCAGGCTTTTGAGCGTTTTCAAAAATGAAATTCACTGGGTGGACAACGGAGGCAAGTTCAATGAAACGACTGCTTGTGGCCACCGCGATCGCGCTGCTTATTCTGGCTTTTACAGCTACGGCTGCCCTGGCCCACGGTAGACACGCTGGTCAAGATCTGGGCGGTTGTGAACAGGATTGTGCTGAATATTGTACTCAAGTGGCGGGTGGGAGAAGACGCCATGTCGAAGGATATCACTTTGGCCAAGACTCTCGCTCCGAAGTCAGTGACCCAACAGTGAGGGTGCCCCATCCAGCAATTTCCGAAACCTTCACCGGCCAGGTGATTGAGGTTTACCAAACGGCCTCAAAGCAAGGACAGGGAACGGGTTTGCATCTGTCACTGAAAACGGATGCGGAAATACTTGATGTGCATCTAGGTCCGGAGTGGTACCTCGACCAGCAAGATTTCAATATCGAACCCGGAGATTCCTTACACATCCAAGGAGCGCGCTTCACGAAAGATGATAAATCCGCCCTGATTGCCTTTGAAATGAAGCAGGCAGACCAAATCTTGAGCTTGCGCGATCGAGATGGGGTTCCTCAGTGGAAAAACCCCCTCCCCCCGCATAAAGCAATCAGGGCATAGCAATGTCTCGCAACTTTAATCTGAGGTGTTTTTTAGTCATGCGCTACCAGAGCTTTCAACGGTTGAATAAAACACTCTTGATGAGCATTTTGGTGATCTGGTTATTTTTAGGCTTGCCAACGTTGATGCCTCCTGCGATAGCGGCGGTCAGTCAAACGACCGATCTATCAGAGAGAATTACCTTGCAGTTTCAGCAGACCTTGCAGGATCAATTAGGCAATACTTGGCAATCAACTGCTTTGCATCGGTTAGAGCTTAAAGGAGGGTCAACCTTTTACTTACGACTTGAAGGAATTCCTGGAACTGCTGGCATTTCTCGCGATCAGCCCTTAACAGTGATCACAGCTCAGGGACAGATTCTGCAAGCCCCTAATATTTCTAGCAACATATTCTCGAATGCTTCACCGGTACCTCAGCTGAGGCAATACGACTTTAGTTTCATTTTGCCCCAGCTAAATGATCATCATCAGTCGATCCGCCTTTCTTTACCCACAGTTGAGGGTTCAACAATAGATATTGGCGTTCCAGGTGATGTGGTTCGAGAATGGAAAGCTTTGAGTTCCTGTAGAGCTCTGATTTGCGACGGCTTTGGGGCTCCCTATGATTGAGTAGTTCGATACCCAAATGGTGGCGAAAATCAACTCTGAATTGCCAAACTCAGGAGCCTGAAGTATCTGACAACTGGTGGCAACGTGCTGTTATCTATCAAATTTTTCCGTGGAGTTTTTGGGATACGACTGGTACGGGCGCTGGGGATCTGCAAGGCATTCTCCAAAAGCTGGATTACATTAAGACGCTGAGCGTCGATGCGATCTGGCGATGACGGAGACAAAAAAGTCAAAGGTCGCAAGCGGCATCTGACGATTGATACTTTGGAGTTGGTTTTGCGGGTCTTGATGAGCGCCGCCGATGTGCCCGAACGCGAAGGGCGCAAACGCGGGCTAAAAAAAGTCCAACAGAGGGGGGCAACCGTACGACGGGTTCACACACACTGCCTGGGTGGACGGCGGGTATGACGGAGCGCCGTTTTACCAGTGGATCATCGATACTCTGCGCTGGGTGATTGGGGTAGTTCTGCGCCCGGAAGCGGCTCAGGGATTTATCCTGCTGAAAAAGCGCTGGAAGGTGGAGCGTACCTTTGGCGGGTTTAACCGTTATCGACGGTTGAGTAAAGATTACGAGGTCTTGTCAGAAACCAGTGAGGCATTCATTGACCTCGCGATGATCCGCATTATGGTGAGGCGTTTGGCCTAACTTGATACCTCTACTGAATGATCAAACATCCTCTCAAGCCTCGGAAGTGAGTGAGAACACTTCCTGACATTTTTAGCATCCTCACAAGAACCTCATGCTTTGAGCTTAGATTTTTGAACAGATTTAGAGATTTCCTAACCTTCTAATGTTGGCAGGGCACAGATTCTATGAGTACGGAAGACCTCTCAATGACACAACTTAACCCAAACCCACGTTCTTACCCTGAAGAAGCCGAACATATCAAATCCTATGCCCGTAAAATCACGGCTGAATTGCCAGAGTTAATGAAGGCGTTTTATGATCTGAGCAAAAGTTCATCAGCCCCAGGTGCTCTAGATACAAAAACAAAAGAATTGATTGCGTTAGCCATCGGTGTGGCTACACACTGCGATGGCTGCATTGCTTTTCATACCTCCGGAGCCTTAAAGGCAGGAGCCTCCCAGGAGGAGATTATGGAAACCTTGGGCGTTAATGTGTTGATGGGCGGCGGACCGGCTTTAATGTATGCGACGCATGTTGTTGAGGCTATGGAACAGTTTCAACCAGCCAATTAAGGTGTCCACTCAGCCTGATCTTCTGACGGTGCCTATTGTTTCAGGCATAACTTTGGGGGTTGCGACGGATCAGCCACTTCTCTATCTCCATGGCCCAAAAGACCACCGTACTCAGCATCAAGTAAAGGGTTAAGTCAATGGTGGACAACGCTGTCGTTTGAAAGATGTTTTGTAAAACCGGCAGATAGACCACGGCCAGTTGCAAACTAAATGTCGCGATCGCAGCCGTCAAAGCTGCTTTATTAGACATCAATCCAATGTGCCATAGCGAATCATGATCTGACCGGATGGCTTGGGCGATCCCGATTCGCGAAAAGGCCAGGGTGCTGAATACCATAGTTTGCCACTGAGGATAGTCCAGGCCCCAATAACCATAGGCCACCCCTAGCAAAAGTAATCCTAGCAATAGCCCAATCCAGACAATCCCCCACCCCACGCCTCGACTAAAGATACTTTCATCGGGACTATAAGGGGGACGACGCATAATGTTGTGCTCAGCTGGTTCGACACTGAGCGCTAACGCTAAGATCCCGTCGCCTAACAGGTTAATCCAGAGAATTTGTAACGGTAAAAGCGGCAGGGGCATGCCCAAAAAGGGTGCCAAAATAATCACCCAGAGTTCACCAGCATTACCCGTCATGATGTGTTTGATGAACTTACGAATATTGTCGTAAATCACGCGCCCTTCTTGAGTCGCCGCCACAATCGTACTAAAGCGATCGTCTAGTAAGACCATGTCTGCCGCTTCTTTAGCGACATCGGTGCCGGTAATGCCCATGGCTACCCCAATGTCTGCTTTTTTTAAAGCAGGGGCATCGTTAACCCCATCACCCGTCATGGCAACAATATTGCCCTGCTGTTGCAAGGCCTGAATAATATCTAACTTGTGCTGGGGCGAAACCCGCGCATAAACCGAGACTTGTCCCACGAGATTACAGAGAGCTTGACTAGAGAGACGATCAAGCTCTTGCCCTGTCAGAATGCGAGCTAACGAGTCAGCGCTGGCGCGAACGCTCGCCATAATCCCGAGTTCTCGGGCAATATGTTGCGCGGTTAAGGGATGATCGCCGGTAATCATCACCGGGCGAATGCCCGCTGTTTTACAAGTTTGCACGGCGACTTGCACGTCGGAGCGGGCCGGATCAATCATGCCTACCATGCCGACAAAAATGAGGTCTTGTTCTAACCGGTCAGCCGCCTGGTGTTTCGGCAGCGATGACAACACTCGAAAAGCCACCCCCAAAACGCGCATTCCGTTTTGAGCCAGTTGGTTGCTGCTCTGGAGAATGCGATCGCGCCAAGTATCATCGATCCGCTGCGTCTGGTCCTCCACCCACACTCGACTGGAACTGCTGAGCAAACCTTCGACCGTGCCTTTGATAAAGGCGATGTAGGCAGAATTTTGGGTAGCAGTGAGGGGCTTTAATTCAGGAGATGTCAAGGTCGTTTGGAGCAGCGCCATGCCCTCAAAATGGTTCAGGGGCGAGAAGTGAATCCCATGCACCGTGGTCATTCGTTTCCGCTCTGAGTCAAAAGGAATCTCCGTGATGCGGGGAAAAACCGGCTCTAAGTCAGCTTTCCACAATCCTAGGCGGGCGGCCATCTCAACCAAGGCCCCCTCAGTCGGATCGCCAATTGCTTGGACGCGTTGCGGGTCAGCCTGATCCGTGTAGACTTGAGCACCCTCCAAAAAGGCATCGTTACAAAGTACGGCCCCGACTAGAAGTAAGCTCAGTGCTGACTTTTCCTGTAGGGCACTTTCCACTACGGGGGGCTACTAAGTACACATAAATCGGTCCTGGGCTAATAACCATCCCTCAAAGATA
>ERZ1740058.923-NODE-923-length-17259-cov-5.108289_pt1 | contig 17259 bp, 12 predicted proteins | sample MGYA00581745_ERZ1740058 | MGnify/ENA primary metagenome ERZ1740058 (study PRJEB43018, sample SAMN04849742) | marine metagenome | isolation source: floating plastic debris | place: Pacific Ocean | collected 2008-08-30 | study: EMG produced TPA metagenomics assembly... | reverse complement strand
CGGACTTAGTCCTCTAAAGTTGACTCCTTAAGGATATATGCATTTCCGCCATGCGATACTAGGCAACTCCATTGCTATTCTTTATATTTTTTGTTGCTAGAACTGAACCAATAAAATTAGTTTTGTCTGACATTAAGCTGATGTCTCTACTATTTCTGGTGGCCTACATGATTCACTAGTTTGAAGAGCCTTGGATTGATCTTTTCGGTAAGCAAGATGCCTTTTATAGCGATGTTAATCAGTTGATTTTAAGAGTGCTCAATGCTCCTGATTCTGTGCTCGTGCCTTTGAGTCCGAAAGCTATTTACATCATCAATACTTCCCTGGTGGGGCTAGTGGGCGCTCTAGAAATTTGGCGTAGCCCTAAACGTGTATTTACCTCTCTGGCGATGGCTGGAATTACTCTGGTCAATGGCATAAGCCATATTGTGGTGGGAATTGCTACACAGGCTGACAATCCGGGTTTGCTGACAGCGATTGTAAGTTTTCTGCCGCTCGCGATCGCCTTTTACTGAGCTATCCGTACCACTACACCTGCCATCAAGAGCCCAATCACTGCCAGTATTGCCTGGTCTGTGCTGGCTCACGTCGTGATGGTTGCTGGCCTGCTAGCAGCCAACTGGTTTCAGATCATTCCGGGAGTGGGCTATTTTGCGGTTTTGATTATTGGGTCTATTATTCCGTGCTGCCTATTCAAGGCTGAGCCGACACCGGAGATTGATGCTTAAATTTATCATCAGCGAACGCAAAGCACTCGCTCCAGTCGCGAGATAAGAATTACGCTATTAAAAAAAAACTTGACTTCAACTGTCGAATTCTTCGTGACTTAAGCCAAATTCTGCGCTCTTTTAAAAAACTTTTAACTTAATTTTGTACCCTGCCTTTACCTAGTTATATTAAGCTGAGTTGCTGTCCATTGGCGATTTCTGACGCGCTGAATATTCTTAGAATTTTCGTCACTGGTATTTAGTCATGACTGTTGGGCAATTGCTCTACCTGCTGTTTTGATGAGGTTCGTGATGCTCTCTCGGCTTCGAAAGTTTACGCTGGCCTGGGTCGTCGCTGTAGCGCTAATCTGGCAGGCTGCCCTGCCCCCTGCCTTAGCCCAAGAAAAGCTCCCTCGTCCACAGCCCACCTTCAATGGCAAAATCGGCATTACCTACCAGGAGTCTGATGCCGACACTAACTTGTTCAAGGCCAATGCCGCCCCAGCCGGTGCACCCAATATCTTTCTCGTGCTGATTGATGATGCTGGGTTTGGCTCTGCTAGTACCTTTGGTGGCCCCATTCCAACGCCGACCTTCGATCGCCTGGCGAATAACGGCTTACGCTACAACACCTTCCACACCACGGCACTGTGTTCCCCCACGCGGGCCGCATTGCTGACCGGCCGCAACCACCACTCCGTCGGGTCTGGCACCATTCAAGAATTGGCCACCGCCTATCCTGGCTACACCGGTCTAATCCCCCAAAGCACCGCGACGATTGGGCAGATTCTGCAGCACAATGGCTATAGCACGGCCTGGTTTGGCAAAAATCACAATGTTCCTGATAACCAGACCACCAGCGTCGGCCCCTTCGATCGCTGGCCTAACGGTCTTGGCTTCGACTACTTCTATGGTTTCATCGGTGGCGAAACCGACCAGTGGTACCCCACCCTGTATGAAAACCAGAACCTCGTAGAAGAGCTGCCCCTGCCAGAAGACGGCTATAACCTCACCCATGATCTGGCTGATCAAACCATTGCCTGGATCCAGCAAGAAAAAACCACCGCCCCTGATCGCCCCTTCTTTGCTTACCTGGCACCAGGAGCCGTACATGCGCCTCATCAACCCCCGGCAGCATATGTCGCCAAGTACAAGGGCCAATTTGACCAGGGTTGGGACAAGCTCCGGGAAGAAACCTACGAGCGGCAGAAAAAGCTGGGGGTAATTCCTGTCAGCGCCAAGCTGACGCCCCGTCCAGAACAGATGCCAGCCTGGGACAGCTTCAGTCCTGAAGACCAAAAAATCCTAACCCGGCAAATGGAGACCTATGCCGGATTCCTGGACTACACCGACTACGAAATTGGCCGGGTCGTAGACGCTATTGACGACCTCGGTGAACTCAACAACACTATGGTTATTTACATCAATGGCGACAACGGCTCCAGTGCCGAAGGTAGCTTGATTGGGTCCTGTAACGAGATGTTGAATCTTAATGGCTTTCAACTCACGATGGAGGACAATCGCCGCTGCTACGACAAGTGGGGCGGTCCCGAAACCTCTCCCCACTATGCGGTGAGTTGGGCCTGGGCCATGGATAGTCCCTTTCGTTGGACCAAGCAGGTCGCCTCTCACTTTGGCGGCACGCGAAATGGCATGGTCATTTCCTGGCCGGCAAAGATCAAAGAAAAGAATGGTTTGCGGCCTCAGTTTAGCCATGTCATCGACATTGCTCCCACCATTCTGGAAGCCACGGGTATTTCTGAACCCGAAATCTACAACGGCTTCGAACAGAAGCCGATGGAAGGCACTAGCCTGGTCTATACCTTCGATCGCGGTGCCGAATCAGCTCCCGGTCGACACGAAACGCAGTACTTCGAGATGTTTGGCCACCGAGCCATCTATAAAGACGGCATGATGGCTGCTGCCTTTCACAATCGAGTTCCTTGGATTTCGACTGGCACCGTACCTTTTGAAGATGACCAATGGGAACTGTTTGACCTTACTCAGGACTTTACTCAGGCAAAAGATCTGTCGGCGCAAGATCCTGACAAGCTGGAGGACCTACAAGCGCTGTTTGTTGAAGAAGGGAAAAAGTATAACGTCTTCCCCTTGGACGATCGCTTTAGTGAACGAGCAGATGTCAATCTAAGACCCGGTTTCTTCACTGGTCGCAAGCACATCGAGTTTGCAGGTGACATGCCGTCTATTCCCGAAGGCAGCGCTCCGGCCACCAAAAATGTCTCACACACCATAACGGCTGATCTGACGGTGCCTCAAGACGGTGCCGAAGGAGTGATTCTGTCAGAAGGTGGCTTAACAGGTGGCTTTACCCTTTACGTTAAAGACAACAAGCTGGCCTATGACTACAACTGGTTTGATCTGGAGCGCACCTCCATCACTGCATCCAAACCAATGCCCACAGGCAAAGTCAACGTCCGCTTTAACTTTAAATACGACGGCGGTGGCCCCGGTAAAGGGGGCACCGTTACCCTGTACGTCAATAACCGCAAGGTCGGTCAGGGTACCATCCCTAAAACCGTGGCGGGTCGCTTTGGGCTTGAGTCGCTCGACTTCGGCAAAGACCTGCAGGCTCCCGTGAGTACGGCCTATAAGCCTCCATTCACCTTCACCGGCACCGTTGAAAAGGTCGTGCTCGACATCAAGTAAAAGTTGAGCAAGGATGAACCACTAGTCTATGAGGCTTAAGACCCTGATGGGCTAGGACAATTCGCCACTCTGGCAGTATCAACCGATCAAAGGTTCTCAACTACCATGACGCAACTCGACTTGGAAAATCAACTCATCACGGTGATCGTTCTGTTTAAAGTCAAATTGCGACAGCAGATGGCCTTGATTGATCAAGTGAAGCAATTGTTTGACATAGCGAAGCAACAACCTGGCTTTGTATCCGCCAACCTACATCGCAGCTTAGACGAGGTCAAAGTGGCCAACTTCGCCCAATGGGAAATCGATGCCGCGCTGGAGCAATTTCGTCAGCGCCCAGAGACCCAGGCCTTGTGGCAACAGTTGCAGAACTTAGTGGATGAAGCCGACTCACACGTCTATGAGATTGTGGCCTCAGAATCCAAGGTGGGTCATCCACAGATTACTACGGGCGAGTACTACGTTCATTTTGCCGAGTTTCGGATGCCGCCAGAAAATCAACCGCGCATGGTTGCACTTGCCAAGGAGCATGTTGGTCCAGCGATGTCCTTACTGGGCTTGGTATCTGCGAACTTCCACCGTTCCCTCGATGGCGAGCGGGTAATCAACTACGGCCAGTGGGAAGATAAAGAGGCGATTTACAAGCTCACTCAACGCCCGGGCTTTGGCAAAGAAGAAGGCTATTGGGCCGGCTTAGCCGAAAATGCATTTCGTCTCTATGAGGTACTGCTATCGGAGTCCGCTTGAAAAAAGTTACAGAGGTTGGCGGCTCCGGGTCAAGAATAGTCGGAGCGATCAAGGTCTTGTAGTTGTATTTTTTGAGGTTTAATATGCTCTCCCGTCTCTGGAAATTCACTCTAGTCTGGATGGCAATGGCCTTGATCACGCTGGTTCTCTTCACCGGGAACCTGCCCGCGATCGCCGCCGCCACCCCAATCGACAAACCCAAGCTGCCCAACATCCTGATTATTTGGGGTGATGATGTGGGGATGTGGAACATCAGCGCTTATCATCGCGGCATGATGGGTGGTTCTACCCCCAACATCGATCGCATCGCTCAAGACGGGATGATCTTTATGGATCATTACGGACAGGCATCTTGCACCGCTGGCCGGGCCGCCTTCATCACCGGGCAATACCCGATCCGGACTGGGCTGAGCACCGTTGGCCTGCCTGGCTCCCCCATCGGGCTACAAAAAGCCGACCCCACCCTGGCAGAATTGCTCAAACCTCTGGGTTACGCCACTGGGCAGTTTGGCAAAAATCACCTGGGCGATTTAGACGAGCATCTGCCCACGGCCCACGGCTTTGATGAGTTTTTTGGCATTCTCTATCATCTGAATGCAGGGGAATATCCTGAGCAGTACGACTTTCCCAAAAATCCTGAACTTGCCAAACGGTTCCAGCAGCGGGGCGTCATTCATTCTTACGCGCCACCAGATGGCTCACAACAAATTGAAGATACCGGGCCGTTTGGGCAAGAGCGTCAGCGCACCCTAGATACCGAAATTCTGGATGAATCCATGCGGTTTATTCGCGAGGCGGCAGCCGACGATAAACCATTTTTTGTCTGGCATAACACCACCCGCATGCACTACCGCACCAACCTGTCGCCCACGTATGAGGGGCGCAGCGGGTACGGTCTCTATGCTGACGGCATGATGGAGCTGGATGACACAGTGGGCGCACTCCTCGATGAGCTAGATGAACTGGGCGTCGCTGACAATACCTTAGTGATGTTCTCGACGGACAACGGCGCTGCCTCGAATAGCTGGCCGGATGGGGGCAACCAACCCTTTCACGGAGAGAAAGGTGTGGGCGGCTACGAAGGGGGCTTTCGGGTGCCGATGTTGGTGAAGTGGCCTGGGGTGATTCCTGCCGGGACAAGCACTGGAGAATTTATGACCATGGAAGACTGGGTGCCCACAATTATGGCGCAGCTTGGTCAACCCGACTTGAAAGCGGATCTGCTTAAAGGTCTGCGGGTCGGCAAGACGAAATACAAAGTTCACCTCGATGGTGCCGATCAGACAGATTTGATTACTCAGCAGGGCAAAAGTCAGCATCAGGAGTTCTTCTACTTCACCGAAACCACGCTGCACGGCCTGCGCTATGGCGACTGGAAATTTTTGTTCAAAGACCAGGACAAGTGGTTCAACGGGCACCAGGAAGATTTGACCACACCACTGATTACCAACCTCAAGCTCGACCCCTTTGAGCGCTTTTACGAAGCGCGAGGCTTTGATGAATGGCAAGAAAATCGCTCCTGGACGTTAGGACCCGTGGCTCAAGAGGTGCAGGGCTTTATCCAGTCGTTAGTTGACTATCCGCCTCGTCAGAAGAGTTTCGACCTTGATGTCGATTCGATGCTCGACGCCCTTTACACCAACAGCGAACGGTAATTAAAACCCACGACTCACGTTTTCAGGAGGCTTGAAATGTTTTCTCGCGTTTGGAAATTCACCCTAGCCTGGGTAGCGATCGCGGCCTTAGTGTTGCAATCGACAGTGGCCCCCGCTCTGGCAGAAGAAATGCTGCCCCGTGCGCCCAAGCCCTTCGCAGGCAAGATCAACCTCACCTTTAAAGGCTCTGAGCCGGTGAAGTCTGAACTCAAGCTGCCAGAAACCTTTGGTCTGGAAAACGCCCCCAACATCTTCCTCGTCTTGATCGACGATGTGGGCTATGGCCAATACAGCACTTTTGGCGGGGCGATTCCGACGCCAACGATGGATCGGGTTGCTAAAACCGGATTGCAATACACTCAATTCCACACCACGGCGCTGTGTTCTCCAACGCGGGCAGCTTTGCTCACCGGACGCAATCATCACTCTGTGGGCACGGGCGTGATTGGTGAACTGGGCACGGGCTTTCCTGGCTACTCCGGTGAGCTGCCGAATTCGGCAGCTACTTTTGCCAAGATTTTGCAAGAGTACGGCTATGCCACGGCCTGGTTTGGCAAAAACCATAACGTCCCCGACTGGGAAACCAGTCTGGCTGGCCCCTTTGACCACTGGCCTAACGCCCAAGGGTTTGATTATTTCTACGGTTTTGTGGGGGGCGACACCGACCAGTACAGCCCCGCCCTGGTGGAAAACACCACCCGCCTGGAACCGCCCAAAACTAATGCAGATGGTTCTCCTTACCACCTCAGCACCGACCTGGCGGATCATGCCATCAGCTACATTCGGCAGGTGAAGGCGATCGCACCTGACAAGCCCTTTTTTACTTATCTGGCTCCCGGTGCCACCCACGCCCCTCACCAGGTGCCGAAGGTATGGTCGGAAAAGTTCAAAGGTCAGTTTGACCTGGGCTGGGACAACCTGCGAGAAATGACGTTTGCCAGGCAAAAAAAACTCGGCGTCATTCCTGCTGACACCCAGCTAACCCCCCGCCCCGCCGCCCTACCCGCCTGGGACTCCCTATCGCCGAAAGAGCAAAAGGTCTATGCTCGCATGATGGAGCTGTTTGCTGGGTTTACCGCGCAGGTGGACTATGAAGTCGGCCGGGTCGTGGATGCTATCGATGAACTCGGTGAACTGAACAACACCCTGATCGTCTATATCGCTGGAGACAATGGCTCTAGCGCTGAAGGCGGTCTGGAGGGCTTGCTCAATGAAAATGCGGTGTTTAACGCGATCGCTGAACCCCTCGAAGCCAAACTCGCCGCCGTCGATGATCTCGGCGGTCCTAAATACTTCAACCATTTTCCCGCTGGGTGGGCCTGGGCTATGGATACCCCGTTCCAGTGGACCAAGCAAATTGCCTCTCACTTTGGCGGTACCCGCAATGGTCTGTCGATCTCCTGGCCTGATCGCATTAAAGACAAAGGCGGTAAGCGCTACCAGTTCAGCCACATCATTGATATCTATCCCACTATTCTGGAAGCCTTAGGCTTCGATATCCCGGTGGAGGTGAACGGAGTCGCCCAAAAGCCGGTGGAAGGCACCAGTATGGTCTATACCTTAGACGCTGCTAATGCGCCGACCCGTCACACCACTCAGTATTTTGAAATTCTGTCGAACCAGGGCATTTACCACGACGGCTGGATGGCCAGTGCTCTGTATGCGATTCCCTGGGAGCCCAATACGCCAACAACTGACCCCTTAAACGGTCTGGATTGGGAGCTGTACCACGTCGATAAAGACTTCTCGCAAGCTGAAGACCTGGCCGACCAGATGCCGGAAAAGCTGCAGGAAATGCGAGAATTATTCTATGCGGAAGCCGCTAAATACAATGTGTTGCCTTTGGATGGTCGCCGGGCGGAACGATTGAATGTGGCCTTGCGCCCTAGTTTGACCCAAGGGCAAACTCAGTTTGTCTATCCTGACCACCTCAGGGTGACAGAAGGGGCCGCCCCTGACGTGAAGCATAAGAACCACACCATCACGGCTAGCGTGGTGATTCCTGAGGATGGAGCCGAAGGGGTGCTGCTGACTCACGGTGGGCGCTTTGGCGGCTATGGCCTGTTTGTGAAAGACGGCAAGTTGGTTTACCACCACAACTTAGTCGGGGTCAGCCGCTATGAAGTGACCTCTAAAAAACCTCTACCCACCGGCAAAGTGGAGCTGAAAGCGGTTTATAAAACCGATGCGGATCAACCTTTTTCTGGGGGTAAGGTCACCCTGTATGCCAATAACAAAAAGATCGGTGAAGGCCGGTTAGAGAAGACGATTCCCAACCGCATCTCTATCGATGAAACTCTCGATGTGGGCTTCGATACCGGTACCCCAGTGACTGAGGACTACGAAACCCCGTTTGACTTCACTGGAGCCTTGAACAAGGTCACGATTGACCTGACTTAGCACAGAAAAGGAGGTAAGTAGGTGGGTTGAATCTTTTGTAGAACGAGCTTATGGTGACAAAATCCTTGCGAGTGATGGGTTTCGTTCCTCAACCGCAACCTACATCATTTGAAATTTAATGATGTTAGAGCCGTCAGACACGATACGAGTGGTTAAAGGCTTCTTATGGCAATTAACAAGCAGTTAACCGCTGACGGTAAGAAGCCTTTGATGATTGGAGTCATCGCACTTGCAAATATTCAAAGGCAGGCCCCTCACACAGCAATATCATTGGCGGCTGTCCCTCAATTGCCATGACAGTCTATGGGCTAGCAATCTGTTTTGAAAAAATGGTTGGGTGTTGATTGCTGGGCTAGCGTATTTTCTGACACTGGGAGGAGATTACAAATGGCTGAAACGATAAGTGTCTTAGCGAATCTCGCCACGCTGATCTTTGTGATCAGCAGTATGTTGGCGTTGGGCTTAAGCCTTACAGTGCAGCAGATTATCCAGCCTCTCACGAATGTGAACTTGGTGATACGAGCGCTAGCCGTCAATTTTGTGCTGGTACCGCTAGTGGCTTATCTCCTGAAAACGGTCATGCCTTTAGATCCCTCTTTGGGGGTGGGGCTGATGTTACTGGCCACGGCTGCCGGAGCCCCCTTCTTGCCCAAACTGGCCCAAGCAGCCAAGGCCGATATTGCTTTTAGTGTCGGGCTGATGGTGCTACTGATGGTGGTTACGGTGGTGTATGTGCCCCTCGTGCTGCCGCTGTTGTTACCAGGGGTGGCGGTGAATCCCCTCGATATTGCGCGATCGCTCATCATCTTGATGCTCATTCCGTTAGCGATCGGTCTGGTGACGAAAGCTCGTTACCCCGATCTGGCGACATCGCTACAGCCGCAGATGGCTCAAGCCTCAACTGTGAGCCTGCTCGCAGTCTTTGTGCTGATGCTGGTATTGAACTTTCGCACGATGATCGCGGCGATCGGTAGTGGAGCGATTATTACCGCCATTATCTTCATTCTGGTAGCGCTGGTACTGGGCTACTACTTGGGCCCGACTCCGGCAACCCGTCCGGTTATGGGGTTAGGCACCGCGCAGCGCAACATTGCTGCGGCTATGGTGGTTGCGACTGGCAACTTTAGCGACGACCCCAATGTCCTGACCATGATTTTGGTCGGGGCGTTGCTGATGCTGGTGATTCTGATGCCTGCTGCAGGCGAGTTGGGCAAGCGGGCCGCCAAGCTCAGCCAGCCGAAGAATCAGGCTTAAACCCGATCAAACCAGACTAATCAGGAGGCCGCACTGACTCCCCAGCCATGGCAACGATACGTCGTCTGGGGCGATCGCCTCTCTAACAGGCAGTTTTGCCCTCAAAGGCGTTGTATTGAGTAATCCGATCATTCCCGCAACTTGAGAACCGCTTGAATCCAACTCGCTTGAGGAATCAGTTCATGATGAATGACAGTCTTCTCGTTACCCTGTTGCAAAACAAAGACTTCAATATCTTTGTCCAAATTGTTGTTTTCCTCATCATGTTTGCGATGGGGGTACGACTGACGACAGCGGCTCTGGTAGAGATTCGGACCTATCCAGGGGCATTACTGCGATCGCTTATTGGGGTTGTTATCTTAGTGCCCGCGACGGTGTTTGCTGTGGCGCCTCTGTTCAAAGCCTTAGGACTCTCCGTCGCCGTGGGGACGGGTCTGGTCTTGTTAGTGGCGAGTCCGGGCGCACCTTTAACGACTAAACGAACTGGTATGGCCAGCGGCGATTTTGAATTTTCAGCGGCGCTGCAATTGCTTTGTGGAACCAGTGCTATTTTGGTCACCCCTGGCATCATCTGGATGTATGCTCAGTTTTTCCCAAATACCCGGGAAGCGGTAGAGTTTCTCGCCATTGCTAAGCAAGTGGCGATTGTACAGTTTTTACCCTTAGGGCTGGGGTTGGCCGTTCGCTTAGTATGGTCAGACCTGGCGGATGAAATTGCCCCCCGCGTTCAACAAATGGCGGATGTGGCGTTTCTGGTCTTGGTGCTAATTGCCGTGATTGTCGGTCTGCCCGTTATTCTGGCAACTGGCCCGTTAGCTATCGCGGCCATTGCGGCGGTAGCGGCGATCGCTTTACTCGTGGGGCATCTCCTCGGCGGCCCCGATCTCTCTCGGCAATCGGCCACCGCTGTCGCTTGTGTCGCTCGCAACGTAGGTCTCGCCCTATTCATTGCTACCCTCAATACGAAACTACTGGTGGTATTGCCAACCATTGTTGGCTACATGATCATTGGCAGCATCCTGGCTATTCCCTACTCGGTGTGGATGAAAAAACGGATCGCCCAGCAAGCCGAATCGCTAGCCGATGAATCGGCGATCGCCTCCTCGACCACCTAAGTGAAACACCCGCCATGGCTATGGTTTAAAGATTTGATGGCCGTAGTCGCTCGGCTGAGCCAAGAACCCTGATCTTGAGGAGTGAGAAGCAAAGTATGGGCAAAAAAACGAAGGTAATGGGGCAGCGGGATCGCAGCCTGCCACGAAATATCACCTTCATCAACGACTGCCGCAGGCGAGGGAAACAAATCCTCAGGCACCGACTCATCACAATTATGTTGATGGTGTTGTTGATATTGGGGTTGGGCGGGCACTTCGCCATCGGTGATGTGGCTGTCTTTCCCCATGAGTCAGTACTGGCACAAACAGAGACCGCTGCCAATCGCCTTAACTTGATGGACATTGCCCAGGCGATGGCTGAGAGCAATTTCGAAGATGAAATTAATAACTTCAACATCTTCATCATCTTTTTCGTCACCCTAGGTCCGTTAAAGATCATTCCCGTATTTATGCAGGTGGCTCATAATGCCAGCACTGCTCTCAAGCGACAGTTGGCCTTTCGCAGCACCGCAATTTCGACGGTTGTGATTTTGCTAGTCGTGCTCATTGGTCAACAGATTCTCAAGGTCTGGCAAATTCAGTTGCCAGCGATGATGATTGCCGGGGGGATTTTGCTATCCCTAGTAGCGCTAAGGCTGATCTTGACCCAGTACAGTCCCAATCCGTCATCAGAAACGGCCCCCGAGGCACCTGGCCTGCACCTAGCGGTTACACCGTTAGCCTTTCCCACCATCTTGCCGCCGTTTGGCATTGCGATCGCCCTGACGCTAATGATTATGGCGACCCAATTAAACAGCAATGCCGCTTCGATCATTGCCCTACTGCTGTTGGTCATGGTGATCAATTTTGTCTCGATGTTAGCGGCAGGCCCCATCCTTAAATTCATCCGCCCGGTCACCTTAAAGATTTTGAGCTTTACCCTCGGGGTGATGCAGTTTGCGCTGGGCATTCAGTTTGTGTTGGTGGGGCTGGGAATCCAGGCGTTAGTGATTCACCTTATGATCCGTAGCCAGTAGAGGAACTCAGCTCATGTCTTTTAGCACCGCCTCTGCCAGCTCATTTGAAGACTGCCTCGATGCCTCGCCGATCACCCGCACCATGTGGCTGCTCTGGCTGCTGTCAGCGGGGTTGATTGCTCTAGATGGGTTTGACTTTTTCATCATTGGGGTAGCGCTGCCCTTTTTGCAGCGTGACTTTGGCCTGGGTGCGGTGGCTATTGGCGCAGTGGCGACAGCGGCAGTCGCCGGGTCGTTGGTCGGGTCGTTGACCCTCGGCCCCATTACTGATCGCGTCGGTCGCCAGCTCATGTTGATTGTGGATGTGGCCATCTTTGTCATTGCCACGGCGGGCACAGCCCTCGCTTGGAATGCCGCCTCTTTAATTGCCTTTCGCTTTTTAGTGGGGGTCGGCATCGGGGCCGATTACCCTATCAGCGTGTCTTACATTACGGAGAATGTCCCGGCTCGGTTGCGGGGGCGCATGGTGATTGGGGCGTTTACGTTTCAAGCCGTGGGAGCACTGTTGGGGGCGGTCACAGGCTTAGTCACCATTGATATCTTCAGGGCACTGTATCCAGACACTAGCGCGATCGCCATTCAGTATGCGTGGCGCTGGATGCTCGGGGTCGGGGTGGTGTTGGCGGGGGTGGTCGCGATCATTCGCCTCAGCTTTAGTCTAGAGAGTCCTCGTTACCACATTAATCGCGGTGAATATCAAGCCGCCTCGGCAGCCGCCACCCAACTGCTGGAAACCCCTTGCACCATTACCCCAGAGAGGGAGCCACCTCAGTCAGCAGAGCGTCCAACCTACGGTGTGCTATTCAATCAGGCACATCGCCGGAGCACTATGCTGGCGGCTGGGCCCTGGTTTTTGCAGGATATTGCCACCTATGGCGTGGGCATCTTTACCCCGACCATTATTGGAATGTTAGCCTTGGCGGGCCAAACAGACTTTATGACGCGGGAAATGGGGGCTGCCCAAGGCTCGGCGGTCGTCGATTTATTCCTCATTTTGGGCTTTATCTGTGCCATCTTATTGGTTGAAAAACTCGGGCGCATTCGCTTGCAAATTGCGGGCTTTCTGGGCATGGCCGTTGGTCTGGGCCTATTGGCGGCTGCGAGTTGGTTACCCTCTGGCAGTCAGGGAGAAATGGGGCTAGTGATTACGGGGTTTTTGGTATTTAATCTCCTGATGAATGCTGGCCCCAACGCCACTACATTTTTGCTATCTGGCGAGGTCTTTCCGACGGCCATTCGGGCGACTGGGGCAGGGTTTGCGGCAGCATTTGCCAAAGCTGGAGCCGTGTTAGGCACGTTTGTGCTGCCCATTTTGCAACGATCGCTTGGAGTGCCGACGATGCTGTTAGGGTTGGCTGGCTGTTGTGTCTTGGCCGCTGGACTCACCTTCCTTTATCGCATTGATACGACTGGGCAAGCGCTGGAAATCATCCCTGAGGGAGCGATCGCGGCCAGTCCCGAAGCGTCTCCATAAGCCTTTTGCAGATAACGCCATCAGGTGACCGTGAACGAGTGAGACTAACCACCGATGAATCAACCCATGCAAAATCCATCCCCGCCGGATCCCCAGCCAGAGTTAGCCCGGCAGCGTAATCGCATCTCGGCCGATCGCTCCTTACTGTCCTTTATTCGCAGCAGCGTCTCACTGATCGGCATTGGCGTCGGGATTAGCCAAATTTCTAGCACCTATTTACCCCTCGTCTCCTATCTCGGCTATTGGACTTACCTTTTGAGCGTGCTGATGGTGGGTTTGGGGATGATTAGCCTCGTGTTTGCCACTCTGGATTATCAAGGTGAGATGAAGCGTCTCCAACAGCCGGAATACTACTTCACCCCGCGTTGGTCGCTGGGGGGCGTCACCGGCTGGATTATTGTGATCGCCGGGCTACTGACGCTCATACAGTTAGGTTTTACCCCTGTCTATCGTTAACTGTTGTGGAGGTTTTGTTAAGTGCAACTATCCCTTAACTGCTTTCGGGGGCGACGGCCCGCAAGGGGAAAATTTCCTCTGTTACGAAAACAGGACAATCACGACCAATCCCAATACACCACTCAACGCTACGCTAGAGACGACAAAGCGATTCAGCCGCGACACCGACTGCAAGACGTAGTCTTCGTCCTCAAGCGACTTGATTTCCAGACGATGTTGCACCAGGGCCAAAGCCAGCAGCAAGACGCCGATGCCAACAAAGGCAATGCTGATGATGTGGGTCACGGCCTCTCTCAACAAAGGATCGGTGTCTGGGAGCTGTTGACGCACCCCGTGATACACCCGATCAATCGCCACACCAAACCCAATCAACGTCAGCGATTGGCTAATCCAGGCATTCATCGTGCGTTCGGCGGCGGCGCGGTTGCGTTCCTTAGCGAGTTCGTTATTGGTGCCAAACAGCTTTGGCGATTTCGAGGGGCTCACGCAGCTAGTCTCTCCGGTCAATTGGTAAAGGGGGCATGTCTATATTCTCCGTCGTCCGTTTCGTGATGGTTTGTTGTTTTACAAAATATTTTTGCCATGAGTGATGCAAATTTAACTCCTCCCGTGCCTAATCCCGGCACCGAGTTAGCCAAAGAGCGTAATCGGGCCGCCGAAGAGCGGACGCTGATGGCCTGGATCCGAACAGCTCTGGCTTTAATCGGCTTTGGCTTTGGTATCGACAGCATCGTCGCGGCGATTCAGCAGGCCTTGGGCGATGTGGTTAATCCAGTGCGGCTAACTCGCTTCTTAGGATTGGCCTTTGTGGCTCTGGGGACGTTTGCCATGCTGTATGCCGCCGTTGATCATCGCTACCAGCTACAACGCATTCAGCGCAATGATTTAGTTTATGTGTCGCGGCGATCGCCAGCCTTAGTCGTTGCCTATGCTCTCGCCTTGATTGGCGGGCTGGCTTTTCTCAGTGTCTTGTTGAGTCCGCTGCTAAGTTAAGGGAGTTGCGCTTAAATAACATCCCACCGACCCTGCTACCCATCCCCCCTGCCACAGTCTTGTCCGGGTACTTTATTTTCAAGCCGATCCCTAAGTCTTTGACCGCAAGGCACAGCTTTAGCAAGGCGAACAGACCGGGTTTTAATCTTCTGTTTATTCAGTTCAGGCATGATTTCAGGCATGATTTGCCTGGTGCTTTCATTCACCCGCGTATCAATTTTCGACTCTTCTCCTGCGATCGTTATGACTGATTCCAGCCAGCCACCCAACGCTCAAGAGCAACCGTCGACTCAACTGCCGAGCAATAATGAGCTGGCGATGCAGCGCACTGAAATGGCAGAACAGCGCACTGAGTTAGCTGGTAAGCGCACCGGCTTAGCAGAGCAGCGTACCGAGCTGGCGGAAAAGCGCACGGGCCTGTCCGTTCAGCGTACTGATCTAGCTGGAGAACGGACTGATTTAGCGATGATTCGTACGGCATTAGCTCGGGAGCGCACCCGTGCTGCCGAAGAGCGGACGCTGATGGCGTGGATTCGCACGGCGCTGTCGATGATCAGCTTTGGTTTTGGCATCGATCGCCTGTTCAAGTACTTAGATAAGACTGAAACCAGCACTGGCATTAATGTCCTGACTGAAGAACGCATTTTGGGACTCAGCCTGATGTCTCTCGGCTTGTTTACCCTGGTGGCGGCCATCATCAATCACTGGCGCATTCTCAAAAATATTGAGACTGAGGAGTACGAATATACGCCCGGCTGGTCACAGGGGCTCACGGTGGCAATCGTCCTGCTGTTTTTAGGGCTAGCCGCATTCATTCCACTGGTTTTAAACGGGGTGGCTCTGGCCGATGTGTTTACCCTTGATAGCCAGGTCATTCAAGCCTTAGCCGCCATGGCGATTTTCCTCCTGATGCTGACTTTGGGCGTCAATACAGACCTGGCTGATTTAGCCGTGCTTTGGCGACAACCCAGGTTATTGGGTCGCGCGATGCTGGCTGCTTTGATCCTGTTTCCCGCCAGTACAGGACTGATTGGCTATTTATTTTTGCGCGGCACCCCTTCTGCTCTTTCGATCGGGCTAGGCTTAGTGGTGCTGGCCTCAGCCCCCGGAGCACCCCTATTAACTCAGCGAGCCTCGATGGCGGGCGGCAATATTGCGATCGCCACAAGCTTGCAGGTGACCTTAGCCGCTCTGGCTGTTGTTACCACGCCGCTAACGCTCCTCATTTTTACCGCCATTTTTGCTGATGTTGAAGCCAGCGGTGACTTGCTGATTATTGGCAAACAGGTGCTCACGGTGCAGTTTTTACCCTTGGGGCTGGGGCTGTTCATTCGTCGTCTAGGCGGAGCCGGAACCGCCAAAATTAGTGAACTGTTCACCACCGTCGCGAACACGCTATTCATTGTGTTGCTAGTATATTTGCTCGGTCTCAGTTGGGTGCTGTTGCCAACGGTACCGTGGCGGGGGCTAGCGGTTATTCCCCCGGTAGTTCTGGTGGGATTGATTTGTGGCCATCTGTTGGGTGGCCCCGAATTGGCCAATCGCTCTTCGATTGCGACGGGCACCATTGCCCGTAATGCGGGTTTAGCCTTGTTCTTAGTGGCTGCAAATAGTGCCCCCCAGGCCATTCCGACTGTCATTGCTTACCTGGTGGTGGGGTCACTCACGGCCCTGCCTTACAACGCTTGGATTAAGCAACAGCAAGGAGTGGAGGCCGCAGCGATCGCAACTTAACGCCAGCTCAGCTTCGATTAAACTCGCACGATCCCTTCTAGGACATGAGTCAAGAGATGCCGTTATGTGTCCTTAGAGCTGAATACATTGCCGCCTTTCCCAGTCCCAACCGCGGCTCAGCGAAAAGTAAAGTCTTTAGACCTCTAACAATGCTGAGTCAAATTTGCTCCGGTATTCCTGCTTGAATCACCTATTGGGCTCATCTGGCAGGGCGGTTCTTATCGTATTGATGGGCCTTGCCGGAACCGCATTAAACTGGCTCGATACCTTACTCACTGTTACTGATACTTTGCAAAATGAAAGTGCTTGGTTCTCTATTCACAGTTGCGAGTTGCTGCTTACTCATCCTCAGTAGTGGGTTGTTAAGCATCGGGAATGCGATCGCGGCCCCCACCGCCACCTGTCCGAGCGACATGGTGTATGTCCCTGGCGGCACCTTCACAATGGGGTCAGATAACCCTGACTTTGTGGAAGAGAAAACGGCTGAAGCAGTCACTGTCAGCAGCTTTTGTATCGAGCCCCAAGAAGTGACCAATGCTCAATTTGCTCAATTTGTGAACGACACAGGCTACGTCACGGTTGCTGAACAGCCTTTATCCAAGGAGCAGTTCCCCGACTTAGCTGACGATGAACGCGCCCCCGGCTCTCTCGTTTTTACGCCCCCGGCCGAAGGCATACAACAGGTGGCCTATCTCAGCTGGTGGCAATGGACCCCTGGTGCCGATTGGCAGCACCCTTTGGGTCCCGATAGTGACCTCCAGGGCAAAGCCAATCATCCCGTGGTTCACATCGCCTACAAAGATGCGGTTGCCTACGCTGACTGGGCTGGGCGTCAGCTCCCGACGGAAGCTCAGTGGGAATATGCGGCTCGCGGGGGCAATGCTGGCTGGACCTACACTTGGGGCGAACAATATGCCGCCAAGCGAGCCAATACGTGGCAAGGGATGTTTCCCTTTTTTAATACCAAACAAGATGGTTACCTGGGCACTGCTCCCGTAATGTCTTTTTCGCCTAACGGCTACGGTCTTTATGACATGACGGGTA
>ERZ1740058.922-NODE-922-length-17271-cov-7.299779_pt1 | contig 17271 bp, 14 predicted proteins | sample MGYA00581745_ERZ1740058 | MGnify/ENA primary metagenome ERZ1740058 (study PRJEB43018, sample SAMN04849742) | marine metagenome | isolation source: floating plastic debris | place: Pacific Ocean | collected 2008-08-30 | study: EMG produced TPA metagenomics assembly... | reverse complement strand
GCCATTATTACAAAAGCTACATTATCGCTCTACGCCTACCCCAAACTAAACAGAGATATTCCTTCCCAGAATGGACATTCCAGCTTAACAGGTAGTAATGCAGCTATCTTACAGCGTATTACTACCCCTTGGAAAGAAAGCACTGTTACTTGGAATACGCAACCAATAACAACAAGTTATCATCAAGTAGTACTACCAGCCGCTATTTACGATGACCAAGACTACCTCAACATAGAAGTAACGGCACTCGTAAAAGATATGGTGACCTACCCAAATCATAGCTTTGGATTTATGCTTTTACAGATTACGCAACAGCCTTATCGTTTACTAGTATTTGCCTCGAGTGATTTTCACGATCCTACAAAGCATCCTAAGCTTGTTGTATCTTACAAGAAAAATCAATCCAAACTTACCTCGCAAAAAGAAGAAGAGCGTCCTAAAGGAGACGAAAACTCTGCTAGCAGACCTTCGCCTGTTTACTTTAGCACCTCAGCAAGCTTCTCTTGTAAAGCTTCTCCGCGTAAATTCTTGGCGATAATCTTTCCTTCAGGATCAATCAGATAATTCATAGGAATGCCTTCAATCTTGTAGAGGGGTACCACAGAAGATTCCCAATACTGAAGATCAGATACTTGTGTCCATTGTAGGTTATCTTTTTCAATCGCTTTGAGCCACTTTTCTCTGTTTTTATCCAAAGAAACACCCAGTACGGTAAAGTTCTGTTCTTTAAAACGCTCATAAGCAGCTACTACGTTCGGGTTTTCTTGCCGACACGGCCCACACCAAGCAGCCCAAAAGTCGAGTAAAACATACTGCCCCTTCAAGGAAGATAAACTCACTTGCTTTCCTGCAGGTGTTGGTAAAGAGAAGTCAGGCGCTTGTACTCCTACTTCTAAGCCAAAAGAGGGCATTTCTTGCTTACCCGTATTACCTTGTGCCAGTTGATCCATATACTTGATAAACCGCTGGGCAGCCACAGAGTTAGGCATAGTGGTCTTAAGGCGCTTGGCAAAGTCTTGCATGTAATCGTAGTCTTGTTGTGCATCAAGCAGGCTTAGGCCATAGATCACTGTTACAGAAGGCATCATTTCGTCGAGCATTGTTTTGAGCTTTTCGATGTGCTCTTCTTGTAAAGCTTGGAAAACAGTGTTCAAGGAGTCTTTGATCTGTGCTGCTTCACCTCTCTCTTCTGCCTCAGAGTAGATGGCTTGTAACTGATCTGCTTTTTGATTGAACTGCTCGAATAGAGCACTGATTTGGTTATAATTCTCAATATCTTTAGACCCAGAAAGCTTAAAAGGTGGATTTTGGGTAAAATTCACCTCGCTAATCTGTACGTCTTCTTTACCCATGATAAGGGGTATGTACATTCCTTCCCCAAAAACAACTCTAAAAAACTCTGGCTCTTGTGCTTCCAGCGTAATCTCAGCCTTTTGGTCTTTAAAGGTAATACTATCAACAAAGATAAATTTCCCTTCTTCATTGACACGCTCTAGCGCTGCCGTTGATTGTAAGTCTTCTTGCTCGACTTCAATAGAAAGGGTGATCTCTTCTTGGTTTTCTTTTTGCTGATCTGCATTAGAATTACAAGCCGATGTGCTAAAGGCCCATAAGGTGATAAGATAAGCGATGGTTCGATAATACGTCATGGAATGATCGATTTTTGGGTGTTGAACGTTATTCTGATTGATTTAGTGCCTCTTGTAACATTTTACTCACAAGCTTTGCATCTGCTTTTCCTTTCGTTTTTTTCATAATCTCGCCCATAAACATGCCTTGAAGTCCTTTCTTACCACCACGATAAGCTGCTACTTTATCAGGAAACTGGGCAAGGGTCGTTTGTATCAACGTTTGCAGCTCCTCTGTATTGTCTTCCAAAAGGAGATTTTCTTCTTGTACAATTTGTAAGGCAGTCTTATTAGGCGTAGCTAACAACGCTGGGTATACCTTTTTAGAAGCGATATTGTGGTTAATCTTACCCGCATCGATAAGATTGATGAGCGCTGCTATTTTTTCAGGTACAATCGGAAAGTCATCAATGGTGAGCATCAGTTCATTCAGATAACCTTTTACATTAACACTCACCCAGTTGGCGGCGGCTTTGTAGTTTTTAGTAAACTGGCATACCTCTTCGAAGTACAGCGCAGTCTCTTTCTCCGCCGTGAGTACTTCTGCGTCATAAGGTGATAAGCTGTATTCTTTGGTAAATTTTAGGTACAATTCCCTTGGTAAAGGAGGCATTTTTTCTTGTACCTGCGCGATCCAGTGCTCGTCTACAATCACAGGGGTAAGATCAGGCTCTGGAAAATAGCGGTAGTCATTCATACTTTCCTTAGAACGTAGGGCATACGTTTTCCCAGCAGGTGCATCGAAGGTACGCGTTTCTTGGATGAACGTCCAACCACGTAAGGCATAATAGAGTTGGCGCTCAAACTCAAACACCATCGCCCGTTTTACATTACTAAAAGAGTTTAAGTTTTTTACTTCTACGCGCGTTCCAAAGGTCTCCACTCCTTTCTTTCGAATGGAAACGTTCACGTCACAACGCAGCGACCCTTCTTCCATATTACCATCACAGATGTCTAAGTAACGAACTAGCTTCCGTATTTCTGTTAGGTAAGCATAGGCTTCTTCTACTTGGCGTATATCAGGCTCAGAGACAATCTCTATGAGTGGTACACCTGCCCTATTGAGATCAATAAAGGAATCACGCTCTCCCTCAATGTGCATTGATTTACCCGCGTCTTCCTCCAAGTGGATACGCACCAATCGAATCGCTTTTTCTTCCGTAGCTCCTTTAGGTTGAATATATACTTTCCCTCCTACACAAATAGGTGTTTTATCTTGGGTAATTTGATAGCCCTTAGGTAAATCAGGATAGAAATAGTTTTTACGCGCAAAGACGTTCTCGCGGGTAATCTCGCTTTCACAGGCCAGCCCTAGACGAAGGGCATAATTGAATACTTTCTTATTAACCCTAGGCAGCACGCCCGGATGCGCCAAGGTAACTACGCTGATATTAGTATTAGGCATCTGGCCGTAGGTAGTCTCTTCTGAGGCAAAAGCTTTACTGGCTGTTTTGAGCTGAGCGTGTACCTCCAAACCGACTACAGTTTCGTAATCTTCTCTGGCTGAAGCGATTGCTTCTTGTATGGTTTGCCAAGAAAGCTGGGGTAACGCTTTTTCAAAATCGCTCGCTTGGGTAATCTCTTGTAGGTGCATCAATCAATTATTTATGAAGTACTTTTTTCAAAATAAAGCAAAAATAAAAGAATCCCATAATAATTATAGGATTCTTACCAGTAGGTGGCTATCAAAATTACAAGGTAGTGAAAGTGAGTACTATTCGCAAGTTACTTCGCTAGCAGGTTGCGCTATATCAGTAGCTGTATCGGTGTCAACGGATTCTTCTCCTTCAGTTAAGTAGAGAACAATTCTATCCACACCAAAATTGGGTGATCTACCCGCCAGTTGAAAAGTATAATCGCCTGCTTCATCGAAGGTAGCAAAAATCTGATGGGCATTTCGGTCGTAGGTGTTGGTAACGAAAGTCCACTCATCTAATCTATTCATATAACTTTTAAACCATCCATCAATATTTCGCCCGCCTGTCTCTGCTTCTGGCTCGTTACCAGATCCTACCGGATAGGCAATGCTTGTATTACCATTATTATTCATCTTGCGTGCAAAAAAATCATCCGCCTCGGGAATCTTTATCCAAGCGTCGTTATTTTCAGTATTGTCCTCACCATTGGTAATTCTGGAGCGTAGTTGTATCCGATACGTACCAGGGGTAGCAATACGAAATTGATAAGTATTGATGCCAAACTCACCTGGTTCTCTTGATTGCTCGCCTTCCCATACAATGTAAGCATCGCCTGTAAAGCCATTAATGGCGGTAGTGGTAGTCCATCCTTCACTCAATGAGGTGTTTTCTGCCTCAATGACGATGAGTCCTTCTTCTGCTATGGCTATTTGTTGCGAAAAATCGTCACAAACGCTGACAGTCGGACTGACGTTAGGATCCACCTCGTCGTCATCGTCACAACTCCAAAGTAGACATAAACTCACTAGTAAAGTAAAGTGAACTGCAAGTAGTTTCATCTTGATTATATTTTTTTCGTGGAAGAGTAATCTACCAAATAAAAAGCTAGCAAATAAATCATTATCTAATTTTTTATGAAGATGTAAGTAGCAGGAAGCTTCTTAACTTTTTCTATAAGTTTATCCCACTTCTTATCAAAAGAATTCGTAAGGATAAATCGCTATTCTTTCACGAAGGCGCTGGCTTTTTGGAGAACGTTTGCTAAACCCGTTACATCGCTCCCCCCTGCCGTAGCGAAAAAGGGCTGTCCCCCTCCTCCTCCTTTAATCTCTTTGGCCAAGACCTTGATAAGTTTTCCTGCGTGCCATTCCTTTTCTTCAACAAGCTTATCGGCGATCATAACGGCGATCTGTGGTTTTTGGTTAATGGTAGTCACCAATACGAGAAACAACCGGTTGAACTGATTTTTTAGCTCAAAGGCTAGCTGTCTTAAGTGTTCTGCTTTGCTCACCCTTACCTCGCTAATCAATACCTGCATGTCATTGATTTCTTCGATTTGATCGAGTAAGACTTTTTTGATTTGTTGGGTTTGGGCAGCCTCAAACTGCGCAATTGTTTTCTGTAATGCTTGCTTCTCTTCTAAGAGTTGTTGGATAGATTTTGTTAAATCTTTTGCTTTCAAAAGCTCCTTGACTTCTTTTACGAGTCTTATTTGTTCGTGCGCATAATTGGTCGCTTGTGCTGCGGTAATGGCTTCTATACGGCGTACACCTGCCTGAATAGCACTTTCTGACACGATCTTAAAATAACCAATATGGCCAGTAGCGGGCACGTGTGTACCTCCACAAAGCTCTCTAGAAAAGTCTGCCTCAAAGGTAATCACCCGTACAAAATCACCGTATTTTTCACCAAATAAGGCCGTAGCGCCCATTTCTTCTGTAGCCTGTTGAATAGGTACATTGCGTTGCTCTTCTAGGGGAATATTACTACGTATTTTTTGGTTTACTAGCTGCTCCACTTGTATCAGTTCTTCTTCTGTCATTTTAGCAAAGTGAGAAAAGTCAAAGCGCAATACCTCAGGGCTTACTAAAGATCCTCGCTGCGCTACGTGGTCACCTAACACGGTTTTAAGCGCCGCTTGTAGCAAATGTGTAGCCGTATGGTTATTCATAATGCGTTCTCTTCGAAGCCCATCTACCTGTGCTTCAATGGGTGTATCGGATGCCTTGAGTAAAGGAGTAATGAAGCGATCAAAACCCTCTTTGGCGATATAGTGTACGATTAAGTCATTTTCTTTTTTGGTATCGAAGACCGCCACTTGATAACTTTCTCCTTCCATAGTATAGCGTAAGTGTCCCTGATCGCCTACCTGTCCGCCGCTTTCTGCATAAAAAGGGGTGGCTTGTAGTACTACTTGGTAGAAAACCTTTTTCTTTTCTTTGACTTGTCTATAACGCGCTACAGAAGTGGTTGTATGAAGCATATCGTATCCTACAAACGTAAATTGGTCTGCCTCATTTACAATTATCCAATCATCTGTAGCCAATGCGGTAGCCTTTCTAGAACGCTCTTTCTGGGCTTGCATTTCTTGTTCAAAAGCTGCTTCATCGATGCGAAAACCATTTTCTTGGGCAATTAAACCTGTTAAATCACTTGGAAAACCATACGTATCGTACAATTCAAAGGCTACTTTCCCTTCTACTACCTTTTCGGTATGCGTATCCATATAATGCTGTAGGCGCTTCAAGCCAGCTTCAAGCGTAGCAAAAAATGATTTTTCTTCCTCATGAATGACATTACTAATGAAAGTCTCTTGCATTTGCACTTCTGGAAAAATGGCTGCGAACTGCTTTGCCAAGGAGGCTACCAACTGATGTAAAAAAGGCTTTTCAAAGCCTAAATAGGTATAGCCATAGCGTACGGCTCTTCTTAAAATACGCCTTACGACATAGCCAGCTTCGTTGGGGGCTGGTAATTGACCATCAGCGATAGTAAAGGTAATGGCCCTAATATGATCAGCAATTACACGCAGCGCAATATCCTTTTTCGGGTCTTGTCCGTAGGTAACTTGTGCTTGTTGGGCGACTTGTTGGATAAGCGGCTGAAATAGGTCTGTATCGTAATTGGAATGCTTCCCTTGAATGGCCATACAAAGCCGTTCAAACCCCATACCTGTGTCAATGTGCTTGGCAGGTAAAGGCGAAAGACCACCGTTGGCCTTTCGCTCATATTGCATAAATACTAAATTCCAAATCTCTACTACCTGTGGGTGATCTTGGTTGACCAGTTTATCACCAGGTTGTTGTGCCCTATCTGCCTCGGAACGTAAATCCATATGAATTTCTGAACAAGGACCACAAGGGCCTATCTCGCCCATCTCCCAGAAATTATCTGCCTTACTGCCATACAAAATCTGGTCTTTGGGTACTATTTCAGCCCAAATAGCCTCTGCTTCTGTATCAGTATCTATTTGGTCTCCTTTGTCTCCTCCAAATACGGTGACGTATAGTCTTTCTTTGGGTAACTGATAGACTTCTGTAAGGAGCTCCCACGCCCAATGGATGGCTTCTTTTTTAAAATAATCCCCAAACGACCAATTCCCTAGCATCTCAAAAAACGTATGGTGATACGTATCGTACCCTACATCTTCCAAATCATTGTGTTTACCTGTTACACGTAAACACTTTTGCGTATCAGCAATCCTTGGAGCAGTTGGTTTTTTTACGCCTAAAAAAAAGTCTTTGAACTGTGCCATCCCTGAATTGATGAACATCAGTGTAGGATCATTCTTGGTAACAATGGGTGCAGAAGGAACCACAAGGTGTTGTTTTGCTTGAAAAAAGTCAAGAAACTTTTTTCTAATTTGATCAGAAGTCATCATAAACGGTAAATTGAGTCAATAGCGCCACAAAAATAGAGATTACCCCTTAATCACCCTAAACTTTTTGGTGTTTTTCACGTAAGTTCAGGTTACTATCTATCAAATTTGTTTCTTTTTGTGTGTATTTATTTCAATTACAGAAATAATTTATAACTTGCGATCAATTTTAGAGGCTATTTTTACACAACACCCAGCCTCTACTCATTAAACAACAGCTGTATGGCTAAAATTAAGTATTACTACGATACGGAATCGTGCCGATATGAACGGGTTCGTGTCAAGCCTACCGATATTCTTGTTCACCTAGTTGGTTTTCTTGCTTTAGCGTCTGTATTAGGGATAGGTATTGGTATCATTTATGGAAAAACAATTCAATCAAAAAACTTAGTAGAAGTAAAAAAGGAGAACGAAGAACTAAAGCTTTATAACGAGCTTATCGCTAAAAAATCAGAGGAGTCTGACCGCATTTTATCGGCCTTGCGAGAGCGCGATGATAATGTGTATCGGCTTATCTTTGGGGCAGAGCCTATTCCGCTCTCTATAAGAGAAGCTGGTATAGGTGGTACAGATCGTTATGAAGACATTCTCAAGAAGGGGTTGAAAAATGAGGCGTTGATCGTTAATACGCTTCGCAAGGTGGATGAACTAAAGCGTAAGATGTACATCCAAACGAAGTCTTATGACGAAATTATTAAGATGGCAAAAAATAAAGAGAAAATGCTTGCGCATATTCCTGCCATTCAGCCTGTTTCCAATAAGCAATTGACACGTATCAGTTCTGGTTTCGGGATGCGCTATCATCCTATCTATAAGGTAGCTCATTTCCATCCAGGTATTGATTTTACTGCGCCAATGGGTACACCTATTTATGCTACTGCTGATGGTATCGTAAAGCTAGCTAAAAATAGCTTTGCTGGTTATGGAAACGAAATCCAAATTAATCACGGTTATGGATATATTACCCAATATGCTCATTTGTCCAGATTTAATGTAAAGAAGGGACAAAAAGTAAAAAGAGGGCAGTGCATAGGCTATATGGGAAGTACAGGCCTATCCACGGGACCACATCTACATTATGAAGTCATTCATAAAGGAGAAAAAGTGAATCCAGTATATTACTTTTACAACGATTTATCGCCAGAAGAGTACGAAAAGGTACTAGCACTGGCTTCTATCGAAAATCAGTCAATGTAATATACATAAAAACTTTGAACATAAATAAATAGAGAAGGTACTGAAATTTTCAGCGCCTTTTTTATTGAGTGTACGTAAACCATACAGGGCAATTGAATGAAGCCATCGAAGATATCTTTTAAAACTGCTATAGCGATTGTAATCGCTAATATGATTGGTGCAGGTGTATTTACGAGCCTAGGGTATCAGGCAGTCAATACACCTGCGGTATTTCCTCTACTTATGCTATGGCTAGTAGGGGGAATTATTGCGCTTTGTGGCGCTTTGAGCTATGGAGAGCTAGCAGCTATGTTTCCTCGCTCAGGAGGAGAATATAATTATCTATCTGAAATCTATCATCCAGCCTTTGGCTTTCTATCAGGATGGGTATCAGCCACCGTTGGTTTTGCAGCCCCTATCGCCTTAGCGGCCATGGCCTTGGGAAGGTATACACAAAGTGTATATCCTATGATAAATGCACAGCTCATAGCCCTTACCGTAGTTGTTTTATTAACCATTATCCATTCCACTAATCTTAAAAGTAGTAGTATTTTTCAACAATACTCTACTTTATTAAAGGTTGCACTTATACTCTTTTTAATAATATGTGGGTTGATATTACCAACTAATACTAATGTAGATATAATTAGTGATATTAGTAGCTTTGGCGATGCACACCTTATGTTTGAAGGAGGTTTTGCTATATCATTGGCATTTGTTTCCTTTTCTTATTCAGGATGGAATGCTTCTGCTTATCTTGCTAACGAGATTGAGTCGCCTAGAAAGAATGTTCCACGATCGTTGTTTTTAGGAACTATCGTTGTAATGATTACTTATTTATTATTGAACTTTGTATTTTTATATACTATCCCAATACAAGAACTTGCTAGTGAACAGGCGAAAGACTTTAATACGCCACTTGAGGTAGGTTACTTATCAGCCGATGTTATTTTTGGGCAAACGGGTGGAAAAATAATGGGAACACTAATTGCTTTGTTGTTAGTATCATCTATTAGTGCTATGATTTTTGCAGGGCCAAGAGTCACTCAAGTAATGGGTGAAGATATACCTCTATTATCTAGAGTATCTTATAAAAACAAACTGGGTATTCCAGTATATGCTATTTCTTTACAAGCTTTCATTTCAATATTGTTGATACTTACAGCTTCTTTTGATTCTGTTTTATATGCTATAGCCTTTGTTTTAGATCTGTTTACATTTTCAACTGTATTAGGTGTATTTGTAATGAGATATAAAGCGCCCAACAAGGAAAGAAAGTATAAGGCTTGGGGATATCCAATCACGCCTCTTGTATTTTTACTAGCCACAGGGTGGACGATGTATTTTCTTTTTACAGAAAGAACAGAAGCTTCTTTGGTAGCTATTGGTGTAGTACTCGTAGGATTGATTATTTACTATATAGATAAATTACTATATAAGAAAGATAAAAAAATTAGTTACAAACATTAACTAAATTTAAAATGAAGACAATTAATTTATTATATTTATTAGCGTTTTTATTATTAATAAATAGTTGTGACGATAAAAAAAACTCGAAGGATAATCAAAAAGATACTACTGCAGAGGTAGATAGTTTATCTAAAACGGAAGATGACCAAGTCTCTACCAATACACTTTTACCTCCAGAGGTGGATAGTTACCATAATCAACTAGCTAATTTTGTTGCAGGTATTCCTGTAGACAGCACCTCTGAACTGTTTCTACATACACAAAATGCTGGTTGGAAGAACTACCAACAATATGCTGATCAGACTTGGACAAAAATTAATAACAATAAGCTTCCTCTGATTGCACAATGGAGAGATGAAGCGTTGGCAGAAGCTAATACAGCAGGAGGATTAGTATTTTACCCCTTCAGCGGTGCTGACTTTCTACATGCTCAAGTATTCTTCCCAAAAGCTGAAGAATATGTATTAATTGGTCTAGAGCCTATAGGAAGTATTCCAGATATACCCTCCATACCAGCCGAACGTATTGGAAGCTACTTTCAGGGAATTAGGCATACGTTATACGCCATTATGGAACTAAGTTTTTTTCGTACTATTGCTATGGCACAAGATTTTACAGGTAAAGTAGTCCAGCAAATTGATGGTACACTTCCTGTTTTATTACTCTTTATTGCTCGTACTGACCACGAGGTACTTTTTATAGAGCAAGTAGCCATTAATCCTGATGGAGAGCTAGTAGCAGCGGAAGAGGTAGAAGAAGAATCAACTATTTACGGGAATAAAATTTATTTCAAAGAGAAAGGAGAAAACGGTAAAAATAAGGTACTCTATTATTTTCAGGCTAATATAGACAATAAGCCCTACACAAGTAGAAGTGGCTATGCATCACAAGGGCTTGATAAACGATCGGATCTTTACAACTATCTTAAAAAGTTGAATATTACAACTACTTATGTAAAATCAGCTTCTTATCTCATGCATAGGGAGAACTTTAGCAAGATCAGAGATGTGATTTTGGAGCAATCTACCTATTATCTACAAGATGACTCAGGTATACCAGTACGTTTTTTTGATGAGGATCAATGGGCGCTTACCTTTTACGGTAATTATTATGCCCCTATACAACTTTTCTCGATTCGTGTACAAAAAGACTTGAGAGCCATCTACCAAAAGAAAGATGAACGGGTAAGGCCACTTCCTTTTGGCATTGGTTACCAATATCAAAAGGGTACTTCTAACCTCATGTTTGCTAAGAAAAAAACAGTTAGTCCTTAGTTAAAATTTCATATATACACACCTGAAGCAATATTTTAAATAGTAGTGTTTTTACCTGTGCTTATTAGCTTACAGGCTATAATTTTTATATTTATCTATATAAATGTGAAGATCAACAGGCGTGGCACTTCCTTTGTGAAGCATAGAAGTAATAGCTTCACTAGATTTCACTTAATGTAATACAAAGGTGAATTTTGTAGATAAGGCTATTATGAGTAACAAACAGGTATTTCTTCTTAATGTATCTTTTGCATTAATATTTAAAGGTCTTATTTGACACCTTATACTCATTTTTTTCGTATTATAAGTAACGATATTTTTTTGTGTAAAATATTGACTTATAATTCATTATATCTTATTTTTAAGTAAATTATATGATATAATATATTTTAAATTATATAAATGTCTTATGGCTATAGTGTCTAATCAAAGTAAAATCAGTAAGCGATACTACACAATTGGAGAGGTAGCAGAGATACTAGGCGTGAATCCTTCGTTAATTCGTTTTTGGGAGAGTGAATTTAATATCTTGAACTTTAAGAAAAGTAAGTCAGGCGAAAGGAAGTTTACGACCGATGATATTGATGATCTTAAAATGATTTATTATTTAGTGAAAAAGAAAGGGTATACCCTAGAGGGAGCGAAAGAAGCCATAAAACAAGATGCTAAGCATATTAAACAAAAGATGAATACTGTTGCTTCTTTAAAGAAAGTAAAGGGCTTCTTACAAATGCTTCGAAATGAGCTGCCCTAACTTTTCCACTTAGTAAAAAAATATTACAAGTAGCCCCTACTTATATGGCTACTTTTTTTATTTTAGTAGAATAGTTTTATAGCTAACAATAATTATCATTATGTTAAGTAAAAATGCCCTATCATCTCCTACCCTTTATGAAGTAGCCCTTAGCTTGGCTACAGGTGTTGGAGGAATGACAGCCAGAAATTTACTTAGCTATTGTGGTTCTGCAGAGGCTGTGTTCCACACACCTTCTTCAAAGTTATTGAGTATACCTTTGGTAGGACAAAAAATTGTTGCGTCACTTCGACAAAAAGACTTATTAGAAAGAGCTGCCCAAGAAATAGAGAAATCGACAAAGCTTGATATACAACTTCTATCAATTACACATCCCTCCTACCCTAAACGTTTAAAAGAAATAATAGATGCTCCTATTCTTTTGTACTATAAAGGAAGTGCGGATCTTAATATGGACAAGATAGTTTCCATAGTAGGGACAAGAAAAGCTACACATTATGGAAAGGCATTTATTACCCAGTTCTTTGAAGAAATGATCTTCAACAATATACTTGTTGTAAGTGGCTTGGCGTACGGTATAGATGTAATGGCTCATAAGGCAGCGCTTCAACATCAGTTACCCACTGTCGGGGTGATGGCTAATGGACTTGATCTTGTTTATCCAAGTCAACACCAAACAGTAGTAGAAAAGATGCTTGTGCAACAAGGCGGTATTCTGTCAGAATCTCCATTGGGTCCGAAACCAGAAGCGCCTCGCTTTCCAGCACGTAATAGGATTATTGCTGGCATAGCAGATGCTATTATTGTAGTAGAAGCCATGCAAAAGGGAGGAGCGATCATTACAGCACATTTGGGGAATGATTATCATCGTGATGTATTTGCGGTACCAGGTGATATCAAATCTGCTACGTCTCAGGGATGCAACCAATTAATTAAAACACATAAGGCACACTTAATAGAAAGTGTAAAAGACTTGGCTTATATTATGAATTGGGAGTTTACCTCTGCTACCAATACTATCCAGTCAAAAACTACCTCGGTACATACTTTACCAACGGAAGCACAAAAAATCGTAAGGATTTTACAAAAGCAAGGAACCTTGCATATAGATGCCCTGAGCTTACAAGTAGATTTATCTGCTTCACAGCTACAAGCGCATCTTTTGCAGTTGGAGATGGACCAATGGGTAGTAGGACTACCGGGAAAAACTTATAAGTTATTCAATACATAATTATCTGACACACCTACTTTCTTCAATCTGATACTATGAGAAAATTTATTACTTTATTACTAACCATTACAATACTGACCCCTGCTTGGGCACAGCAAAAGAAAGCCAAGAATATTATCCTTATGATTGGAGATGGTATGGGGATGGCGCAAATTTACGCTGGGCTTACGGCCAAAAAAGGAAAGCCAGCCCTGGAGCGCTGCCAGTATATTGGTCTTTCTAAAACTAATTCCGCCGACAACTACATTACTGATTCGGCGGCAGGGGCTACTGCTTTTGCTACGGGTAAGAAAACGTATAACGGAGCCATAGCTGTGGATATGCAAAAACAACCTCTGGAAACGATCTTAGAAAAAGCAGAAAAAAATGGCTTGGCTACTGGCTTGGTAGCAACTTGCTCTATTACCCATGCAACACCCGCTTCTTTTATTGCCCACCAACCCTCTCGTAATATGCACGAGGCTATTGCCGCTGATTTTCTAAAAACTGATATTGATGTATTCATTGGAGGTGGGAGGAAGTTTTTCGAAAAAAGAGAAGATAAAAAAGACCTTATTAAAGCACTCAAGAAAAATAAGTACCAACTGCCCAATAACTTAGAAGAATTAGCAAAAATTAAAAAAGGAAAGATTGCCGCACTACTTTACGAAGAGCATCCTCCTCGCATGCTTGACAATAGAGGCGAAATGCTAGCGAAAAGTACCCAAAAAGCGCTTGAAATTCTCAATCAGAATGAGGATGGTTTCTTTTTAATGATTGAAGGATCACAGATAGATTGGGGTGGGCATGCAAACGAAAGTGATTATATCGTCACTGAAATGGTTGATTTTGACAACGTAATTAACCAAGTATTGGATTTTGTTGACCAAAATGGAGAAACGTTGCTGGTGATTACCGCTGATCACGAAACAGGTGGCTATGGTTTGAATGGTGGTGATCTTGAAAAAGGGGAAGTAGAAGGTGCTTTTACTACAAAAAAGCATACAGGTGTAATGGTGCCTGTGTTTGCCTATGGTATTGGGGCAGAGAACTTTATCGGTATTTATCACAACCATACCCTCTTCAATAAAATGTTGGCTGCTTGGAAAATGTAAATGAAAGATTTTTATCAGATATTAGGGGTCACTTCTAAAGCGACTCCACTTGATATAAGAAAAGCTTATAAGCGATTAACGCTTCTGTACCACCCTGATCGTAATACCAACAATCCAGAGGCAATCATAATTTTCAAGCGTATTACGGAAGCCTACCGTGTTCTTTCAGATCAACAAAAAAGAGCAGCTTATGACTATCAGCGTGGTTTTCGTAATGTAAATCCTGCTACCTCCTCTCCTACACAAGCAGATTTATATAAAGAGTACCAAGCTGCCTATCGACAATATCAAGAAGAAAGAAAAACGGTTGCAAGAGATAATCGCCGCTATAGCCTACTCATTCTTCTTAGCTTTATAATTATTTTTATGTTAAGTTACTTTTTCAAGAACTTCATGGATCATCAGGTGGCTAAAAGTGATTATGAAAAAGCATTGAAGGCTTATGAACAAAGAGAGTACTTAGATGCCAAGCAGTATGTGGATAATGCTATTGTGAAAAGGAAATCAGCAGGTAAGTTTTATATACTGCGCGCAAAAATAGAATTATATTATTTTAGAAATTCCAAAGAAGCTTGGGCTTCCTTGGAACTAGCGGACCAATACCAATCGGTCGATATTCTTGGTGAGTTGTATTATTATCAAGCAGTGTGTTTATTTGCCCAAGATCAGTTTGTAAAAAGCTATCAAAAAATTGACTTAGCTGCCAGATATGGTTATAGGATAGAAGATGTATATTATCTGAGGGCGATTTGTGCTGTACAACTCCAAATAGAAGATGCACAAATTTGTGAGGACCTCCATCACGCTTTTACATTAGGAAAACGACCTGCCCAAGCTCTTTTTTATAAATATTGTTATTAGCTCTCCTCCTCTTGATCAATTTCTACCATTTCGATAGGTACCTTTACAATTTGCTTCAAGTCCTCGCCTGTTTGGAGCATATCTTCATCATCAACATCGTAGTACCACTTTACCTCTGCTTTTTTACCTTCTAAGTATATCTTCTCTAGCTTTTTGAGAATACCTAAAATATACATAGAAGAACTTGTATTAAAGTAGTCAAGCTTAAAAGTAAAGATAGATTTATCTTTAGGTGTCTCTTGGTATTTATCCAACCATTCTAAAAGCGGTTCGTAAAACTGATAAGAGTTTTCAGGAATAGAACGTCCTGTAATCTCGAGTATCCCAGTATGGTAGTTGAAAGATACACGAGGTGTTTTAGAGGTCGCATCAATATTAATATTTTCCATATAATTAAATGTATACCTATAATCACTTGGTTGTACTAACAATCAGTTGCATAGTAAACAACATGTAGTGCGCGTCGTACTTTTTGAAGTCGTAGGCTATTTTCTGAGAAGAACGCCTTACCATATCTACGAGCCCCAATCCAGCACCCCCTCCCATATTCACCTTAGGTGTTTCAAGTACACTAATGTAAAGTGATTTTAAATCTTCCTCACTCATCATATTCACGTTATCAATACGTTTTTTAAGGCTTTTAGCACGTTGAATAGACAAGTAATTGCCCGTATAGATGGTGTAAGAAGATGCTTGCTTAAGAATAACAACAAAGGATTGATCTGTAAAATTATCTTCTATAGACTCTTCATTAAAATAATGTAGTATATTTTGTAAACTTTCTACTAAAATATTAATAATTTTTTTACGAACGCGTACGGGTTCCTTCGAAATTACTAATTTTTTCTCAACAATTTTGATGATATTTCCAACAATATCACCATCGAAGACACCCTTATATGAAATGAGAATGTTTTCTTCTCGGATAAGATCATAATATCTGTGTATGTCGAACATATACCTTGTATGTACTTTCACTTGCCTGGTGAAATAAAAAGCATAGGCTTGTCTAAAATGTAATCTGGCTGAAAGATGCTTGTTTTTTATTTAAAATAAAAGCAGAGTACCAAAAAAACTTTGTTTTACCAGCCACTTGCAAGTACATCAGCAATATGCATAAATCGAACAAACTTACCTGTTTTCTGGCTGTAAGCTTCTAGATGCATCAGACAAGAATAGTCGGTAGAAACCACGTATTCGGCTTGGGTAGCCAATACATTTTGTACTTTCTGGTCGGCCATGGCAGTAGAAATCCCCTGAAATTTCACACTAAAAGTTCCGCCAAATCCACAACATGTAGTCTGCTGCGGTAATTCAATAAGTTCTAATCCCACTATACTTTTAAGTAGTTGGCGAGGAGCTGCTGAAATTCCACATTCTCGCAATGCGCTACAGGCGTCGTGGTAAGTTACTTTATGAGGAAACTGTACGTCTGGAATTTCATTAACCCCTAAAACATCTACAATAAATTCAGTAAATTCAAATGTTTTTTTTTGAAGTTGATAATAAAGTTTTAGGGATTGCTGCGCTGTTAAAAGTGACTCATAGTTATTACGAACCATACCGACACAAGAAGCAGAAGGGGCTACAATATAATGCTCTTCACTTTGGGCTACCGACTGAAAGTCAGCCAACCATTTTTGGGCTACTTGACCTGCTTCTCGTGTATAACCTGCATTGAAGCCTGGTTGCCCACAACAGGTTTGCTGTGGATTGTAGTTGACTTCGCAGCCTAGTTTTTCTAGCACTTTCAACATGCTAAAACCAATCTCTGGTGCTACTTGGTCTATAAAGCAAGGGATAAATAAATCTACAACCATATATTTCTAATAAAAGACTTGAGCAGCATAAGACCAAGCTTCTTGAAAGGAAGCTTTTTGAAAAGTAGTAGGAAGCGCCTCTTTTTCTTCCAAAACAGCCACAATGGTTTCGGTAGCAATATTTCCAGTTAATTCGTCTTTGGCCATAGGGCAACCTCCAAACCCCCGTATCGCCCCATCAAATCTTCGGCAACCTGCTTCATACGCGGCTTGTATCTTTTCTTTACTACTCGTAGCAGGTGAATGTAAATGTGCCCCGAAAGTGACGGTGGGAAAACTGGGTTGTAAAGTAGTATATAAGTTTTGAATGGTATCAGGGGTGGCTACCCCGATGGTATCTGAGAGTGCCACAATGCTGATGCCTTCTGCTACTAACTTTTCTACTAATTGGGCGACAATGTCAGGGCTGTAAGGCTCCTCATAAGGATTACCGAAGCCCATAGATAAATAGACTACTTGCTGTTTTTTATGCTGACTGCATAAACGCTGAATATGGATGACTGTTTCTAACGCCTCTTGGATACTCTTTCGCGTATTACGTTGTTGGAAAGTTTCAGAAACAGACAATGGAAAACCTAAGTAAGCAATTTCTTCAGAACGACAGGCTTCTTCAGCACCGCGTACATTCGCGATAAAGGCCAATAACTGAGAAGTTGTTGAAGACGACG
>ERZ1740058.921-NODE-921-length-17302-cov-20.984403_pt1 | contig 17302 bp, 10 predicted proteins | sample MGYA00581745_ERZ1740058 | MGnify/ENA primary metagenome ERZ1740058 (study PRJEB43018, sample SAMN04849742) | marine metagenome | isolation source: floating plastic debris | place: Pacific Ocean | collected 2008-08-30 | study: EMG produced TPA metagenomics... | reverse complement strand
GCATCCCGAATCAGATTCAGATTCACATTGGTGATTTCGTCTAATGAGAAATCAACATCCGACCGCAGACCATCCCACAAAGAAACCGTCTGAAAACCCGGCCCGTAAGGGGATTTATCTAGCTTCACCTTTATCGAGTCAACTATCACCGAATCAGTTGTGGCTATCGGAGATTCAGATAATACTACTTGATTAGGCACGGGCAAGCTGCCTTTGCCTAGTTGTTGAGCACTCCCTATCGCCCGCAATGTCACCTTTCTAAGCTCTGACTGGTTTTGAGTATTTGTAGATCCAGTCTGGGAACTACTGTTCGATCCGATTTCTACCGATGAGCCACCCGATACTACAGTTCTCACACCGCCTTCACCCGGACACCAGGCCTTATGGTATTTATACAGATATGCCGGGCTATTCGGTCCTACGAAACCCGGTGGACGAGAGAAAGCCAGCCGAACGTACTTAGAGCGCAGACTACAATCCGCCGGAGCCTTGCTATTACTGCTAATCATAATCTCAAAGGCTTGGGACTTTCCGGCTAGGCTACCTTTAATTGGCGGTATCTTTTTTAAGACTTTCTTCTGATGGCCTAAAACCTCCAGTGAGACAAAGGCTTGAGTATACCCGGCGTAAAACACCCGCAAGTGAAGCTGCTTTCCAGTCTCGTTAACTACCTGTACTCTTTCTACTCGCCCCAACACTTCGGGAAAAGTATGCGTACCTGAGGTAGCTAAATCGTGGACGGGCTTAAGCGTTATTGGTTGGGCGGAAAGGGCGGTCTTCAGACAAAATAACACCCAAAGAATCGCTCCAATCCGCTTCAGCCACAGAATTAGTGAATATTTCATAAGATTTACTGATGTCCAGTGTAACTCACTGAGAAAAATGTTCGACTAGGCAATGTAGATTGGTTGGACAAAGCGTAGCCAGCACTAATAAATATCTGATTACTGATAAAGAGATTCACCTCGGCATTTCCGGTAAACAGGGAATGCTTCGGAGGTACTCCCCGCTCATTGGTGAAGTATTCATCGTAGAGCTTACTATTCAGAATTTGCATAAACGAGCCGTAGATTCGGAATGATAGATTACCCACCGCAAAGTTTCGCAGATTAACGTCGTTTCGCTGTCGGCTACCGGGACTTACCAGCGGAATCATATACCGCATATCGAAGGTGGATTGGAAAATGGGTAGGAAGAAACTATCGTCTACCTCCCGGGTGTACGAATCCAGCATTTTCACCCCCGACCGAAAGTCCAATATCCCCCCCTTAATTTCCCGGTTAATGTCATCACCACCATTGGCAAAATAGGCCATCCGGGATAGAGAAACGTTCATCAACCCACTCAACTGATTCATAATATCGTCGGATAAGGCCAAAGCCGAATCCGCCCGACCAATAGACAGTGTTGGCAATGTATTGAATAGGTATAAATCCCAGTAGCCCTGCCCGATGAGGGCTTTCAGTTTATAGGTTTTCAGGGTTACCTGGGGCGAGGTTCCGGCAAAGCTAGCCGAAGCCTGATCGAGAACACTGGCCTGAGAGCCCAGCGTATCTAAGCCGTCGTAATCAATGACCTGGGCTTGCGTCTGGATATGGGTAACGATTAGCAATAGTACTATCGCACCGATGAATTGATATTTCATGATTATTGGGGTTAAGGTTGGTTAGATTATTCTAAAGTGATTTTGCGGATCAGATGGTTGGACATGTCGGCTACATAGAAGAGTCGTTCAGAAGCCTGAACAATATCTATAGGTTCTCTGAATTCTGCAGTAGCTCCTAGACCATCGTTAGCCCCCGGTACACCCGAACCAACGAAAGCAGTTACTTCCTGGGTGTCTAAATTCATTTTCCGAATCTTGTTGTTGTTCGGGTCCGCAATGTAGAGGAACCCATCTAGACCCATTGTTATGATGGGATTAACACCAAAACGGGCCTGAGTTCCGGTGCCATCTCTATCTCCTGCTTCACGAGTATTGCCTGCTATCAGAGTAATAGTAGAGTCCATATTGATCTGATAAACTCCGGCCCTTCCCCGAAAAGTACTGTAAATGGTACCGTCACGACTTATAGCTAGAGATTGAGGTAATACCAAAAAGTCAGTGTTGTCTGCGCGAAAAATAGTGGAAACCCGGCCGGCCGGAGTAATTTTCCTAATTCGGTTATTCACTAGATCAGCCACAAAAATATTTCCTTGAGAGTCGATAGCTACATCATTAGGTCTACTGAATCGGGCACCGAAACGATCCCCGTCTATCGTATCTCTCTGAAGGTGGTCTCCGGCAAGTAGTTCTACAGTTGCATTGCGGTCGACCTTACGAATGACATGGTTCTCGCTCTCGGCTAGAAAAAGGTTATCGTTTCCATCAATAGCCATACCCTGAATGTTGCTAAATCTCGCTGCTTCACCTACCCCGTTCTGGTAACCCTGTTCTGTACTCCCTGCAAAGGTAGATACCACACCTTGTTGTGTGTTAATCTTTCGAATACGAGAGGGAATTGCAAAAGAGGCGTCAGCTACAAAAATATTTCCTTTACTATCTGCCCCTATTACCTTGGGGTTGGTAAATGTTGCCGAAGCTGTGTCACCATTAGTGCTTCCAGATACTCTTGCTTGCCCAGCTAGTGTAGTTACAACTGGCGTAAGGCGATAAGAGAAAGCAGGCTGCTGATCGGCAGTGCGCTGATCTACAGTAACTACTACATCTCCACTTCCTACACCTTTGGGAATCTCCACACTAAGTTGGATTTCGGTCGCTTCCAGTACGGTCACTGCACTACCATTGATCACCACTTGGTTGGAATCGGGAACGGTAGAGAAGAATTCTCCTACAATTTGAATACTTTCCCCGAAAGCGGCTTCGGCGGGTTGTAGACTATTAATTTGCACTTTGTTGTACACAAAGTCCAACAGTGTATCAGCTTGTCGATCTTCAACAATCACTGACACCTGACTATCGTCAGCCCCTTCCGGCACAGTTACCGCTATCAACGTATCCATAATACTCGTTATCTGGGCGACTAAATCTCCAAACTTCACTGAAACAGCATTGGCATTATCCCCAAAGAATTGACCTCGGATGCGAATGGTTTCCCCCCTGCGCCCGTTGTTCGGAACTAGTTCAGTGATTGCCACCTTCGCATAACGAAACTGAGGTTTATTTTCAGCAGTAAAGTCATCTGCGGTAACAACTACCGGTCCAGTATCAGCACCTACAGGAACGACTACTTGCAAAGTACTATCGGTAGCAGTAGTTACTTCGGCAACAACTCCATTGATGGTAACCCGGTTTTGAGTAGGCTCGGGTAAAAAGAAAGCTCCTTTAATAGTGATCACCTCTCCTTCGCGGGCGGTTTTGGGTACTAGTTGGGTTACCTGCACCTGATCGTAGGTAAAATCAAAAGTTTGGGCAGCAGTCACCCCGTCTACAGTAATTGTAACTTCACCTGAAGTAGCTCCTCCGGGAATAATCACCTGCAAAGTACTATCAGTAGCGTCGATTACCTCGCCTTCAAATTCTCCGAAGGTTACCTGATTTTTGAGCAATTCTTCGGTATTGAAAAAGGCTCCTTTCACCATCAGTACATCCCCGGCTCGACCGTGGTTTGGAATAAGTTCTTCGGCTACTACCGTATTAAAACTGAACACGGGGCCATCCACTGAAAATCCGTGCAGGTTAAGCTGAACATTGCCGGTTTTTACTCCTTGCGGCACAGTTACAGTCAGCTCTGAAGTAGTGGCGGACTCCACCTGGGCTTTTACCCCAGCAAAGCGCACCACATTATTGGCGGGAATGGTATCAAAGTTCTCTCCCTTGATGGTAATCAAGTCCCCTACCCGACCGTGCTCGGGAATCAGTTCATTGATGACTGGGTAGGCGTAGGTGAAGAAGACTTTTTGGCTACCTTCTCCTTCGTCGGAGGTTAGATTTCCAATATTGATACGCACTGTCATGGGGGCGGTATTCCCGTTAGCTAGTTCGGCGGGAAGCATAAACTGCATTTCCGTATCGGTAAATGACTGGGTTTCAATAGGAATTAAAGCTACCCCGTCGATGGTGACTTGATCTAAGGTGGTGCTAAAGCCTCCGAAGTTTCTTCCGCTAATGGTTGCTGTTTCAAAGGCTTTTCCGCTGGTGGGTTGAATAGCGGTAACGACCGGGCAAGCCGGACAGGTGGTATCATCCACCTCTTCACACTGGCTGAAGAGCCAGACGATGGCTAGCATGCTGACGAGCAGCACGTAGTTGTGACGTAAAATATTCATGGCAAAATGGGTTTGGGTTAATGAAAATAGTGTTCTGTAGCTATTGGCTAAGACTCAGAAAGCTATCGGGTACAATGCATAGCTGAACTTTTAAAAATTCTTTTTTAGGTAATAATGAAAAGCAACTACCCTTTAAAACTGTAGTCTAAAGCCAGTACTTATCAGTAAGCCATTGGAGTAAATTGGTTTATTCGGCACTTTATCCGCTTGCGCTCCGGTTCCTACGCCGCCAATCTCAATGAAATAGTTGGCGTTGTTTTTTAGGTAGAACTCAAAGCCAAACAAGCCGTAACCGCCAAGCTCCGTACGCTCAGCGGAGAATGTATCGGGTGGTAGTAGTAAAATAATTCCCCCCTCCCCATAAAGCCGAGCAAAGTCTCCGATTTCTCGGGCAATGCTGACGAAGCCCAGTGATACGTTGGAATAGGCTGTCCAAGTGGTTTCACCATCGCTATTCAGGTGCTCATTCCACATAGTATTCGCTCTTAATCTTATGGCACTCCGTCCGTTGGCGAAGTAAGGGCTGGTCAGATTAAGGCCTATACCAAAATCCTGTTGAAGCTGGGTAATTTGAAAGCCAACTCCGAAGTTGTTACTCAACTCGGTTTGGGCGTAGGTGCTTAAAGTTAGACCCAAAAGAATGGTCAGGGTTATTCCGGTTTTCTTCATCATCAATCAGTTTTTTGAGTTTAATGTTGTTCATTTACTACTTTTGGCGGGAGATCAGGTCAAGGGTTTCACCACGGATTAGGTGATTAACCCCAGCCCTACTCCTACTTGCCTTTATAAGGCCATCGGGGTTCTCGCCTTCCTAGTTAAGGCTCTTCCACTTCTTCCTCTTCAAAATATTCTTCGTACTCACCCTCTTCTTCTATTTTCTCACCTTCGAACTCTTCCTCTAAATACTCATCTTCTTCCTCAGAGAATTCATCTTCAGTATCTTCATCATAGTAGTATTCTTCCTCTCCTTCGTACTCCTCTTCATAATAATTTTCGTCTTCGTAGTACTCCTCATCGTCACCATCATATTCTTCATCTTCGTAGCCATCAAATTCGTACTCGTCACTCTCAGCTGGATAGTCTTCTTCCTCTTCGGTATAATTGCTGGCTTCAACTGGCTCCTCAGATTCTTCTGATTCCAGATATTTTGAAGATGCCAGTGCTCCCGATGGCTGAGATTTGAGGGTGTTAACGATGAAATCAATTTCTTTTAACTCAGCAAACCGCACATCTTCACCAAATCGCTTAAAGATTGGTTTTCTAGCCTGTTGGAAATAGGTTTCTATCCAATGGCGAGGCAGTTGATCGTCAAAGAGCGCGGAAAAATCCTCTACGGTAGAAGCGTTATAATCAATAAAGTAATCGGCCAGCGCTACCGGAAGCAGATATACCTGCCCATTTTCTTCCTTTCGCTGTTCGTAAGCTTGCTGACAAAGTTTGTCCAGCAATGAGCCCATATAGTTGCCATTGGCCCGTAAAGCGTTCGGCGTTTCCTGGTGAATAGTACGGAACGTATTGCTATATCCAACGTATTTAGCGTAACGCGACAGCAGCATTCCCATCACCGCTTCGTGGTTGATAATTGCCTGCGGATGTAGATCAAAGAGGCGATACTGCCTGTAGCCAGGCATTCCCTCCACATCTTCACCTTCGGAATCTACTTTTAAGCGGTCAAATAGCCAGGGAGAACCCTTTACTTGTTGGTCTTCCGGCCCACGCTCGGCTTTCACCCGTACAATGCCATTCACTGAGAACCAGTCGAAAGTCTCTACCAACAAGTCGGCTTCAGTTAAGTAACTAGCCATATTGGCGATACTTTCCCAGTAGGTTTTTTCTATGTTGGGTACGGTCATTATCACCGAATTGCTACCTTCATTGAGCGGATAAAACTGATGAGCTGCCATGCCGGGGTGATTCCGGCTATGCATCAGACCATGGGCAAACTGCCCTTTAACCCATTTGCTGCCCATATTGCTCATCTCATGAGCACCTAGAAGAATATTATACTCGGTAACACCGTCTTCCCATTCTTCAAAGGAACCCGATATGATCTGGTTCTCCGCATCCAGCCAATCTCCGTAGACATCGCTGATTTCCTGAGCTACTGGCCCCTGAGAATCGTCTACGATGATGATGTTGGTATGCATGTCTTCGGCCACGCCCATTTGGAGAATGCGGTAGGTTACTCGTTGCAAGCGGGCATCCCCCCCTTGGTCACGGTCACTAAAGAGTCCGGTAAGTAAATCTTGCGCGGGTTTAAGGGCTGAATTTGACCATAAGTCAGCAGTAGCTTCTTCGCTAAAAATATCTTCGGCCGCTATGTAATATGCGCTCTCGTCATCGTTAGGATCGGGCATATATATAATAGTCAGGTTTTTCCGGATCAGATTCTGTCTGTTGTTCTGAGCCTGTGCAGTGGGCTGATACAAAAACAGCAGTAGCAGGCCCAAGTAAAATAATGGTTTGTAATTCATGATTTTTGGGTTTTGTTGGTTATTAAAATGAATGGTTAGTAGTGCACTGACCTTATCAAGCTGAGCGCACCTCTATAGATTTTGTGGTTTATTAAGTTTGGGTTCAATTACGGCTATTCGCTTTCGTCTTCGGAACTGGTGATTTGCAAAGCAATGGCAATATCGGTTAAGTCGGAACGACTAGGTTCACCTTCTGGGAGTTCGTACAAGACTACATCTCGTTCCACATCCCAGTACATATCAATCCACTCCTCCTGAACCTTACTGCCGAAAATAGCCGCGAACTCTTCCTTAGAATCGGAACGGTAACCGGTGAAATAATCGGCATACGCCAGCGGAAGCAAATAGACTTTCGGATATTCATGTCCCATCATGTAGATGTCTTCCAGGGTATAGTCTTCGGGTAGCCCTAGTTCACACATCTTCTCGATCAGAATGGCAATGGCCTGCCGGGGATTCTTCTCGGCGCTTTTATTCACCTTTTTAAGTCCGGTAACCAATCGCCGCTGACCCACATATGTCACGTACTGACTCAGCATCATGGCCATAATCATTTCGTTATGGATGATATAGCGGGAGGGTAGATCTCGAATAGCGTAGCTTCGGTAAGCGGGCATATTGGCTACTGCTTTCCCAGCTCCTACTTCGGCTTTGATTCTATCGTACAGCCAGACATCTTTGTGTAGATCGGTCGCTTTACTGTCTTTATTCTTTTCTACTAATAGATCACCATTAGTGGCAAACCACTCAAATTGCTCTTCAAAGATGGAATAGTCGTACATCATCTCCAGAGTATTGGCGATTCCTTCCTTGTAGGATGAATACAAACTAGGGACTGCTTCATTCGTATAGTGGCTGCCATCATTCCCGTATTTGTAACCCTTGTTAGTGATAGTAGAATAAAACCGATGTCCGCCGTTCTTCGAGCGATCCTGAGTATGCATTAGCTCGTGTAAAAAGGTAGATTTTGTCCAGCGGATACCTTCAATATTCAAATGGGTAGTTCCTAAATGTACAATTCCCCCTACAGAAGCATCATCACCGTTTCTACTAGCACAGGGCCAGGCTAGTTGGTCGTCATCCAAGCACATCTTATAGGCTTTTTTAGAAATTTCCGAGATAGGAGCAATCCCATCGTTGTAAATCCGCACCCAGATTGTTTTGTTTCGAATCTTCAGGATGTCGTAGACATAGTGCTGTAGTTTCCGGTCACCTCCATTTTCAGGAGTAGAAAGCAGTCCAAGTACCAACTCCCGAGCTTCTTCAGCTTCCGGGCTGTACCAAAAGTCGCCGGATTCGGTCTCAAATTCGTCGTCGTATATTTCCTGAGAGCCCAGAGTATACGAGGCTTTTCTTCCTTCATTAGGCTCGTTGACGTACGTAATGAGCAGATGATCTGCAATATATTGGGTAATCTTATTTTGAGCGGATAGACTGGTGCTCACCAAGCCTAGTAGTCCGCAGATGATACTAATTTTAAGGGTTTTCATGTTGTTAGTTCTTTGATGTTTTGTTTTGAAAAAGGGGTATGTTGTCAATTAATAGAATGTCCATTGAGGTTTTCTCTCGCCCTGACTTATAGACTTGATTACCGGCAACGATCCACTCAATTTCGTATTCGTACTCCAGCTCATCAGCCGGCAGTATAAATTCCAGTACTTGGCCCAAAGGCTTTTGGCGGGTATTAATGGTTACCTGCTTGGTCATGGCTTTTCCGCCCAGTTTGTAGAACACCTTGACGTTCACCAAACGTACTTCCGCTTCCTTCAGTAGTTCAGGGTCGGCTTCCAAACTCACACGCTTACGCTGGAACGGAGGTGCCAAGTTGATGGCCGTAGCCTGGCTGCTTTGTTCGGGAACTTCTAAGGTTACTCCACCAAAGAAGCTCCATACGGTTTGGTAGTGATAATCTAACCACTGCTCCCGCTGATGATCGTCTTTCCAACCGTAGAGCAGAGTAAAGTTATTTCCTTCTCGATTGAAGTTGTTACGGTCAATACGAACCTCATCCAGAGTTGCGGCTCCACCTTGGTGTTCTTTTTTCAGCGTAACGCTTACGAAGTTGATGTATTCACCAAAATCTTCGGCGTTCAATCCATCCACGAAGGCGACGATACTACGCTGCTGAAATAGTGGATCATCCAGGTTTACCTTATGAAAACAGGTTTCGCAGCCGACCAACTCCGATCCAAACTCACCGGAGAAGGGGTAGTTCAGCTTTTCCAGCATAGACTTGCTTAGATCTAGCGAGAAGGAACCCTTATGACGCTCCTTTTTCAGCTCGTAAGCAGCAGCGATCGCAATGCTGGGTGGACCTTCTTCTTTCAATGCCTCAGTTTCGGGTCTGCCGGACCTTCCTGGTTTGGGTTTTACCCCTCCGTTTCGGAGTGCCTGCGCTCGATCACTCATAGAAGTTCCTCCTCGAGCAGCACTGGTTTGCCTGACCTTAGCGGCTCCGCTCCCTTTAGCCGGTTTGAACATCATATCGATTAACTTAGCGTAGGCTTTATCAATGATTGACTCCATTTTTCCGTCGGCTCCCCACTGGGAAATGGTGATCGCTTTACTTTCTCGCAGCTCATCGAATGCCGCGTGAATGTCGGCCGTCAGCATAGGAGTAGCCACTCCGGATTTGAAGGATTCGTGCTCGTATATCTGATCAAAATTAGCTTCTATTTTTGCTTTCAGTGGCGGTCGATAGCCATCCAGCTTCATCTCAAAAGCGATAGATACGTCAGGAGTAGGATTCTGAAAGGATTCCCAGAGAATCTCCGCTCCCATTTGATCGAGCTGAAAAGAAAGTGCGGTTTGTTGTCCGTCCAGAATGGGAGCGTTACCCACTCCCAGTACTTTGCGACTTTTCTTTCCCTTCGCCTGTGTGAGATTACAATGAAGGGCAACGGTGCCTTCCCGCCACATGGCAGGTCCTTTTATGATGGCCTGAGGATTCGTACGGCGGATTTCTCGTTCGGCTTCCTGTATTTGCTCATCACTAACCGACAACGAAATCACTACTTTCAAAATACCGCCGCCGATCACTCCCTTATTGGTGTTTTTAGCGTATTTCATAAACTGAAACCGGAGGTTGCCCTGCTCATCCTGAGCAATCTGGGGTTGATCTACTACGTAGTAGAACTCGTTAGGATTTTGGTAGTCAGACAATAATGTCAAATCTCCGGCCCTGGTAATCGGGTCTAACATGAGATGCTGAGCTTGGCTCAACACTGTAGCTATCACCATTACATTCAGTATTAGTAAGGCTAGTATTAAGGCTTTTAATAATCTATGATTCATCACTGAGGAATTAATTATTCGGGTTGATGCCAATGATGCTGCTGAATTTATCCAGAATGGTTTGACCGGCTTGTTGAAGTAATTTGCTACCAGTTTCCTTCGCATCTTCCACCACCGGAGAGGTAAAATCAATCTTCTGGGTTTCTTCTTTCTTCCAGGGTTCAGGGACTACGGCGTAGATGTAGTCATCGTTGAGTTGTACCTGCCAGTTGGTGGCTAGCTTGCCTTCTTCTTTGTGATTAAAGATCAGACGGTAAGCGTAGCCTTTGGCGGCAGGGTCTAAGAAGATTTGTTCACTGAGGATTGGCTCGCCTTTGGCGGGTGAAACATGAATATTCGCTTCTTGCTCTACAGTGTACTGAGGGTAGCGAATCTGAGCGGTTACGCGGGTGATTCCATTAGCCTTCAGTTCTTCTAGGTCAGCTTCTACTTCAATGGTGCGGGGGCGTACCGGTGGGGCGAGTGTCACACCTTCCCATTCGCCGTTTTGCCAACTGGGCTGTTCGGGAAACAGATGCCCACCCCGTAAGCTCCACTGAGCGGCGTACTCGTACTGATCAGGATTTCGGTCTTCACCGCGAGCGTATGTGACTGAGGCCATCACTCCGTTGGTCTCCAGATACTTCTGATCAATAGTTACCCGGTCGGAGAAATCGTGACCCGCCGAGCGTTTTTTACGCACATTGACGGTTACATAGTTTACTTCTCTCTCAAACATTTCCTTGGCATCTAAATCCAGGATGAAGTTGATATCACGATGCTGGAAGAACGGGTCGTTAAGATTTACGGAGGTTACGCAGCGAGGATTGTCCCGTACGCCATCGTACCAGCTAGCCAAATTACCTGTAATCGCCATTGTTTTCTTGATAGCCAACCGGTAGGTTAGGTTAAACTCCTTCTTACCACTTTGGACAACCGTTTGCAGATTGCTAGCATTAAACTTATAGCTCTTACCGTGTTTGATGTCTGGCATACTTTCCTGCTCGCTCTTAGTGGGTCGGGACAAACGTTGCCCAGGCACTTCTTCGGATAGTTGGTTTAAGAAATATTCAAAGAAGGCTTCTCGCACTTTGCTTACCCGCTCCGATTCCTGTCCTTCGTCAAACTGCACTTCTACAATCTGCTGCTCCTGCAACGAATCGTAGAACTCTCGCATCTCTTCGTAAGTAAAATGCTCGTCGGTAGGTTTGCCGACCAGCGCATCGGCAATGGTGCCCCAGAATCCACCTCGAGGGTGCCCTTCGGTTTCTTCTTTAGTGTAATTAGCCGAGTCCTTCTGAAACTGCTGGTGAAAGCGATCCCAATGAATGGTGGCGCGTCCTTGGGCAGCCGGGTAACGCAATGTGTAGTCAAACGCTAGTTCTACCGATAAATCCGTTACCGAACGGGCTTCCTCGAAGGTGGAGGCCAGCAACTGAGCTCCATGCTGATCAAGACGGGAAGCAACTGCTACTTTTTGTCCAGGCAGCACCGGGGCTTTCCCCGAAGTCACTAGAGCCTCAGTCAAACCGCCTTCGCTTTCGTTCACCGTGGCCGAAATAATTCGAAAAGAATCCCCTTCACCCGGCAGCACATCTACCGAGCCGAGTAGCTTGGCTCCGCTGTGGCGATTGGAAAGAATGCTTTTCAGTTCGGATTCCTGCTCTGGCGTAAGACCCCACTCCAGTAAGAAGTGCATGATCGCTCCGCTTATTCCGCCGTCGGCCTCCCGGTTCTCTGTGGTGAACTTGGTAAAGAGAAACTCGGGAGTGCCGTCGGGGCGGAACGATAAGCGAGGGTTGGTTGGCAGATAGTAATAATCTTTGGTTTTTTCGTCCGACAGGCTAGTGGCTTTACCGTAGAGCACCACCTGGGTGCCATCGCTGAGCACTACGCCCAGGCGATTTTCGCTGTCTAGGATTTGCCCCCACATCTGCTGCACCAGCGATAAGGATAATAGAATACTTATTAGTAATATTCGTTTGTTCATGATTATTTTTGGGTTGGTAAAAGAATTTTGGGTTAATGTGATTGTAAATTGTTGTTTATTGGACTTTTGCTAAGGGTTCGGGCAGTTGGTCTACGAACAATAGTCCGAGACGGTCTTTACCCGTTTGTTGTAGTTGTTCGCCGTTGCTTTTGATCCAGGTTATCGTGTAATTGTATTCCGGCTGATCCAGCGCCATTAGTAAGTTGATGCTCTCTTGTATCTCCGCTTCACGAGGATAAATAATGCGTCGCTGTTGCTGACTTTGGTTAAAGAACTGATGATTAATTTCTACCACAATCGCCCGAATATCAGCTTTCTGTAATTCTTCGGTGCTCCCTTCAATCAATACTGAACGAGACTGATAGGGAGCATAAACCGTAATCTCAGGAGCAGTCTGCACCACCCAATCCGTTTGGCGTACGCCTGGATAGCCCTGAAACTGCCAGGCCGTTTTATAGCGGTACTGTAACCACAGCTTCCGGTCGTTATCCTGTTGAAATCCGTACGCTAATGGACTTGCTTCCTGATTATTTCGAGATAAAGTAATCTCTCGTAGAGTGGTATCTCCTGACTGGTGAGCTTTCTCTAAAGTGACGGTTACTGAGTTGACCAGTGTGTCAAAAGCCGGAACCAGGCTTCCGTCTACGTTAACGGTTACTGTTCGTTTTTGAAAGGTTGGATCCTCCAACGATACATCCCGAAAATGCTGGAGGTCATTACCTCGCTCTTGGTAGAAGTTACCTAGGTTGAATGTAATCAAATGCTGGCGGGATACTGATTGCTTTTTATTTAGCGATAGTACAGCTTTCCCCTGCCGTTGCTGCTCAATACGCTCGTACTTACCAAACAGACTAAAGCCCGAACTGATCTCATTTTTCAAAGATGAAAGTAATCCCAACACGTCGGAAGTTTTGGGTGATTCTACTTCAGGAGTTACTGGCCTAAATAGCATCTCTACTACGGTTTCATAAACGCGCCTCATTAGCTGATCCATCTGACCGTCTTCCCCCACAGTGTTGAGGGTAATGGCTTGCTGTTCTATTAGTCGATCGATGTGCTGCTTAACCGAGCCTCCTACCCAGAATAATTTTGCTTCGGCTTCCGCCCGCTCTTGCTGGTTGATCTTATCCCAGTCTACGGTTAGAGTAGCATTATAACCAGGGGTAATTCCCTCAAAATCCATCTCGAAAATTACCGATAAATCGGAAGTAGCCATACGTAAGCTTTGTTGCAATAGAGTAGTTTGTTCCGGAGTAAGGGCGAAGGACAATGCCAAGCGGCTTCCTTCCAACACCGGGGCTTGCCCCTGAGCGATCAATGTTGCGCTTTCTCCCTGAAGTAAAGAGGACACCAAACCGTATCTTCCTTCCCGAAAAACAATCGGGCCAGCCAATTTTACGTTCCGATTGTCTAATTGCTTCTGAAGATCAGCTTCCACTTGCTTCACCAGTTTCACCGGAGTGTGGTATTCTACCAGCATATGCAGTAGTCCACCGCCGGAGGCCTGCTGAATACTATGGTTTTGCCTGGTTGACGTAGTTTCTGAGCCTACGTAGCGAACTAGCGAGAAGGCGGGTTTTCCTTCTTCATCCACCGCCAGCCGGGCCTGATTCGGCAAGTAATAATACTCCGTCGAATCGTGCAACGAAGGAAAGCACCATAGACCGTGCAGACGTACCCCCTGGTCAATCATGATGGGGGTTGCGGTAACTATATTCCAGCTAAGACAGATTAATATTATGAGAGCAATTCGGTACATCGGTGGATTAGTTCACTTGTAAGTCAAGGTTTTCTTGGGGCGGAAGCAGATAAACATAATCGGAAGTAATGGGAGTTAGATTTTCCTGCACCTTCCCCTTGGGCGTATACCAGGATACCCGGTAGGCCAGCGGCTCTTCCTGATCGTGGTACAACGTGATTTTAGATATCGGCTCACTATCGCCTATTCGTAAGGCCAGCGACTTCAGAAACTGGGGTTTTCCGTTTAGAATCACCGCGAAGTCTACTACCGCCGTGGTCGCTCCCGCAGCCTGCATCCCTTCGCGGTTAGCATCTACCGTGATAATCCGCTGAAAGAAGGGTGCATTGATGGAAACTGCCGGCAATGCTGAACTCTGCCAGGGAACCACCACTTCTCCAAAGGGTTCTTTCAAACTCAAGGTGAGTTGGTATTCGTAGGTGGTCCAGTCGGATGAAGCTATGCCCAGGCGAGGAAACGAAATTTGCTTGAGCAGTTGGCCACCCATCACATCGTCGCGGTTAAATACCAGACTTTTGGTTACGTCTTCGTGGTCACTGTCTTCGCCGTAGGACTTACGGAAATCAACCGCCACAAAATTCACCACGTCCCGGAAGGCATCGCCTAACTGATTATCCAGTTGGAAAAACACCTCCCGCTTTTCAAAATCAGCATCGGCCAGGTTTACGATTCGGAAGTACTGATCACGGTTTTCCAGTTCACGAAACAGTCCTCCTAAATTACCAGCCGTGTGCACCGGTACTTTAATAGTGGTATTCTGCCGTAAATCAAGCCGGAAGGTATTGGTACGAATATCCTCCCTTCTTTTCAGTACGTACTGCTCATCGGTCACGTATTCCTGATTGCCACTGCTGGTAAACAGCTTATTGAAAAACCCTTTGGATTGTCGACCAGGGATCTGGTTTTTGCGTACCGCTTCTACTCGCTCCGGTTCCTGCGACCAGCCAGTTTCAGCATCAAACATTAGTTCGGTTAGCTTTTGGGTCACAATTTGCAAAATGCCTTCCATTGCCGCTGAAGAAACGTTCAGAGCAGCGGAACGATCTAGGGCCTCGATCTTCAGATCACCACTGCGCTGCATTTCGTCTACCACTCGCTGAATCTCTGCTTTTTCAAAACTTTCCTGCACATTCTCAATACTACTGAAGTGCTCGTAGGCTACTGACATATCCGCCTGTACTGTTACCTGGTAAGCTTTTACTGCCGCTTCGTAGTAAGCGTGCACCGCTACCGAAACATCGGATGTGTTTCCCTCCAAAGAATTCCATAGCAAAGTAGCCCCCGAAGGATCAAGCATGGCGGCAATGGCAGCTTTAGAACCGGGAGTCAGTGGGGCATAGCCACTGGTAATCAGTTGGCGAGTAAGGCTACTATCATTTCCTGAGTTTTGCAACACCGAAGATACAATCTCAAAGCTGTTGCCAGAGAAAGTTTCATCTCCTTCGGTAAAATGCAGTAAATCTACCTGCCCTCCAATACGGGCACCAGGCATCTGTTCTTGCAACTGACGTTCCAAATCTTGAATCACTTCTTCTGGCAAAGTAAATTCTACTAAGGCGTGAAGCAAGCCTCCACTGGCAGCACTCGCGTCATCGCCTACATACTTCATGCAAAGCAGTTCGTAGCTTCCATTTTCTTTAGTGGCTAGATGAGGAAACTGAGGGATATAGTAATAAGTGAGGGCATCGTCGTAGTCTTGCAACAATTGTACTCCATTAATTATAAGCCGACCTCCATCGTAGCGCACGATGGCGGCTGCCGGATATGCGGTCAGCAAGATGCTTATATAAATAAGAAGCTTCAGCATCTGATTTAGAGTTAAGGGTTGAAATATTTGGGTTAATGTGTTTCTCATTGTTTCAATTTTGCTTTTGCGAACGATACAAATATGCAGGATGACATTGGGAATAATTTTCACGATTGTGGTTTCTATTTGCAAAAATGTCGCATAGAGAAATTGGTAATACGTCGCATATTGACGCTTTTTGTCCTATATTTTCAATTTCGTTCCATTTGTTTTCACTGAGGTAACATCCTAGATCTGGACAATCTATTGATGAAAACATGGCAAATAAAATCCGACGGAAAATAGTTGGAGCAAAAAGTACAAGAAGCAGCGAAGCTATACTCTTGAGAAAATTTACGGATGGTACATTTGTACAAGTTTCTGGTAGCTACCTGAAATGCATTTAGCGGTTTAGCCCCTAGATTTGTACTATCAAACTTTCGAAGTTATGAAAGCAACATCAATTCAGAAAAAACCCTCAAACTCAAAAGGCCAGCAGCTAATAATCACTTTTGTTCTAACACGACTTTCCTTGTTTACTAAAGCAATGCTGCCTTTATTTTCGGCTATACTGGTACTATTGATTACTCTTATACCTATATCGCCCGAAATCGGAATTAAGGGGTGGGCTGAAGTAGTAAAAACCAAAGTGGCTTACGAACTGAAGTCCTACTACGATGAGCTTTCTAGTATGCAAAAGGAGTCAGATCAAACTAAATGAGATATGAAAGAGCCACTAATTTTTCGAGTATTTTTAGCTAGCCACATTACTTGTAAATCAGGAGGTTTTGATTAAACCACTTTATACTTAGTCCACCACATATGAAAACATCATTCATTTTACTTTTAAGCATAATAATTTGTTCAACAGCATTTGGGCAAATGCAAGACTGCACTCCTGTAGTTGAGCTAAAAGCTTTGTACGAAAACGATAAAGCTTTTAGCTCAACGATCGACCGAATGTTTGAAAACGTTCAACCTCTTGAGGACGGTTCGCAGAATCCATGGGCTGGAAAAGATGTTGTTGATTTATATGAGTTCATTAATGAATGGTTTTACTTTTTGCCTGACACACACAATGCACTTGACAGAATTCTAGAGTTCACATTTCTCTATTATGAGAATCCTGCAGGAATGGAATTTATACTGGGGGATCAGGGTAGGAATTGGACAATTTCTTTTGTTGAAGAGCGCGGCAAATATCTTGATAGCCCTGAGTCAACCCAAATTATTGAGAAATGGTTGAATGATCCGGCCTTAAATAATGATGAATTTGTCTATCCAAAGGAAGGATTTGACTCATTCAACGACTTTTTTATCAGGGATCTAAAGCCTGGCTCGAGACCAATTGAAGGCGTAACGGATCAATCTGCACTTGTATCACCTGCTGATGGGATTATCAATATGATCAATAATGAACTCTCACTAGTATCAGAAATTCCCACTAAGAGTGGAATGAAATTATCACTTATGGCATTACTTGATAGTTCTGCATATGCAAAAGATTTCGTTGGAAGGACAGCTTTAGCAGTTTTTCTGTTGCCTCATAATTATCATCACTATCATTCGCCAATAGAAGGAATCATTGTAGAATCTAAGGAGTCTGTAGGTGATCGATTATTCGGAATGCCCGATATGCTCGACATCATTAACGAAGGAAATGTAGCCTACAATAAAGACTACAGTGTTTTTCAGAATTTTAGACACGGTTATTTTATTATAGAGACGGAACAATATGGATATATTGCTGT
>ERZ1740058.920-NODE-920-length-17371-cov-21.938092_pt1 | contig 17371 bp, 12 predicted proteins | sample MGYA00581745_ERZ1740058 | MGnify/ENA primary metagenome ERZ1740058 (study PRJEB43018, sample SAMN04849742) | marine metagenome | isolation source: floating plastic debris | place: Pacific Ocean | collected 2008-08-30 | study: EMG produced TPA metagenomics... | reverse complement strand
TTGTTCCTGCTAAAACCCATCGATACCGAATCCCTGCGCGCTACGGTTCGATAAGGATTCTGAACCGCCCGCACCTTCTGTCTCTAGAACGCCTGCTGTCAGCATTGGGCACTGCTAAATCTTGACAGCAGGCGTTTGACCATTTTGGGCAACCCTTCGCATTCCGAACTCCGAACTCTGCATCCCGAATTTCTCCTTCAAATTGCTCCCGACTGCCCTGCCCCCCTATGCAACAATGATGGGTCTGTGCCGTTACTCTCCACTTTATGAATCCTGCCTCTTCCCCGTCTGCCGACAGCATTGCTGCGGCGCTCGACCCTAGCACCGACCTCAACTTTGCCCTGCCCAACCCCGAGGATGAGAACCTCTCAGAGTTTGAATTTCAGCGGCAGATTGAGCTGGCCTGGCAGGTGTGCGATCGCTTTGATTTGCAAACGGATATTTGGCGGGGGCGGATTATGCGCACGGTGCGCGATCGCGAAAAGCGCGGGGGCGATGGTCGGGGCACCGGGTTTTTGAATTGGCTGCGCGATCGTGAAATCACTAAAAGCCAGGCCTACTCGTTGATTGAGCTGGCGGAAAGTGCCGACACGCTGCTGCAAGATGGCATGTTGGAGCCCGAGTCGGTCAACAACTTTAGCAAGCGAGCCTTTATCGAGACCGCGCAGTCGGCCCCCGAAGTGCAGCAATTTGTGAGTGATGCGGCCCAGCGCGGCGAGCAGATTACGCGTCGTGAAGTGCGGCAAATCTCAGATGAATGGACCGCCATGACCTCCGATTTGCTGCCGGCTGAACTGAAAGAAAAAGCTGCGAACAATACCATTCCCACCCGCTATCTCGCGCCTCTGGTCAAGGAAATGGAAAAACTCCCCGTTCCCCATCGGGAGACACTCAGAACTGAGGTGATGCTCAACCCCGACATCGATACGCTGAAGCAGGTGACAGCTGAGGCTCGCTATCTGGCTAAATATTTAGAAGCGGCGGTACAGGTGCAGGCGCTCGACAGCGAGAACCTCGATTTAGAACAGGCCCTCGAAGAGGCATTGCGGATTGGCTGTCTCAATGCGACGGCGGATCTGGTGAAACAAGCCGCGCAGCTAGAGCAGGCCACTGCTAAGCTTTACAACGCTTGGACTCAAATGAACAAGCTGGCAGAGCGCGTTTTTGTCGATAGCGGTTCGAGCACGCCGCAGCTGCGCAATTTGTTGAGCCATTTAGAGCCTCTGACTAGCCAAACGCTCGAAGTACAACTCGGCGATCCGGAAAGTCCGCTGTCCCATATGGTGCGCCTCAGGTTGTTGTCGGCGGATGGCGGTGATGAATGATGCGGCTGTTTGAGCTGCATGGGGTGTACGTCAGTCAAGGTGAAGCCTCGGCAATGGGGAGTAGAGCGTGGAGGGTAGTGGGTGCCTGGGTTAGAAGCGTGGGGGCGATCGCTGAGTGGGCGACCTCCTTGGACGCAACGATTTCTGTAAGTGGCCTCGTGGGTCGGGCGATCGCGAGTAAGATGCAGACAACGCCAGTGCTGCTGCCCCCATGTCAGAAGAGTCGAACTTTGACGCACCCGGTAAGCCCCCGACTGATGCCGGTTTTACGCCGCCGACTGAAGAGGATGCTGCCAGCGATGGCGACAAAAAGTGGATCATTCCGGTGGTGGCGTTGGGCTGTGGCTGCGTCTGTTTGCCGTTGATGGTGGTTTTGTCGGTGCTGTTTGGTTTAGGCAGTTCGGTGCAGCGCCTCTACAAATCCACCGGCTCTTATCAGGTGTATCAATTGGCCTCGACGGAAGTCGAGACCAGCGATGAAGTCGCTGAGGCGTTGGGTAGTCTGGTCGAGACGGGTTGGACGTCACACGTGCAAGAAAGCTACCCGGCTGATGGGGCGGGACAGGTCTGTATTCGATTTAACGTGTCTGGTGAGGATCGCCGCGGCAGTGTCTATGCCGAGGCGCAAAACGAACAGGGCGCTTGGCAGCTGTACCAGCTCAGCGTCGCGGTCAATGGCGAACCGGAGCCGCTAACGTTGCTCCCGCTCCCCACCGAGCGATCGCCCCTCTGCCCGGATTTTGACGAGCCTGAGCCTGATACTGCACCCAGCGTAGAAGAAACGCCTGCAATCTAGTTGCGGCTAATCCTGCTGGTGGGAAAACTGATATGCTCCAGCGTAGGCTAGGGCGATTGCAAACCCACCCAACACCGGCAAGCTATACCAGGGAAACTCTGACAGCGGCTGGTAGGCAGCGGCCCGCAGGCCAATGGTGGTGTAGGTAAGCGGCAACAGATAGACAATCCCTTTAAGCACGACCGGTAAGGTGCTCGGGTCAAAAAAGGTGCCGCCTAGAAATGACATCGGCACGATCAAAAAATTATTGAACAGACCGACACTTTCGAGAGATTTGACGTTCAAACCAACAATGACGCCTAAACCTGCAAACACGGCTGAGTTCAACACCAGCAAGCTGAGAAATAGCGGGTTCAAAAAGCTCCAGACCTGACCCGTAAACAAAACCGCCACCAAAATCACCGAAGCTGCCGTCATCATGCCCCGCACGATGCCCGCCAGCATTTTGCCCAGGTACAGTGCTAGGGGATGGACGGGATAGAGCAGCATTTCCTCAAAGGTTTTGGTGAACAGGCGATCGCCGCAAATCGAAAAGGTCGTGCCGCCAAAGCTAATCACCATAGAAGAGAGCGCCACCATGCCCGGCAGAATAAACTCCAGATAGTTATCTCCGGCAGTGGGCTGACTGACCCGATCAAGCGAACTGCCCAGCCCCAGGCCAAAGGCCAAGATATAAATCAGCGGCGATACTAGCCCAGACGCCGCGACTTGAGGAATCCGCACTCGCAAATCGAGCCAATCTCCCCAAAAAACCGTGAGGCTGTCGTCCACCAAGGTCTTGAGAAAGTGACCCACAGAAGACCGGCGAATTTTACGAGGGGCGTTAACATCCACAGCGGCGACCTGAGAAAAGCGTTTACAGTTGTTCACATAACTTTCCCACTTTACCCTGAGTTGCGATAGGTTGCATCGTCTCCACAGCTGAGCCTTAAATTTTGCTGAGGTTCAGCTGTGGAGAGCTATTTGAGAACTTTAAACTGGCACAGTGTTTTTTAGCTAAGCCTGTCTGAATTCCTTTTTCGAGAACAGCTACTTTTTGATTTCTTCAGAAGTTCAAATAAAGTTGATTGTTTGAGCGGTTTCAGACTATAAATTAAAATTTTCTACAGCCTAAAAGCCTGTTTTACAAGTTAGTCATGTCATGACTCAATTTCTAGAGATGGGTCAAAAGCCAAAGTAGAGTGCGCTTGCAAAGCAGACTTTAAGCTCCTCTAAACTCCCTGGTAGATAAATCGAATTAGTCTTTACCGTCAATCTTTAAACTTGTGACTAGCAAGAATTTTACCGTTCCTAAAAGCATGTATTATACGCGAATCAAAGGTGATCGATAAAGCTGTTGGCTTATGACGTTTAGTAGTTGTCATTTCTGCCGTCACAACATCTAGCACAAAAAAATAAAGAATACTGACTCAAAACATATTATCTCAGAGACGGATTCGATGCTTTGACCTAGATTTCAGTTTTCGTTGTAAACGTACGAGTAAGGAATCGTCAATTTCGACATCATAAACATTTTGAGATTTGGCTTTACTGAGCAGAGATGATACGTAGCCAAAAGAAGATTTTGATGAGAAAACTAACTTATCGCATTCTGAAAGTAGATAGAGATCTGTGATAGCTTCTAATCCATTCTGGTAACGGCTTGGGCAATTACCCCAATTTTGATGCATACGCTCCCCTTTTGGAGGAAACCATTTTTCTGCAGTAACCACCTTTGAGAATCGCTCCTTTAAATGCTCAACGACTACCTGAGAGTCTGTGGCCAAAAAGACTGTCGAGTCCGGCTCTGCATTAGCCAAGTTTTCGACCTTGTCAATTATTTTTGCTAAGGGAACCTTGATGTCTGTATAACGGATATGAACTCCAATCGTATGGGATGAAAAATTCGCCTGCTTGTAATGAGATATAGAATTCTGAATATTCTCGACCAGCTGGAGCTTTGAGTTCAAGACTGAGCTCAAGATCTCAGGAATTGTCATTTTGCTCAGATATTCAAATTTCCCCGTAAAAAGAGATTGTAAACTTCTAATCTTGTGAGTGTAAGCGCAGAAAACAATTACCTCTTCCGAATAGTCTATTTTTGAGGAATCAAAAGTCATTTGAGAGAAGCCTTCGAGGCTTATCTCAGATTTCAGTCCTCCTAAAGACTTATCGAGGTTTCCACTCCACAGATCAGGATAGATAGAATTAGTTACTGGCAAAGACTCTATTGGATAAGAAGTGGGGCAGTTAAAATAGGTAGGGAAAGCATTCTCATTATTATCATCTGAATAGCTGTTGTCTCGCCAATCGATGACAACCTTTCGGTTGGAGATCTCACCGTACAAAATTGCCGTACAGGCTGCGAGGATTCGGTTACCCATCCCCGATGTGCCTTTACAGACCACAAACTTCTGAGGAATAGTCATTTCTTTAAATAACTCCCTAGATTCTATCGAACAGTTTTCTAACTCCTATGCAATCTTACGTAGGACACTAGGAGATTTGTATGTAGTTTACCCAATCCAATCGCCCAACCTGTGGATATTACTGAATCCTCATCAAGGCTTTGTAGTCGATCAAAATTTGTGTCCTCTTTAGTGCGAGTGCTAGAGGATATTCGGTTACCCTGGACGTCATCGGTGATCAATCCTCAACATTGCTGGCACAACCGGCATCCAGAGACCAATCTCGAGTTGTTTCGGCGATACGCAGCTCGCCTGAGGTCTCTTGGAATCTGAGTAATGCCAGAACCTTCGTTCTCGACTTCAAAGTGCTAAATTAGTCATCAGCAAAAGTAGTGCAAATGCACTTAAGCGAACTGACGCGATCGCTGACGTGGATAGCGGCAGTCCAAAGGGTGCAGGAGGGATTGGGGATGGCAAAAACCCGCTCAATTTACGTATGCAACAGCTGTGGTGCTGAATCGCCGCAATATTTTGGTAAATGCGCTGTCTGCAGCGAGTGGAACACCATGGTTGAGCAGGTTGCTCCCCCCGCTGAAGCAGCTAAAGTCGGGGCGCTGCGTGGGCGATCGCGCACGACCACTGCGAAAAAATCGGCCCAAGCCCCGGCCCCTCGTCTGGCGTTGACTCTGAATCAAATCGAAGATCGACCTCAGCCCCGCTGTCCCTCAGGCTATCAAGAGCTGGATCGGGTGCTGGGGGGCGGCATCGTGCCGGGGTCACTGGTGCTGGTGGGGGGTGATCCTGGCATTGGCAAATCCACCCTGCTGCTGCAGGTGGCGAACTATCTGGCTAATCAGACCGGTGTGCTCTACGTCTGCGCTGAAGAATCGGGACAGCAGGTGAAGCTGCGATCGCAGCGTTTGGGCATTGGGGGTTCCGAAGCGAGTGATTCAACAACTGCGCCGATCTCTCAAACCCCGAAGGGAGCGGCGGCAAGCGACGGCCAAACGGGACTGTATTTGCTGCCCGAGGTCGATCTGGAAACGATTTTGATGGAGCTAGAGGCGCTGAAGCCGACCATCGCCGTGATCGACAGCATTCAAGCCCTGTATTACGGGGCTCTGATTTCGGCCCCGGGGTCGGTGTCGCAGGTGCGGGAATGCACGTCGGCCCTGATGCAGGTGGCCAAGCGGGATGATATTGCCCTCTTTATCGTGGGGCATGTGACCAAAGAGGGGGCGATCGCGGGGCCTAAAGTGCTGGAGCATTTGGTCGATACGGTGCTGTATTTTGAGGGCGATCGCTTTGCCAGTCACCGTCTGCTGCGTTCCGTCAAAAATCGCTTTGGGGCCACCCACGAACTGGGCATTTTTGAAATGGTCGATCGCGGCCTGCAGGAAGTACACAACCCCTCGGAACTCTTTTTGGGCAACCGCGATGAGGCGGTTCCCGGCATCGCCACGATCGTGGCTTGTGAAGGGACGCGGCCCTTGGTTGTGGAACTGCAGTCATTGGTAAGCCCCACCAGCTACAGTTCGCCCCGGAGATCGACCACCGGCATCGAATTCAGCCGCCTGTTGCAGATCTTGGCAGTCCTGGAAAAGCGGGTCGGCATCCCCCTCTCGAAGCTGGATGCCTACGTCGCCTCATCGGGCGGGTTGAATGTGGGCGAGCCTGCCGCTGACCTGGGCATGGCCATCGCCATTGCGGCAAGCTTTCGCGATCGCGTGGTCGATCCCTATACGGTGATTTTGGGTGAAGTGGGCTTGGGAGGGCAAGTGCGGCCCGTCTCACAGCTTGAACTGCGCCTCAAAGAAGCGACCAAACTCGGCTTTAAGCGGGCGATCGTGCCCAAGGTTCAGGGCGGTGTCGCCACGCCCATGGACGTCGTGCCGGTCGCCCGAGTCATGGATGCGATCGCGGTTGGGTTAGGCGGTGCTTCCTAGGTCTGGTTCGGAGTCCACCGGCAGTCTGATCACTGAGCAGGGGAATTACTCCACCGGCTCCACTTTGCCCATGTAAACCAAGGCGCTGTAGATCAGCGCTGCCACTTCGGCGCGAGTCGCAGGGTCGTTGGGACGTAATTGACTATCGGCTGTGGCCCCAGGGGCAATCAGACCAGCAGCGATCGCGGCAGCGACCTGATCTCTGCCCCAAGCGGGAATCGTGCCCTGGTCGGCATAACCCTGCAGCAGCGCTTCAGAGCCTGGGGGCTTCGGTAAAGAGAGACCGGTGGCGAGCGTGACTAACACCTGCAGACGGGGTACCACCTGATTAGGCTGAAAGGTGCGGTCAGGATACCCCGTCATAAATCCCAACGCGACTGATTCATCAATGGTGGCAGCGGCCCAATAGTCGGCAGGCACGTCAGCAAAGCCAGCGCTCACCGTTTTGGGCTCGACCTCAAAGGCTGGGGCGACCTGGGCCGCGAGTTCGGCCCGAGTTAAGGGGCGATTGGGCGCAAAGGAGCCATCGGGCAGGCCATTGAGGACTCCGCGCGCCGTCAGGGCATCAATGTAAGGTTTGGCCCAATAGTCGTCAGCCACATCGGTAAAAGCGATCGCGGGTCGAATGGGGGGCAAACTGCTAGCACTGGCACTGTCGGGGATTTGGGGATCAGGCACGACTAGGGCGGGTTGCTCTGGGGAAGACGGCCCCGTGCGGTCTGGCGCTGTGGTGGCTGGCGCTGTGATGGAGCTGCTACCGCTCTCTGGCCCGGTGTTGCCGGACAAAGCCTCCTCAGTGGAGGGAGATGGCGGCAAGGCTGGGTCGGGAACAATTATCGTACCGTCACCGGAGACAGCCTCGCCCCCAAGAGGGGCACCGGAGTCGGTGACTGCCGGGGGGGTGACCACTGAGTCGGGCGTCTCGGTCAGAGGCGTTGTCAGACTGGGAAACCCACTGAAGATGAGCCATCCGCCCAGGCCTCCCAAGATGCCCAGCGCCACTAAAATCGCCAGCCAGTCGTCTTGATCCTGAGGGCTGCGGGGTGTGGGAGGGTTAGGGCCGGAAGGAGTAAACATGATATTCTGCCTAATCTTGGGGCGTTATGGGCCGCTGTGACGACATTTTTACAGAAATTGTCGGCTTTAAACTGACAAATGCGGGTGTGATCGGTTAAAAGAATTGAGTGTTCCATTTCTGTAGATGTAAACCATCGGTTGTGTCAAAAGCCCTATGAAACAAGCTCCCTTAATTGGTTCAGTGACGGCTTTGAGTCTGTTGATGCTGGGCTTGATAATGAGCCACCAGTCCACCGCGAACAGCCCCCCGTCGCCCGAAAACCGCAATGCCTACCGCTCGACCGATCTCCGTAAAACACCGCTGCTCAATCCGTTTCAGTCATTAGCGGTGGCGGCAAAATCGTTGCCTTACCTGTCGAAAATGAAGTCCGCGATCGTCGCGACGAATCCAGAAATTTTTGTTGAAGTAGATACTTTTTTAACTGACGCCGAGGTCAGGCTCACGGGCGTGGGGCCACTGCGCATTGGCATGACGCTGGAAGAGGCGACCGATGCCCTAGGCGTACCGGTGATTCCCATTGGCAGCAACATTAGTGGCGAGTGCGCCTACTATCAACCAGAAACCTCAGCCCAAGCGATTGGTCTGATGGTGGTCGATAATCGCGTGATTCGCGTGGATGTTTGGCCGGGCAGTTCTCTGCCAACGGTTAGCGGTGTCGCCATTGGTTCCTCAGAGGCAGAGCTGAAGGAGATTTATCCTGATCAGCTGGAAGCGGCTCCTAATCCTTATACCCAGGGCAAATTTCTGACCCTCGTGCCTAACGATCCGGAGCTAGCGCTCTATCGTCTAGTGTTTGAAACCGATAGTAAAGGCGACGTGGTGCAGTATCGGACGGGACAGTTTCCCGCCGTGACTTGGCCCGATGGGTGCGTCTAATTCAAAACATTGAGAGGCCAACTAGACGCTAGATTGTGAGGGATGCCTTCAGGTCTGTGTGATGTCTAATCGATTGGCGCAAGCTCAAAGTCTTTATCTGCAAAAACACGCTGATAATCCAGTTGATTGGTGGCCTTGGTGCGACGAAGCGCTGGCGATCGCCCAGCGGGAACACAAACCCATTTTCCTCTCTATTGGCTACTCCAGCTGCCACTGGTGCACCGTGATGGAAGGGGAAGCGTTTTCCGATGCGGCGATCGCCAACTATCTCAACAGCCATTTTCTGCCGATCAAGGTTGATCGCGAAGAACGGCCGGACATCGATAGCATTTATATGCAGGCGCTGCAAATGATGGTGGGTCAGGGTGGCTGGCCGCTTAACATTTTTCTCTCACCGGATGATTTGGTGCCCTTTTATGGCGGCACTTACTTTCCGGTGGAGCCCAAGTATGGCCGACCGGGCTTTTTGCAGGTGTTGCAGGCACTGCGCCAATATTTTGATACTGAACCGGACAAGTTAGGCACGGTGAAAGCCGAAATTTTAGAGAACCTGCAGCGGTCAGCGGCTTTGCCCGCCAATCAGGATTTGAGCCAGGCGGTGTTAGAACAAGGCTGTGAGGTCAGCGCCCGCATTTTAGCGCCAACCCGCACGGGCAATCAGTTTCCGATGATTCCCTATGCGATCGCGACCTTGCGGGGTGGCCGTTTTGCCGCTGCTGACGGCACTGCCGCAATCGTGGAGAACGCCCCCGATCAGGAAACGGGGGAGGAACCTCAGCTCGACAGCCGGGCGGTGGCGACTCGGCGCGGCACCGATCTGGCCCTGGGCGGCATCTTTGACCACGTGGCGGGCGGCTTTCATCGCTATACCGTCGATGCTACTTGGACGGTTCCCCATTTTGAAAAGATGCTCTACGACAACGGCCAGATTATGGAATTTTTGGCCGAACTGTGGAGTGCCGGCGAGCAGGAACCGGCTTTTGAGCGGGCGATCGACCTCACCCACCAGTGGCTCGTCCGTGAGATGACTGCACCCGAAGGCTATTTTTATGCGGCTCAAGATGCCGACAGCTTTGCCACTCCTCGCGACCTAGAGCCAGAAGAAGGGGCTTTCTACGTTTGGCGCTATGACGAACTGCAAGCGTTGCCTGCCGCGGCACTCACTGCCCTGAGCGAACAGTTCACGGTTTCCGTGGCGGGTAATTTTGAAGGACACAACGTGCTCCAACGCCGCCAACCGGGGACCTTAGATGAGCCGACAGAAGCCGCGCTAGCGGCGCTGTTTGCCGGGCGTTATGGTCAAGCGCCCACAGACATCACAACGTTTCCGCCCGCCCGCAATAATGCCGTTGCTAAAGCTCATCCTTGGCCGGCGCGCATTCCGGCGGTGACGGATACCAAAATGATCGTCGCCTGGAATAGCCTGATGATTTCGGGTTTAGCGCGGGCTGCCGCCGTGTTTGATCAGCAGGCTTACTACGAGATGGCAGCGCGCGCGGCTGATTTCATTTTGCAAAATCAGTGGCTGGCCGGGCGGCTGCATCGGCTCAACTACGAGGGTACTGTCGCGGTACCCGCCCAATCGGAAGACTATGCCCTGCTGATCAAAGCGCTGCTGGACTTGCATCAGGCCGCTAACCGCTGGCCAGCAGTCGCGGCGACAGCGACCTGGCACCGTCACGCGATGGCGACTCAGGCGGAGTTTGATCAAGGGTTGTGGAGTGCTGAGATCGGCGGCTACTACAATACAGCCACTGATGCTAGCGATCGCCTCCTGGTGCGAGAACGCACCTATCAAGACAGCGCGACCCCGTCGGCTAATGGCATCGCGATCGCCAACCTGGTGCGGCTGGCCCTGCTGACAGAAGACCTGAGCTATCTCGATCGGGCTGACCAAGGACTGCAAGCCTTTGGCATGGTGATGTCGCAAATGCCTCGCGCTTGTCCGTCCCTCTTCACCGCTTTGGACTGGTTTCGTCACGCCACCTTAGTCAAAGCGACGCCCCAGCTCCTAGCGACACTGGTGACGCAGTACAGCCCCACCGCCCTGTTCAGAGCCGATGACACGCTGCCCGCCAACACCGTGGGATTGGTGTGCGAAGGGCTCTATTGCAAAGCCCCTGCCACTGACGAAACGATGCTGAGATCGCAACTGCAGGCTAGTCAACGGCGTTCCGGCTAATCTGCTAAGCACGTGCAGAATTCGGGATGAAGAAGTCGGAATTCGGAATTAAACAGCTGATCGGATAGTGATTTCAGGCATTGGAGCTGGCATTCCGCACTTCCAACTGGCACATTCGATATTTAAACGGAGCGATGAGGTTTCCAGAGACACTAACCAGGAATAAATCTCAAAAGAGGGATCTTATTGAGAATTTCCTTTCAGTGGTTCAAATGAACTTAATGGCTTGAAAGTGTTGCTATTCAAGGAGCTCAGCATTAATACCTGAGTGTGACACTTCAAAGTGCGGAAAGTGGGTTGGAGGTGACCTGATCAAACTGCGACTTGCTGTAGCAATTCAGCGCCTGATCGCAATTTTCCGAAACCAAACTATTCCCCTAGATCCCAGCTCCCGCGCCCCCCGACCCCTCTGCCCCCCGGCCTTTCTCCATCACACCGGAAGACCGATCGCTCAAAACCACTTCCCCGATCGCATTCCTGCTCTCCTCACACCGGGCTCACAACGCGCAGGGTCTTCAGCTCAGCATCAGGATTGCCGGTGATGACGCCACCGGAACGATGAATGTGCTGTAGCTGAGTGATCGCGACAGCGGTAATCTGTTCACCGGTCAGCAACAGCGGAATGCCCGGCGGATAGGCACAGAGCGTATCGACGCCAATGCGACCGACCGCGTCGGCGATCGCCACCGTTTGACAAGGGGCAAAAAAGGCGTCACGGGGCGTCATCGGCGGTTGCGAGATCGCCGCAATCGAGTCGGTAATGGGGGGCAACGGCTCGGACGGCGCGTGGGGCAATTGGGGGGCCTGCTCGATCAGTTCGATGCAGGCGGCTACCAAGCGATCGCCATCGGCAGGGGTATTCCCCAAACTCAGAATAAAGGCGAGCTGTCGTTGGGTGGGCAGTTCAGCGGTGACACCGTGGTCATGCAAAAACTCGTCGGCGGTAAACCCCGTCAGCTGCAGCCCTGAGACGTCTACCACCAACCGGGTCAGATCGAGCTGAAACTGAGCAGACTGAGTAGCCACTGCTTCAGGAGTCAGGACAGTCAGCGGCGCTAAATCACCGAGGCGTGATCGCACGTCGTGGGCGAGGGCTAAGGTTTGCGTCATCAGCACCTCGCCCTGAGTCGCCATTTGGTAACGCGCCGCATCGAGCGACGCCAGTAGCCAATAGTTCGGACTGGTGGATTGGGTGAGCTGCAGTGCCTGTCGCAGACGATCTCGGTCAATTCGCTGGCCCTGCACATGCAGCATCGAGGCTTGCGTCAGCGCCCCCAGCACCTTATGGGTAGATTGAATGACAATATCCGCCCCCCCGGCGATCGCTCCCGTTGGCAATTGCGGATGAAAGCTCAGGTGAGGGCCATGGGCCTCATCGACGATCAGTACGGCATTATGCGCATGCACGCGCTGGGCGATCGCGGCAATATCAGCACACAGGCCGTGATAGCTCGGGGAGACGACGATGACGGCGCGAATCTCGGGCTGGACTGCCAAGGCTTGCTCAATCTGGGTTGCCGTCACACCCCAGGCCAGATCCCAATGTTTGTCGTGTTGGGGCGTGAGGTAAACGGGGGCCGCTCCTGACAGCACTAATGCCGCCAAGACGGACTGATGAGCGTTACGCGGCACGAGAATTTTATCCCCCGGCGAGCAGACCGCTAGCACCGCCGCCTCAATGCCACAGGTCGAACCGTTGGCCAAAAAGTGGGTCGTCTCAGCGCCAAAAGTCTGTGCGGCCAGCTCCTGTGCTTGTTGAATCGGCCCCGAGGGCGCAAAGAGATTGTCTAACTCGGGCAGCTCCGGCAAGTCAGCGCGCAAAGCTGTAGCCCCTAACAACGCCTGCAGGGGTGGGGCTGCCCCTCGACCCCCTTTATGACCCGGTGCATAAAAGGCGGCTTGCGGTCGGGCGGCAGCGATCGCGAGGGCAGTCAATAACGGCGTTTCATCCAAATCGGGCATGCACAATCAGGGGAGACATCATTGAGCACACTAACTTGGAGCCGTGATATTTCGGCCTTGGTAGTCAGACCAGCAATTGTTGCGCACGCAAAAACGGAGTCGCACTCAGGGGGCGACTCATCACTACGACAACTCCACGACGAAACGGTTGGTTTGATTTGAAACGGAACAACCTGGCGCAACGACAGCAGCCAGTCGCGCTCCCATCGCTGCCCTAACGGCCAGAGTAAGCCGGCTCAGCAGCAGTCGGCTTTGAGACGCGGGTCTTCATATATTCGAGCCACAGTTCGGCAAGCTCTTCGGCCTGCATCCGCCAATCGGGATTCAGACGATACATGCGCCGAGGGCGACCGCGACCATCCACCTTTTGCCAATACCCATCAATAGCTTCTTGCACTTCCAAAAACTTCAAGGCGCTATAGAGCACGGTGTCTGACAAGCGATAGTCACTGTAATTGCTAGCCAGCTTCTTGATCAGCTCTGTACCGTAGGAATCTTGCTGCAACAACACGGCCAATACATAGCAAACTGCTAGCTCTTTATTGAGATAAATGGGGGGTGGATTTTCAAAAAACTGATAAATATCTTGGAATTTCATCGGATTGCTCCTTGATTTTTAAGAACTAGCGTTGAGCAGCTACAAGAGCTGGGTTTTTATATCAAGCTTGGTATTGAGTCTATGAGCAGGCTATGGGCGCTCACAGCGTTATCGTTGCCTGCAGCAACGTCTGGTTTAGGCGCGTCCAAAGGCATCCATGGCCTAGTCACTCACCGACAACACAAACGAAACCATGGGTATATACCATGATCCCAACTTTAGTCTTAAGAGTTTTCTAGGCTGGTAGGTTAATTTTAAGCACTGATGTTTGCAAAAAGCGTTTTTAGTGACGAGATAGTTACCATCCGCAAATCTTGGAGACATTCTTAAATTTTTCTGGCCAGATAATATTGATGGGCCGGATCCAATTCGAAACTTTAAGGCCCATTATTCAGCCGCTCAAAACCGTCTGGTCTATCGTTCTCAGGGAGATCTAGCGGCAAGGTATCCGTTCGCAAAAGCACCTGCCCATTGCCCACGGCAAATAATTCGACTTGTAACGGCCCGATGGTGTAAATGGCCTCTGACGCGATCGCCTGAATGTCGATCGCGCCAGTCAGGGTGTTCAGGCCCTCAACAAAGGCGATAAGCGCCTCAGTGCGACCCTCGGCCACCTGTAAGGTTTCGCCCACAAGGCCATCTTGACGAGCGCGAAACTGTAAAGAAGCCAGCAGCAAGTTGAGCTTTTCCACCAGCTCTTGGTTGGTCAAGCTGCGGGGATCAACGCTGACGGAGGCCAACTGTTCGCCTGGCTCATAGATGATTTCGTTAACGGCGGCATCAATGAAAACTTGTACACAGGGATCGCCATTCGCGACCACGCAGGGCTCACCGATGATGTAGTTAGCGGCCGATCGCACCCGAACGACGTAGGGGTCGCCATTGCTAATGCGCTCGATCAACCGATCGGCATCCTCTTGGGGAATGAGAATCACCGGGCGATCGCGATCAATCCCCGGAGCGATTTCTTGAATGGCTTGCCGATTGGCCTCTCGCAATAGCTGATCGACGGCGCGGCGGGCATCGGCGCGATCGCGCACCCGTATCAGCACCGACACCAACGACTGGTTGCGCCCCACCGCGACACTGCCGCGAAACAGCCCTTCATACTGCCGCTCTAAGGCGGTCACGTCGGCTTGTAGGCTGGCCTGTTGCAACTGCAGCTCGCTGAGCCGCTGCTCGCGCTGGGCAATGTCGCGATCGCGCTCCGCAATGGTGCGATCTCGCTCCGCAATCTGCGCGCGTACGGTGGTCTGCTGCTGCAACAAGCTCGCTCGCTCCGACTCCAACCGCTGAATCTCTTGCTGCAGTTGCGCCGACTGCCGTGACACATTGCCCAACTGCCCCTGCAGCGTTTCGAGTCGGGTGCGAGATTCCTGCAGCTCTGATTCCGTGGTGCGCTGTTGCTGCACCGCCTGCTGTAGAAACTGGTTGATATCTTCCAAGTCGCCCTCAGCCTGTTGCTGCTCTTGGCGAGCGGTGGTGAGGGCGGATTCAATTCCGTCTTTTTGCTGTTGGGTATTGTCGAGGTCGGTTTTGGCCTGTTCTAAATCAGACTGAATTTGCTCCAGCTCAAACACGCCAGTGCGCAGCTGCTGGCTGACCCCAAACAGCAATCCGAGGGTGGAAGCAGAAATAACTGCGCCGGTCAAAATGCTGACGACGGTCGCTGTTTGCCGAGGACGCAGGTTAAAAAGACTGAGGCGGGCCTTGCCAACGCGCATGCCAATGCGATCGCCCAGCGTAGCAATCACCCCTCCCAAAATTAATACGGCTAAAACCAGGACGTATCCTGTGGCCATGCCTCGTTACCTGCAGTTCAAATCCACTCTACTGCACTGGTTTGCAATCAAGTGAACTGTTGACTGAGATTAACCGGGTCGTGAACGGTGATCTTCTTTTTGTGGATGGCAATCATGCCTTCTTGGCGCAGATCGCCCAGCAGGCGAGTCACGGTCACTCGCGTCGAGCCAATGGCTTCAGCGATCGCCTGGTGCGACAGTTTGAGATCAATCGTGATGCCATCGGAACTGGGCAGGCCAAAATCGCGACAGAGAATCAGCAAGAAACTGACGAGGCGCGACCCCATATCGCGGTGGGCTAACGTTTCAATCATCATTTCAGTCTGCAAAATGCGGGATGACAGACCTTTGAGCATGACCATGGCCAACTCAGGATTTTCGGTGAGGGCAGGCTGCACCTGATCAATCGGTAAAGAAAGAAGCTCAACTGGGGTAAAGGCGACGGCGTGATAGAAGCGATCGGAGCGCTCACCGGTAATTAGGGATAAGACCCCAAACACACTGTTTTCCCGCAGGAGGGCCACCGTGATCTCTTCGCCAATTTCGTAGACGCGCGAGAGCTTGACGGCACCCTTCATTAAAAAATAGACGCGCTCTGCCGGATCGCCTGGAAAAAAGATCGTTTTTCCCCGCTCATAGGTTTCCACCATGGGTGGAAAGGCCCCACCGGCAAGCTGTCGAAACGCATTGGCTAAAGGTTTATCCGGTGCTGCCACCATCTTGAGTTCACTCTCGTCTGCTAGAACCGCACATCTTAGTCTTTAGTAAGTCTAGTGAAAATTAAATAGAAGAATGAGCCAGCTAGAACCGGTCGCTCTCCCTCAGCTTTTCAAAAGATACAGACCGCCGTGTATTGGATATCAATTAACGCGACTTATAAGAATAGCTTTTGTATCGATCAATACCCAATTATGGCAAACCTCTGAGAAAGTCGTTTATTTTTCCTAGACATTGACATATCTCATTCAAATTACGGTCCGGCCTACCCTGACTGCCGGTGTGATCTGAAATTGCGATGCTGGCGATCGCTCAGCAATCAGCATCATTCAGACTGACGCAATGCCCCTTCACATCTTTAACTTGGGGGAACGTCAGCGAGTGCGCTCAGAGTCAAATGCTAGAGACCGAAACTGAAGGCATATGAAGGATGTCTGGTCGGCATGTTGGCGGCCTAGATGCCGCTGCTAGACGCAATCTAGGCCAAAGAGGCTTGATGGTGACTCTAGGATTTAGGGGAGTGTGAGGAAGAAAAAGGTAATGGCATCGCTATTTGGCCGCACCGCTGACACGATCCTAAAGATCTATCGGTTGAGTCCATGCCTGAGCCAAGACTGGCGAGCCTGGCGCTGCTGGCTGCATGAGTCTTGCGAAATGTTGACACCCTTGACTAGCTGCCATTGTCATAGGTCGTCTGGGCGATTGCAATGCCTCTGAGGGCGGCGCTTTCGCTATACCCGACAAAAAGAGTCGGGTATATTTGACCCTGTTTTTGGCGCTGTGCTACTATCCGCCCAAGTTCGTTGCGAATTCAACTTAAAGTTCATCGTGAACTAAAGGCATTGATTTCCGCTTATCCACCGCGAGAGAGAAGACAACCCCATGACTCAGGCAATTGATAAACCTCAAACCCTATCGACGGCGACTTCGCTAGGCCCGACGTTTTCGGCGCTGCGCTGTCGTGAGTGTGGTGAAAATTATGAGCTGGGTGCCAAGCATGTTTGCGAAGACGTTTGCTTTGGCCCCCTTGAAGTGGTGTACGACTACGATCTGATTCGTCAGCGGGTCAGTCGCGCCAGTATTGAGGCTGGGCCCAAGTCGATCTGGCGCTACAAAGACTTTTTGCCGGTCGCTACGGATACTCCGATTGATGTGGGCACGGGCATGACCCCGCTGCTCAAGACCAATCGCCTGGCGCGGCGCTTGGGCCTCAAGTCGCTCTATATCAAGAATGATGCGGTCAACATGCCGACCCTGAGCTTCAAAGATCGAGTGGTTTCGGTGGCGCTGACCCGCGCTCAAGAATTGGGCTTCACCACAGTTTCTTGCGCCAGCACGGGCAATTTGGCGAACTCCACTGCCGCGATCGCGGCCCATGCCGGGCTGGACTGCTGTGTCTTTATTCCCTCTGATTTAGAAGCGGGCAAGGTATTAGGCACGCTGATTTACAATCCCACCCTGATGGCGGTGAGAGGCAACTATGACCAAGTCAATCGTCTCTGCTCTGAGGTGGCCAATACCCAGGGCTGGGGCTTCGTCAATATCAACCTGCGTCCTTACTATTCCGAAGGGTCAAAAACCTTAGGCTATGAAGTAGCCGAGCAGTTAGGGTGGCAGTTGCCCGACCACATCGTCGCTCCCCTGGCTTCGGGTTCACTCTTCACCAAGATCCATAAGGGTTTCCAAGAATTCATTAAGACCG
>ERZ1740058.919-NODE-919-length-17393-cov-7.355981_pt1 | contig 17393 bp, 16 predicted proteins | sample MGYA00581745_ERZ1740058 | MGnify/ENA primary metagenome ERZ1740058 (study PRJEB43018, sample SAMN04849742) | marine metagenome | isolation source: floating plastic debris | place: Pacific Ocean | collected 2008-08-30 | study: EMG produced TPA metagenomics assembly... | reverse complement strand
CTGCACCCGGGCCTGCGGCTTTTGCAACGTGAAGACCGGCCGCCCCCCCGTGCTCGATAAGGACGAGCCCCGCCGCGTGGCCGAGAGCCTGCGGCTGATGCACGAGCACGCCAAGCTCAAGCACGTGGTCATCACCAGCGTGAACCGCGACGAGCTGCGTGACGGCGGCGCGGGCATCTGGGCCGAGACCATTGTCCGCGGCCGCGAGGCCTGCCCGGGCATGAGCCTGGAAGTGCTCATCCCCGACTTCATGGGCAACTGGGCGGCGCTGCAGATGGTCATCGACGCCAAGCCGCACATCATCAACCACAACCTGGAGTGCGTGCGCCGCATGTACCCGGCCGTGCGCCCGAGCGCGAAGTTCGACCAGTCGCTCGAGCTGCTCCGCCGCGTCAAGGAACAAGGCGGCGTCGCCAAGACCGGCATCATGGTCGGCATCGGCGAGAAGGACTCCGAGGTCCTCGAGCTCATGGACGACGTGCAGGCCAAGACCACCGCCGTCGGCCCCGACGGCACCGAGGACGCCTGCGACATCCTGACGATCGGCCAGTACTTGCAACCGACCCGCAACCACCTGCCCATCGACCGCTGGGTCCATCCTGACACCTTCGCGATGTTCAAGGAAGAGGGCCACAAGCGCGGCTTCAAGGTCGTGGAGAGCGGCCCCCTGGTGCGGTCGAGCTACCACGCCGACCACCAGGCCGATGTGCTGAGCACGATCGAGGCGGAGCGGGCGAAGCGGGACTCGGGACATCGCGAGGCGACCTAAGCAGCCCGCGTGACTAGGCCCGATCCCTCGATTTACGCGTTACCGCTCGGCCAAGCCGCGTTCGAGGACGCGGTGCGTCGGGGCCTGGGGCGTGCGCACCTCCATGCGCAACAGCATGGCATCGGCAACCAAGGGCACTTCCTCCTCGGTGCCTGCCTCCGCAATGACGTGTACGACCCGCAATGCGAAGCGTCGAGAGCACCATACTTGATTCAGCTCGCGCGCACTGTCGGGCTTGAGGCCGAACTCCATGACCGGCTCCTCGCCGCTGATCCTGAACCCGAGAGCGACAACGCTTGGCAAGTCGAGGCGTTCCACAGACAGCTCGCGAAGGAGGGTTACGACCCGTCGCGCGAGTGGCTGTACAAACGTGTCGAAGGATCGATAAGGCCGCTTTGTGGCCACGACTTGTTCGATCTGATCGAACTTGACGGCTTCTCCGGCGCGCTGCGCGTGGCACAGAACGTGGGCGACCGTTGGGAGTTTGGAGCCGACGCGTACAACGTCGTCCGGAACGTTGCCAAGCACATTGACTTATCACTCGACGAAGTTATAGAGCGATTCGATGCCCACTCACACGAAATGAATGTGTCGGCGTTCCTAGGCCTCGTGCGTCGCCATAAGGACCAGCAGGCGGCACCCGGGGTGTCGCACATCGACCCTGTAGGCCGATCGATGCAAGAGGTCGTCGAGCAAATTGGACTGCGTTGCAAGCCGTTTCGCTTGAGCGTCGCAAAGGCAATCCGAAACGCCACCGAAGACCAACTCGAGGCTCTCGGACGAGAGACCCGCACGGTTGCCCGCACCAATCCGGAACTCGCCAATCAGCTTGTACGCGGCGTCCCTCGTGATCGCATCCCGCCAAGTGTCGTGGACTTCCACCTCGATCGCGTCCGCGCCCATCCGCCCACCACCGAAGGGCGAAAGCAAGCTGGCGTGTTCAGCTGGCAGTCCGCTCTGCGGCTGGGTCATGTTGCCGATCCTCGGATCGAGCCGCTGGCTTTGGATGTACATGAAGCGGGCTACGAGGTCGCTGCCATCGCGATGCTCAGCTCGGTCTATCGGGCCCAGCACGAGCCGCTGCTCTGGAAGACGATTGAGTCTGCGGAGAACATCTACGCCCTACATTCTGCACTCGATGCCGTGATCGACATCTTCCACGAGCGCGACAACCCGAGTCCCCGCCGCGATCTTCTCCTGCACGCGTACGCCTACACACCGTGCACCAACTGCCGCGCGCGGGCTGTGGAGGCACTCCGCGCGACAGGGGAATTGCCCGCCCATATCGAAGCAGAGTGGCCGTTCGACGCGGAGGCTGTCGGATGGGATGACCCCCAAACCCCTACGCCAGCGTCCTAGCCGAGCCCCTACCCTAATCCATGCTCAAAGCCGTCGCCATCCTCGTTCTCTACGCGGCCCTGGTCCTCGTTATGGGTGCCCTCGCTTTTGCGAGCGCCCCGGAGGGCGCCAACAAGATCACCGCGCTGATCTTCCCCGGGCTCATTGCCGCGGTCAGCCTGGCGTGCGTGGTCATGTCGCTCTTCATCAACAAGAAGCGCTCCGTCGGCATGATCGGCATCCACCTGGGCATCGTGTTCCCGCTGCTGGTCGCCATTGCGGTTGGGCACCGAGGCTACAAGGTGCACCAGGACAGCGTGCAGTACAAAGAAGCCGTGGAACTCTGGGAGCAGCGCGTTCAGGAGGGCACGGTCAACACGCCCGAAGCCCGCGAGCGGTTCTTCGAGGAAGGCAACTACCCCGAGTACGACAAGGCGTACCTACGCACCGCTCTGTTCGCGATCTCGGCGATCAGCCTCATTACCTTCGTGGCCATGATCGCGGCACGGCCCAAGCCGCCGGCGCGAAAGCCGGCCCCCGAAGCCCCGGCTGAGTCGGCCTGAGCGCGTCGGTGTCGAGCCCAACGAGCCCATCAACGCAAGCCCCGAGCCAGCTTGGGGGGGTCGCCCTCGTCCTCATGACGCTGCTGGGGTGGAGCTCCATCCCGCTGTTCCTGCGTCACTTCGCCGAGGACATCGACGGCTGGACCAGCAACGGCTGGCGCTACGGCTTCGCCGCCCTCATGTGGCTCCCGGTGCTGCTGGTCGTCGGCGCACGCCGCAAGCTGCCAAAGGGCTTGTACGTCGCGGCGCTCGTCCCCTCGGCGTTCAACTGCATTGGCCAGGTGTGCTTCACGTGGGCCCACTACATGCTCGACCCCGGCATGCTCACGTTCGCGTTGCGAGCGCACATCGTGTTCGTGACCTTGGGCGCGGCGCTGCTCTTCGCCAGCGAGCGGGCGGTGATCAAGCGGCCGCTGTTCCTCATCGGCATTGCCCTGGTCATCGGCGGCACGAGCGCGACAATCCTGCTCGCGCCGCCGGACAAGGTCTCGACCGCGAGCGAGGCGAGCGGCGTGTTTGCGGACGATCCGGGCCTCGCCCGCACGATCGGTGTGGCACTCTCGATCGCCGCCGGTGCGCTGTTCGCGTGCTATGCCCTGAGCGTGCGCAAGTTCATGGTCGGGGTGAACTCGATCCTCGCGTTCGCCGCCATCAGCCAATACACGGCCCTCGCGATGATCGTGCTCATGATCGGCCTGGGCACCGCCGCCGGCCTGAGCGGGCTGCCATCAAGCTGGCACAGCGCGGGCGCGCTCACGGAGACGGGCTTCTGGCTGCTGATCGCCTCGAGCGTCATCGGCATCGCGCTGGGGCACGTGGGCTACTACATGTCGATCAACCGCCTCGGCGTTGCCGTCGCCAGCGGCGTTATCCAGCTGCAGCCGTTCGTGGTCAGCATCGCCAGCCTGTTGGTGTTCAAGGAACTGCTCACAGCCGGCCAATGGGTCGCCGGCGGCATCGCGGTCGCCGGCGCCGGGTCGATGCTCTGGAGCCAGCACCGGGCGACCAAGGGCAAGCCGCCCCTGTTCGCACCGCGCATGAAGACGCCGAAGCCCGAGTTGCGAGAGCTGCCCGCTGACCATGTGGCCGCCGCGTCGCTCGCGGACTCGTGCGAAGATTCGCCCGAACAGGCCGAACGGTAACGGTCAGGGAACGAAAGCGCTCAGCAGGCCAAAGCCGAGGCCAAGAAAGACGAACAGCGGGATGATGGCGAGGTTCAGGTAGCTGGCAACCAGGCCGATGCTCGCCAGCACCTTAGCGGCACCGTTGCTGTTGCCATCCCGCTTCATCCGGCTCAGGGCCATGTGCCCGAGGATGACGCCGGGAATCGCTGGCAGGATGGCGATGCACGCCCAGGACGCGAGGCCAAGCCCGAAGCTCCAACCGGCGAGCGCCTCGAATCGGTCGTTCTTGGGGATCGCGCCCGGCGACACCGGCGGAGCCATCGAGGGGGCACCGGCCGGGCTTGGGCCGGCCCCAAAGAACGCGCTGGCCTCTTGCCAATTGTCCGCACCCACCTCGGCGATGAGTGCGCCTTCGGCGAGTTCCCCCCGCTCGTGCATCGCCCGGATCTCCTCGAGCGGGATCGGGCCGGCGGGCTGGCGGTTGGCGTCGGTGTAGTAGAAGTCGGCCATTGCGAGGATCCTCCACGGTGTGCGGACTGCTCCGCATGCCCGCCATGCTATTGGGAAGATCGCTCGTGGGCTGTCGCCAACCGGTTTGGAACGGCCGAAACCAATCGAAACCCAAACTCCCAGCTCACCTCTCTGGACGACTGCCCGCGGCTTCAAGGCCGCTGCGGGGCCCTCAAGCTTGACCGATGGCCCCTAGCCGCCCACACTTGCCCCTCGACCGCGGGCAACAGATCGGCCCGGGCGAGCGTATGGGGACTTCGTCAGGTCTCCAAGGCCGGGGCTCTCACCCGTGGCCGGGATTATTCGTGCCGGATCAACGCAGGGCCTCTCGCCCTGGAATCGAGCAATAAAGGGGCCCCCGATGGCTGGACGCAGTGGCGGCATGGCGGTTTACGCCGCGATTTCGAGCATCCTTCTCGTGGTGCTGTTCGTGCTCACCGTGGTGTTCTACTTCCAGGCCCAAGCGGCCGACCGCGAGGTGGCCACGCTCGAGACGGGCATGTCCGAATTCATCCGCCCCGACGAGCGATCGCGAGACGATGTCCGCCAGCTCGTGCAATCGGCCGCCGGCGAGCGCAAGAGCCTGGTTGGCTACCTCGTCGACAGCCGCCGCGACGTGATGCGTCGCGTCACCGGCGTCGGTCAGGACTCGCTCGACCAGCTCAACACGAAGCTCGACAGCGTGGACGGCGCTGATCGGAGCGCCTTGCTCCAGGTCGCCCGCGACGCCATCCGCCAGAACCAGCAGTTGCAGGACCGGCTGAACCTGGCCGAGGCCGCCGCCGAGCGTGCCCAGCAGGACGCTGCCAACGAGACCCAGCGCGTTGCGTCCATCGAGTCTGGCTTCCGCGAGACCATCAGCCAGCTCAGCGGTGAGGTCGCCGGCTACCGCGACGAAGTCGACAGCCTCCGCAATGAGTACGGGCAGGCTCGCTTGAACATGGACCGCCGCGTGTCGGACATCCGCACCCGCGCCGATGACCGCGTGTCGATCCTCGGCACCCAGCTCGACCAGGCTCGCGCCGACCTCCGCACCGCCGAGGAACAGCTCCGCGAGTTCCGCGGCTTGGGCCGCAGCACCGGCGTGCGTCCGCGTCCCGAGGAGTCTCTGGTCGACGGCGTGGTCGTGGCCGTAAACGAGCGTGACCGCCAGGTGACGATCAACCTGGGCTCCCGGGACAAGGTGACCCTGGGCATGACGTTCGCCGCGTACAGCGACGCGCAGGAGATCGCCCCGGGCCCCGACGGCAACTACCCATCGGGCAAGGCCAACCTTGAGATCATCCAGGTCCGTGAGGATCGCTCGGTCGCCCGCATCAACGGGTCGGTCGCGGGCCGTCCGCTGCTCCAGGGCGATGTTGTGGCCAACGCTGTCTACGACCCCAACAAGGTCTACAAGTTCGTCGTCTACGGCTTCTTCGACGCCGACGGTGACGGATTCGAGACCTTCGGCGAGACCCGTGCAATCGAATCGGCCATCCGCGGTTGGAACGGTCAGGTTGTGGACGAGCTGGCCGGTGATATCGACTTCGTCGTGCTCGGCACGCGCCCAACACTCCCGCCCGAGCCGGATATCACCGCAAGCACGACCCAGCTCCAGCAATTCCAGGAAGCGCTGACGCGCGTCGAGCGATACGACAACCTCTTTGACAGCGCTGTTTCCGCTGGTGTGCCTGTCTTGAACCAGAACCGCTTCTACACCCTGATCGGCAAGCCGCTCGGCGACATCCGCTAAGCCGGCGTCGAGCCCAAGAGCGCGCTACAACACGCTCGTGCGCGGCAAGAAGCACCTTCCGAACCGAGGCCTCCCGGCTCCCGTCGTCTACGGCGGGATGTCGGCTGTCCGCATGGCGGTCGCCGCTCTCGCAGCGCCGACATGGCCCATGGCCCTTGGCATGACGAGCCTCGCGGGTTCGTACTACGCGACACGCGCCATGAACGGCACGCGGCTCCGTCGCGCCAGGGAGCATCTGCGGATCGCCTTCCCCGACAAGAGCGAGGCCGAGATCAAGAAGCTCGCCATCGCCTCGTACGAGCACCTCTTCCTGCTCGGCGCCGAGATCGCACGAAGCCCGCGAACGATGAACATCGACAGCGTGCTCGGCCAGGTCGAGTTCAGGAATGTCGAGAAGGGACTCAACGCGATCGTCGCGGGTCGGCCGTGCATCCTCATGAGCGGGCATTGCGGGAACTGGGAGGTGCTGGCCATCACCGCAGCGTTGCTCGGCATCCCGATGCACACGATCTACCGGCCCGTGGACTTTGAGCCGCTGGACAATTGGATCCGCCGCGAACGCACGCGGCCGGGCCTGATCATGCTCGACAAGTTCGGCGCGATGCACCAACTCCCCAAGCTCATGGAGCAGGGGGCCTGTCCGGCATTCGCCGCAGACCAGAATGCGGGCGACCGTGGCGTGTTCGTGCCGTACTTCGGCCGCCTGGCGAGCAGCTACAAATCGATCGGCCTGCTCGCGATGAAGTTCAACGCCACGATCATCAGTGGCGCCGCGCACAGGCTCCCCGGGCCGGACGGCACGACCCGCTATCGATTCTCGATCCATGACACGTTTGGGCCCGAAGACTGGGAGACTCACCCCGACCCCGTCTTTTACCTCACCGCGCGATACCGCCGCGCGATCGAGACCGCCGTCCGCGAGGCCCCCGAGCAGTATCTATGGATGTACCGCATTTGGAAGAGCCGGCCCAGGCACGAGCGCTTCGATAAGCCCTTCCCCGACAAGCTGCGCGAGAACATCGCACTCTTGCCTTGGATGACCGACGAAGAACTCGAGCGCATCGTCGAAAGAAGCGAGCGTGACCGGGCCGAGTTGCGGGGCGGCAGCGCGGCTTAGGCCGCGGCGCTCGTGCTCCGATTCAGCATCAGGTTGTCGACGACGGAAACCACCCGGGCGAGCTCGGGCTTGGCGATCTGCGCGTTCGCGCCGACCTGCTCGCCCTTCTTGCGGTTGTCCTCCGTCACGAGCGAGCTGAACAAGACAACCGGCATGTCCTTGAGGTTGTGAGACTCGCGCAGCCGGGTTGTGAGGTGCAGGCCGTCGATCCGCGGCATCTCGATGTCCGCGACGAGGATATCGACCGGCGATGCGCTCTCATCGGAGAGTCGATCCCACGCGGCCTGCCCGTCCTCGAACACCTCAACCGCGCCAAAACCAGCGCCCACGAGCATCTGCCTGAGCAGATCGCGCATGAAGCCCGAGTCTTCGGCCACGACAACGCGGATCTGGGATCGATCGAGGCCCTCGGGCGGGCTCTCGATCTCGGGCTTATGCAGCCGGTCATCGAAGACGATCGAGTCTGCGACCGACTCAAAGTCGATCATGAGCACGAGGCGGTCATTGAGATTCAGGACGCCCGTGCACGCACTCACTGCGCGATCACTCGGCGGAACCTGACCGGCGAATCCATTGAGATCGGGTACCGGCTCGACCGCCTGCCAGCTCAGCCGATGGATCTGCTCGACCGAGTCGACGACAAACGCGGTGCGCCGGCCATTGAACTCGGTGACGATCACGCGTCGATCGTCTTCGTCCGCCTGGCACGAGTCCATGTCCAAGTGGCGAGCAAGATCGACCAGGGCGATCACCTCGCCGCGGAGCTTGAACATGCCATCGACCGACGGGTGCAGGTTCGGCGTCTGCGTCGGCGCGGTCCAGCGGACGACTTCTCGGACTTTTGCGACGTTGACACCGCACACACTCCCGCCGATGGTGAACACGAGCACCTCGAGTTCGTTGGTCCCCGCGTTCAAGAGGATGCCGGGCTGGTCGCTGGCGCTTTGCATCACGGTGCTCCGTTTGGCGAATGGCCTCGGGGTCGAGCCCCAGGGCGGTGTTGCTCGTGCGGAAGTGCGTCGATTCCCTCGTCGGCAGCATCGGACCCTTTGCCCCCCTACTTCAGCCGGGGCCGCGATATAGTCGCTCGATGTCCGATCACGACGCCAAGGTCCGCATAGATGTCGAGAAGGTGGCCCGCCTCGCGCGCCTCGCGGTGGACCCCGAGGATGTTGGTCCCCTCAGCAAGGACCTCGAGTCCATCCTTGAGCACGCCCAGGGGCTGGCTTCGCTCGATCTCGACCGCATCGAGCCGCTGGCGCACGCGGCGGACCTGAACTCGCCGCTGGCTGCCGATGAGACCTCGGGGGAGTTGGCGCACGAGGAACTCGAGCGCAACGCCCCCGCGATGGACGGACGGTTTATCGAGGTGCCCAAGGTGCTGGGCGGCGGCGGCGGGGCCTGAGGTTCTCGGACGAGGCCCGCTACACTGGCCTCCTATGGCCGACCCAAAGCACAGACTCCCCACCGATACCGACAACGGCCTGCTCGTGGTCATGAGCGGGCCCAGCGGCGTGGGTAAGACCACGATCGCGCGCGCGGTCGAGCGGGCCATTCCCGACTCCATGTTCAGCGTGTCGGCGACGACCCGAGCGAAGACCGACGCCGACGTTGACGGCGTGGACTACCACTTCGTCGAGGAGCCAGCATTCCGCGACATGATCGATCGCGACGCATTCCTTGAGTGGGCCGAGGTGTTCGGCCGGCTTTATGGCACGCCCCGGGAGTGGGTCGACGAGCAGCTCCGACGCGGCCGCGTAGTCATCTGTGACATCGATGTCGAGGGCGCCAGGCAGATCAAGGCCCGCATGCCCGACGCCGTCACGGTCTTCGTGCTGCCGCCGAGCGAGGACGAACTGCTGCAGAGACTTCGGGAGCGCAAGCGCGAAGACGAAGCCGCGATCCAGAAGCGGTTTGCCGAAGCCAAGCGGGAGATCGCCGCCGCCAAAGCAAGCGGCGTGTACGAGCACTTTATCGTAAACGAGGTGCTCGAGACGGCGATCACCGAGGCGATCGGGCTTGTCCGTGAGGCCCGTTCCTGATCGCGACCTACCCGCCCATCGACACCAGCATGCTCTCCAGCGCGCTGCGCTCGGCATCGGTCCGCGCCCGGCTCAGGCTGACGCGGACGATGGAGCGGGCCTCGCCAGCCTCGCCCGCAGACTGCAGCGCACGAGCCAATTCTCGGGTGTCGTCCACAATCTTCTGCGGCCGCACGTGCGGGGAGAGCAACCGTGCCATGGTGGCCGCGGCTTGCGGATCCTGCAGCAGCGGGCGGAATGCGTGCCACGCGAGGTCTTCGATGCGCGGCCGCGTCTGACGCTCCGCCGGCAGGCGCGCGAACATGGCTGCCACGCCCCGACGCTCCCCGGCCTCGAAGAGCGCGTGCAGCGACGCCTCGGCCATGTCGGCAGAGACCTTGCCGGGCTCGTCTCGCAGCGTGGCCAAGGCGAAGTCGACGAGCGTCGTGTTGCGGCCGGCCATGCGCAGCAGCCACGCTGCTCGGCCGTAGTCGCCTGCCTGGATCGCCTCTTGGGCCTCATCTTCCAGGTCAACCTCGCCTTCCAGTGCGGTCTGCCCCTCGATGCGCGGACGCGGCCGCGGGTCGAGCATCCAGAGAGGATCGCCGAACACGGCGAGTTTGCGGTTCTCGAGCATGCCGTCCTCGCGGCCCGCCGCGCCGAACGGGAACAGCGAGCCAAGCCTGGCCGCGTACGTCACCTGTGGGACGAAGCTCTGCAACCCTGGCTCATCGACCGACCCCGTGTACGCGAAAGCGCCCCGCGAGAACCACGAACCCGCGACGCTCGTGCTCACCCCGGGGCGTTGGGCGGAGAAAGAGTGGACCACGTAGAGCGCGGCGGGACGGCGGAGCACTGGGACATCTCTCCCGGCCGCCCGGCCCGGCGAGAGGTGGAACTCTGACATTCGGCCCTTTGTGTTCATGGCGATGAACCCGGCTTCGACCGGCGCGCGCGATCGGTCGAGGAATTCGGCCAATCCACGACTCGCGGGCTCGTTGATCACGACATCGAGCCCGATCTGGCCGTAGATCTCGGCGGCCGGCGCCAGTGCGTAGTTCGACCACGGCGGGTCTTCGGGGTAGCTCTCGAAGAGCCACGCGCTCGGGGTGTTCAGAAAGATCGAGGCCATCGCGTTGACAGCGGTGATCGCCGACGAGCCAAACACGTGGCCCGACCACGCCCATCGCGGGGCGCTCTTGCGGATGGAGCCCAACCGGCCGACACGCGCTGTGAACGCGACCATGCCGTCGTTTTGAGTCTCGAGCCTCGCGGGCGCGTTCATGCACAGCGTGACGGCGTCGATCTCGTCGCCAAGGGCTCGCCATTGCAAACCGAGCGCATCGAGCGAGGCCTCCAACGCGGCGCAGAACGCGTCGGCCTCGGCTTCGGCGATCGTCTGGTTTATCCCGCCGGGAGCCCCGAGCCAGACAATGGGCTGCATGCGGGCGGTGGCCAGGGCCAATGTGGCGGTCCATGGGCTGTCGCCCTCGCCGGCGACCACGACACCAGGCGGCGGCGCTTCGAGACCTCGCCAGTGCTCGATCAACGCGGGCACGGGCTGCTGCCCCTCGCCGGGTGTCACGCGCCAAGCACGGAGCATCGCGGCTTCGATCGCCTCGCGTCGCTCGCGTGAGCTCCATTGCGGCGGAGCTCCCTCCAGCCGCCATTGGACAACGCGCTCGGGATCGAAGGCCGCCACGAACCTGGCGATCGCCTCGCGAGCCTCGGGGGTGCCATCGTCCAGCAACACCGGGTAACGAACGGCGGGCGCCCACCGCGCGATGGCTTCCACGTACGACGGACCATCGGGGACAATCACGACGATCGGGAGCACGCGCACGGTCTGCTCAACCGCTCGAACCCTGGCCCCGAGCCGCTGGGGCGGAGGGAGTTGGTCGAGCGTGACAGACTGCGCCGGAGGCTGGCGTTCGGATTCCTGGAACGCCAGGGCCATGCCAGCGAAAACCAGGACGAACACAATGGGCATCAGGCGGCTTGGCATCGCCGAACACTACGCGGAGGGGCCCGATATGATCGGACGCAAGCCGCCGCGGGCGTGGCGGAATTGGCAGACGCGCGGGATTTAGGTTCCCGTGGCCGCAAGGCTGTGCAGGTTCGATCCCTGTCGCCCGCATTGGAAGCCGATGGTGTGCCACGAGCGACGCATCAAGGCATCCTGGAATCCCTGCGAGGACCGCACCATGACCCCCGAGACCTCTTCCACACGCATCGACGCCGCGAGAGACGCCGCCGCCACGCTGGACGACGGCCAGCTGGCCGTGCTGCGCACCGAGACGGTCTATGGCATATTCGCCCGCGGTGACAATCAGGACGCGGTCGACCGGGTTCGGTCTCTGCCACGCCGCGGAGACACCGGCACGTGGGGCGCACTCGCATGGCACGCGCCGAGCGTTGACGCGGTGATCGAGGCCCACGAGCGTGCGTCGCTGGAGATCGCCCCGGCGTTGCGTCGAGCGATGCGTCGAGTGTGGCCGGGGCCGATCACCCTGCGAGTACACGGGAGCGGTATGGACGCTCTTGTCAGAACGGTCGGACTGCTGCCTGGGGTCGCCGACAGCGAATCCGATGATGGCCACGCGCTGGCCATCCGCGTGCCCGATGACACATGGGCTGCGATGGCACTGCAACACGCGGACGGTCCGGTCGTGGGCGCATCCGCGGAGCCGATCGATGCCGGCGAGCCAGCGCCATCCGCGGGCGCGTGCCCGAAGGGTCTCGAGAAGGTCGGTGTGCCGTTTGTGTTGGACGAGGGGCCAACACGCTTGGCGCGCCACAGCACGGTGCTTGACATCGACTCGGAGGGTGCGTGGAGCATCCGGTCTGAGGGGGCGGTGTCGGCCGAGCAGGTGACCGAGCGGCTGGCGACGCTGATCGTGTTCGTGTGCACGGGCAACACCTGTCGAAGCCCGATGGCCCAAGCCATCGCGACGAGCCTCATCGAGCGGCGAGGCCAGGCCCACCGCGCCGTTGCCGTGTCCGCGGGCGTCGCGGCCGCGAATGGCGCACGAGCGACACCGGAGGCCGTCTTCGCCAGCGAGGCGGTCGGCGCGAGCCTCGACGGGCACCGCAGCCAACCGGCCAGCCCTGACCTTTTGGAGCGGGCCGATGTCGTATACGCGATGACCGCCAGCCACGCCGAGGCGGCCCGTGCCATGCTGCCCGACGGCCTGCGCAGCAAGGTGCACACGCTCGACCCGGCCGGCGATGTCGAAGACCCCATCGGTGGGCCGCAGGCGCTCTATGATGAGGTCGCACGCCGATTCGTGGGGGTACTCGAGCGGCGTCTAGAGGAACTAGGCCTATGAAGATCTCCATCGGAGCCGACCACCGCGGCCACGACGCCGCACGCAGCCTCGCCCGAGCCCTTGAGGCCATGGGCCACGAGGTCACTGTTCTCAACGGCGGCGATTCCGACGGTGGGCCGCAGTCGTGCGACTATCCCGACCGGGCCCACCAGGTCGGCAGCGGTGTCGCCAGCGGCGAGGCCGACCGGGGCGTGCTCTTGTGCGGCTCGGGCATCGGTATGTGCATCGCGGCCAACAAGGTGCCGGGCGTGCGTGCGGCTCTCGTCCACGACGAATTCACGGCGCAGATGGCCAAGAGCCACAACAACGCCAACGTCCTCTGCCTTTCGGCGGACATGCTGGGCCAGCGTCTCATCGAGCGCATGGTCGAAGCGTGGATGACCGCGGAGTTCGAGGGCGGCCGCCACGCCAGGCGCGTCGCCAAGATCCACGCCATCGAGCGCGGCGAGGATCCTTCGGGCGTTACCAGCGAGACGCTGCCGGCCTGATTGGGCCGGCCGTGCTGTGGTCAATCGATCTCGTTCACGATGTAGGCGATCCATGACGCGTCAGCATCGGCCTCGGTCGCGGGCTTGAACTCGCCGTCGCCGCCGCCATCGCCGTCATCGCCTTCCCAGTACGCGGTGGTCTTGGCGAAGCCGGCCTCGGCGAGGATGTCACGTAGTTCGGCGATGGTCCACAGGCGCCAGTGGTACGTGAAGGCGTTGCGCATTTCGGTGCCATCCTTGAACTCGAAGTGGATGGCCGTGTCGAGCGTGGCGTCGATGGGGTTGTACCGCACCTGATCCCAGACATACGTGAAGCCCTTGCAGGCCCGGCGCTCTTCCTGCTCCATCAGGCTCTCGTAGCCGCCATAGCAGTCCATGATGAACAGCCCGCCGGGGGCGAGGCTCTTGCGGACGGCCTTGAAATACGCCAGCAGGTCGGCGCGGACCATGAGCGCGTTGTAGCTGAAGTTCATGGCAAGCACGATGTCCACATTCGTGCCCTCGGGACCAGGGTCCCGAACATCCCGCTTCAGCAGGGCGACACGGCCGTGCTGTTCCCCGGTGAGCTGGCTCAGGACGTGGTCACGCCCCCACTGCAGCGTAGCGTCGTCGAGATCGACGCCCACGGCAGAATTGCCGCTCCGGCGGCGGACCCACACGGCACTGGTCTGGGCGGTGCCGCAAAAGTCCTCCCGGAGTATCTTGGCCTTGCGGCCGCGCAGCTCGGTGAAGGTTTCATCGACGAAGTCGATCTCGCCTTCGACGTTCTGGACGGCGTCGGTGTACAGCTGGTGCCGATCGGCGGTGGCCGCGGTTAGCTTGTTCTTGCCCTTGGGCTTCCGGCGGGCGGTCCGCTTGGGCGATCTCGACGAGTTGCTCTTGGGCGCGGCGCTGGGTTCTTGTGGCATCGCCGACTGTAGCGTTTGGTGGACCGGGGGCGAGAATCTACTGGCGCGAGGGACGATGTCACCCCTTTCGATCATCGAGCCGCGAGCCCTACACTGGCCTCTCCCCAGCTCACACCACTGGGAACCGGGGCGAACGACGCGTCCGTCACGGGCGTAGCACGATCTTTCCACGGAGGACCGGGATGAAGATGACGATGGTTGGCACGGGGTACGTTGGCCTGGTGACCGGTGTGTGTTTTGCAAACACCGGCAACGAGGTGATCTGCCTCGACGTGCTCCCCGACAAGGTCGACCAGATCAACCGCGGCGAGTGCCCCATCTACGAGCCCGGCCTCACCGAGCTCATGCAGCGAAACCTCAAGGCCGGCCGCCTTACGGCGACCCTGGACAAGGATCTCGCCTACGAGGACGCCGAGATGATCTTCATCTGCGTGGGCACGCCCAGCGGCGCCGACGGCAAGGCCGACCTGAAGTACGTCATGCAGGCCGCCGATGACATCGGCGCGGTCATCAAGCGGCTCGGGCCAGACCAGACACCCAAGACCGTTGTGGTCAAGAGCACGGTTCCGGTGGGCACGACGCTGGCGGTGCGTGATCGCATCCGCTCGATCGTCGGCGACATTCCCTTCACCGTCGGCGACAACCCGGAGTTCCTCAAAGAAGGCGATGCGATCATCGACTTCAACAAGCCCGACCGTGTCGTCTGCGGCGTCGAGAATCCCGATGACCCCGATGACCTGACCGCCCGGCGCTTCCAAGAGGTCTACGAGCCGTTCACCCGCAACGGCCACCCGATCTACATCATGGACATCCCCTCGGCCGAGATGGTCAAGTACGCCAGCAACAACTTCCTGGCGACCAAGATCAGCTTTATCAACGAGATGGCCATGCTTTGCGAGAGATTTGGCGCGAACATCAACCGCGTGCGTGAGGGCATGTGCAGCGACAGCCGTATCGGCCACAAGTTCCTCTACCCCGGGCTGGGCTACGGCGGGAGCTGCTTCCCCAAGGACACGCTGGCGGTCATCGGCATGGGCGAGCAATCGGGTTTCGACACACAGCTCTCGCGTGCCGTGCACGACGTGAACCAGCGTCAACGGGTCTTGTTCTTTGAGAAGATCCTGGCCCACTACGACGGGCGCCTCGAGGGCAAGACGCTGGCGTTCTGGGGGATCGCCTTCAAGCCCAACACGGACGATGTGCGTGAGGCGCCCGCCTTGACGCTCATGAAAATGGCCCACGAGCACGGTGCGCGGATCCGCGCGTACGACTCGGTGGCCGATGGCACCGGCAAGCAGTCGCTCGACGAGATGGGCGTGCCGGTCGAGATCGTCGACGACATGTACGATTGCCTTGATGGCTGCGACGGCGTTGTCGTCTCGACAGACTGGGACGAATTCAAAGCCCCCGACTTTGGCAAGATGGCCGAACGCTTGGCCCAGAAGACCATCTTCGACGGCCGCAACCTGTACAAACGGGACCACATGGCCGAGTTGGGCTTCAGCCTGCACGGCGTGGGCCGGCCGAGCGTAGTGGCCGAAGGCCTGGCCCCGGCCTGAGAACCGGCCCGTTACCTGCCTTAGAACCGAAGCTCGCTCCGTGACGCCCAGGGACCCGGCTCCTACAGTGTCCGCCCTTCCGGATCGGGCCGATCCGTTCGGGTTTTGGAGGAATGCATGCCGCTCGTTCTCGCGTTGAGCCCTGTGATCTCGAATCTGCTGATGCTGTTCTTCACGGCCGTGGCGGTGATCATGATCCTCGTGATCCTGATCCAAAAGCCGCAGGGCGGCGGGCTCAGCGGCGCGTTCGGTGCGTCCAGCGGCGGCTCGGGCCAGACGGCCTTCGGTGCCAAGACAGGCGACGCCCTGACGCTGATGACCATTGGCGCATTCGTCGTGTTCATCCTCACGGCGATCCTGCTGGTCTTCACCAGCCGTCCGCCGGCAGCGCCCTCCGCCACGCCAACCGCAGCCCCCGTGGGCGAGCAAGCCCCAGCCGACACCGGCGTGGGCGAGCAACCCGAGACGCTTGGTGATCCTGCGGACGACGGCGTCGTGGATCCGACTACGACCGAACCCGCCGGCGCCGAAGGGACGACCGAAGAACCAACCGAAACGCCGGACGAAGCACCCGCGGGAGGACCGGCGGAGACCGGTGGTGCGGAGCCCGCGGGCGACCCACCGGCCGACCCGGAACCGGGCTCGTGAGTTTGCGCCTGGTGTGGGGGTTGGCATGATCCGGAGCATGACTGGGTTTGGCGACGCCCGCATTGAGGCCGGAGGTGTCACGTACAGCCTCGAGGTTCGCTCGGTCAACCATCGGTACCTGAAGGTGAGCGTTCGGCTGCCCGAAGAACTCTCGCCGCTGGAGGGTGGGCTCGAAGAGTCCGTCCGCGGCCTGCTCCAACGCGGGAGCGTCAGCATCCGCTGCTCCGCCGAGGGCTCGCCCGCGGGCCAGGCCGGCGCGATAAACCAGGGTGTGCTCGATGCGTACGTATCCGCTCTGCATGATGCCGCGGGCCGCATCGGCAACACGGGTGATGCGTCCGCTTCGTTCGATCTGGCGTCGCTGCTCTCGCTTCCCGGTGTGCTGAAGGTGGAGCCGATGGACGAGCGACTGAAGGCCGCCCGAGAAGCCTTCGCAAAGCTCTTGCCCGAAGCTTGCGACAACCTGGTCCAGATGCGATCGCGCGAGGGTGAAGCACTGGACTCGGAACTCCGCGAGCTCTGCGGCGTGGTTTCCTCGTCGCTCGAATCGGTCGTCGACCGCGCCCCCGAGGTCAGCAAGCAGTACGAGGCGCGCCTGAAGGCCCGAATCGAGCAATTGCTGCCTGAAGCCGAGCCGGTCGACATCGTCCGCGAGGTGGCCTCCTACGCCGAACGCTGCGACGTGAACGAGGAGATCTCTCGCCTGAGCGGCCACGTGGAGCAATTCCTCGCAACGCTCGACGAGGACGGGCCGGTGGGCCGGAAGCTGGACTTCATCGCGCAGGAGATGCTCCGCGAGGCGAACACCATCGCCAGCAAGAGCCCCGACGCCGACCTGTCGCGTGCGGCGATCGAGGCCAAGGCCGCCATCGATCGCATGAAAGAACAGGTCCAGAACGTCGAGTAGCACAGTGGATGCAGGCGGCACCACCACGTCGGGCCCACGCCCTATCGACCCGGAGGCGCTGACCGCCGCCGAGGCCAAGGCCGGCTTCGCGGCCGGTGAGATCCACCAGGTGCGCGTGCACTACCCGGTCGGGCAGATCCTCAAGGCCGCGCCGATCAATGCCGGCTCGCCCAACGCTCCCAAGATCATCCTGCTCGGCTCACGATCCGGACCGGTCGTGCTCAAGCGTCTCGCGCCGGGCCGGGACGGGCCCGAGTTCGTCCACGTCATCCACTCGATCCACCGACGGCTTGCGGCCCACGGCTTCCCGATGGCCCCGCTCGTGCCCACGCGCGGCGGCGCAAGCGTGCTTCGGCTCGAGGGCAAGGCCTACGAGA
>ERZ1740058.918-NODE-918-length-17394-cov-10.229540_pt1 | contig 17394 bp, 13 predicted proteins | sample MGYA00581745_ERZ1740058 | MGnify/ENA primary metagenome ERZ1740058 (study PRJEB43018, sample SAMN04849742) | marine metagenome | isolation source: floating plastic debris | place: Pacific Ocean | collected 2008-08-30 | study: EMG produced TPA metagenomics... | reverse complement strand
TGCCGCAGTTTCAACAGCAGTATCAAACTGTGTTGCAACAGCTGATCAAATTGCGGCAAACGGCCATGGCGCTGGAAGGTTTGTTAGGGCGCGATCATGGCTGTCAGGCTACGCAGGCAGCCGCGATCGCCCAACTCCGGCTGCTAGAGACGGAAACCCAAGCGGCTCAGTCCATCAGCGAAGCGCTCTGGACTCATCTGGATGCCGCCACTGCTGACCATCCCGAAAATTTTTCAGAAGCGCTCGAACAGTTGCTGCCGGATCTGTCCCAGCGGCCTGAAATCGAGGTGGATATCTTGTCTCATCTAGTGCTCGCCTGCGGGGACGTCAGCTTGGCGGCGTTTGTGAAATTTAGCCCAGACGCTATCAAAGCCGCCCGTGAATCCTTGCAGGCAGGCTGCACCGTCGTCGGCGATGTGCCCGCCGTGAGCAACACACTGGATCAAACCCGACTAGCCCATCTCGGCTGTCAGTGGACGACCCTGATCGACAATCCCCACGTCAACGATGCCGCTGAGGCCGAGCACACTTTCTGGCAAGAACCCGACTGGCCAGCTCGATTAATGCCGCTGATTGACGGCAATATCTGGGTGGTCGGCTATGCCCCCTCAGTCTTGATGAAGCTGTGTGAGGCGATCTCTCAGCACCGCTATCGCCCCGCCCTGATCATTGGCTTACCGATTGGCTTCAGCCATGCCCCCGCCGCGAAGCGCCAACTAAGGCGCTTGCAAGTTCCTTACATCACGGCAGAAGGCACTCTGGGAGGTGGCCTCCTTGCTGCAGTCATCTTAAACCGACTGGCCGCTTCCCTCATTGAAAAGCCTGACTGCCACTGTTACTTGCAAGCCCAATAGGGGAATCGCTAGGCCTATGAATGTTCCTGCTGAAGCTAACGCTGTCACAGCAAGCTCGCGACTCTAGCCACCGGTCTAGAACATCACCCCAAAAGTTGTCTGCATCGCTAAGGGTTACGGCTCAGAGAGGTTTGGGAAAACTAGAGCCGTTATATTTCTAAACAACTGAAGTAATGAGTAATCATGGCCAAGCTAAGTCTGGAACGAGAAATCAGGGGCTTAGCGCCAAGCGTCAAAAACCTAATCGCATGGGATTGACGACAATTGCTCAATCGACCGCGCTTACTTGGTCAGATAACCCTTCCCAGCTACCCCAATTCTTGACGGTAGCAATCATTTTGATTTGCGTCCTGCCATTGGTGCTGACTTGGGTAGGGGTCGACTTCAGCTCATCTACAACCGCCTTAGAACTGGATGCGCTAGCTCTGTTATCGCCTCAGGCGGTCACAGAGGCCCTGCATCATGTCTTAGAAGGCAGCTATACCCACACCATTCTTGAATGGAGCGCGGTCTGCGCGGCTATTTTTACCGTTGTTTTGGCGTTTGCCCATTTCAATATCAAAGGTGATGTCACCACTCCCGTGATTGGCGTCGCTTTGCTTTGTGCAGGCTTTATGGATGCCTTTCACACCCTTGCCGCAGACCGTCTCATTGAAGCAGTTGCCAGCAATCAAAATTTAATTCCCTTCACCTGGGCACTTTGTCGCCTGTCAAATGCCGCGTTAACGATTATGGGGGTCAGTCTTTTTTTGGTAGGCAGTTCCCATAAAAAATGGCGAGGAAATACCACCTTTGTAATGGTAGTCAGTTTTGGGTTTGGGCTGCTAGCTTATAACATCATCCGCATTTGCGCCACCAGTGAAAGTCTGCCACAGACGATGTTCCCAGATGCCTTGATTACGCGTCCTTGGGATATTTTTCCACTGATTTTATTCGTTATTGCAGGCGTCTGGATTTATCCTAAATTTTATCGAAAAAACCCTAGTCTTTTCTCTCATGCATTAGTCATCAGTACCATTCCAAACATTGCGACTCAAGTCCATATGGCGTTTGGTTCAACAGCACTGTTTGATAACCACTTTAATATTGCGCACTTTCTTAAAATCATCGCTTATTTAGTGCCTTTGCTGGGTTTGATTTTCGACTATATTAGAACTCATCAAGCACTAGAGAAACGCAATCAAGAATTTGCATTGGAAATTAATGAGCGCAAGAAAGTAGAACAGAATTTACAATCGACTATCCATGAGCTTAAAACCACTCAAATGCAGCTCGTCCAAACAGAAAAGATGTCAGGTTTAGGGCAATTAGTGGCAGGCGTTGCCCATGAAATCAATAACCCGGTCAATTTTATTTATGGCAATACCAAACCGGCGACTGGCTACGTAGAAGACATGTTTGGTTTATTGAATTTGTATCGTAAAACGTATCCGGAGCCGCCATCATCTATTCTTGACACAATTGAAGAGATTGACTTGAATTTCATCGAGAGAGAGTTGCCAAAATTGCTAGGCTCAATACAGATGGGTGCGGATAGAATTCGGCAAATTGTGTTGTCTCTGAGGACGTTTTCCAGACTGGATGAGGCAGAAGTTAAAAATGCCAATATCCATGAAGGCATTGACAGTACTTTAGTGATTTTATCAAGCCGTCTTAAGGCCAAACCCAATCGACCGAAAATCGAGGTGCTGAAAGAGTATGGCGACTTGCCTTTGATTGAGTGTTATGCAGGGCAACTCAATCAGGTATTTATGAATATCTTGGCGAATTCGATAGATGCGGTAGAGGAGTGTTACTTCAGTCATCAAGACAGTGCCGAAAGCTACCATGGCCAGATTTCGATCAAGACACAGCTGCTTGCTTCTGAGGAGATCTTGATTGAGATTTCCGATAACGGCAAGGGTATGACTTCATGCACTCTGGATAAGGTGTTTGATCCTTTTTTCACGACTAAAGCCATCGGCAAAGGCACTGGCATGGGCATGCCGATTAGTTATCAAATCATCACTGAACGACATGCCGGAAACCTCATGTGCGAGTCGACTGTGAATGTAGGAACAAACTTCAGAATTCAGATTCCGACTGTGGTTAATAAGTCTCTAGAGACTGTCTAGAAAAGAACGAGCTGATGCTCGATTGCTAAATCATCAACTACAGTTCAGATTCTGACTGATTCTAGTAGAGTGCGCGCAAATGACTCTCGGTGCCGACCCATTGGTAACAGACTAAATCACTGTGGTCGCAGCAGGTGCAGTCGGCGCATTTTTCCGGCGCAGGGAGTTTGCGAATCCGTCCTTTGCGGCTGAGTTTGTTCAACATCGGCTGTAGAGCGTTGATGTTGGTATGAAAGTGCAAGGTTAGGTCGGTGACGGAAACGATGTTGTGATCAGCGATGTAGGTTTGGACGTCGCGAAGCATGGTGTGGGTATGAGAGGGGATGGGCAGGGGCAAGGCATTCTTGACCCAGCGATGTCAAGGATGAGGTGATGCGGACAGGGGCGAGGCAGGCTCGATATAACTCGACAATCTTAACCGATAGGTAACTTCGAGCCTGCCTCGCCCGTACGGGATATGCGCAGGTTAATGCCCTTCCAGCAGCAGCGATCGCCGCTTTCTGGCGGGACGAGAGTAGCGCATGCAGATGAAGGAGGCGATCGCGATGGCCAGCAAGCCCCCAATCCACGCGGTGGAACTGGCCGGATGTTGCGCAAAGGTCATGACCTGATAGAACATGACGGCACTCCAGTAGGCTAAGCCCGTGGTCCAGAAACCGACAAAGGCAGTCCAACCAGCGTTGGTTTCGCGGTAAACGGCCCCCATGGCGGCGACGCAGGGGAAGTACATCAGCACAAATAGCAGGTAGGCGAAGGCGGCAGCGCGGGTATCGAACCGCAGCGCCATCTGACCGAAGGTGGTAAAGGCCACTTCCTGTTCTTCGGCGGCGGTTTCGAGTTCGCTGACATCGCCGACGGACAGGCCGAGGGGATCGAGCAGGGTACCGGGCAGGCCCGCGAGATTGGCAGGAATGGTGGCAAACGCTTCGCCAATGCTGCCAAAGAAGTCAAAGCCTGCGGCCTCTAGGTCCTCGCCAGCGGCGATCGCGGCATCGTCACCCAAGGCTCCGTAGAGAGAATCGAGGGTGCCCACTACGGCTTCTTTGGCAAAGACGCCAGTGAAGATGCCCACGGTGGCGGGCCAGTTCTCTTGAGCCACCCCCATCGGCGCAAAGACCGGGGTAATGCTCTGGCTCACTGAGCTGAGTAGGGAGTTATCGCTGTCTTCATTGCCGATCGAGCCATCGGTGCCGATGGAGTTCAGCACGCTGAGCACCATCACCATCACTACGATCACCTTACCGGCCCGCACAATGAAACTCTTGAGGCGTTCCCAAGTGCGAATCAGCACCCCTTTGAAGGTGGGCAAGTGGTAGGTCGGCAGTTCCATGACGAAGGGCGCGGCCTGTCCTTTTAGCAGGGTGTGCTTCATAATCAGCCCGGTCACCACGGCCATGGCCATGCCGATCAGGTACAGCAAGAACACAATATTTTGTCCGGCACGGGGGAAGAAGGCGGCGGCGAACAGAGCGTATACCGGCAGTCGTGCCCCACAGGACATGAATGGATTCATCAGGATGGTGAGGATGCGATCGCGGCGACTTTCCAGCGTTCGCGTGGCCATGATCGCGGGCACGTTGCAGCCAAAGCCTACCAGCATCGGCACAAAGGATTTGCCCGGTAGACCCACAAACCGCATGAAGCGATCCATCACAAAAGCAGCACGAGCCATGTAGCCGCTGTCTTCTAAAAAGGCCATGAAGAGGAACAAGCAGCCAATCACGGGAATAAAGGTGGCCACGGTTTGAATGCCGCCACCCATACCGTTTGCTAAAACCACCTGCACCAGATCGGGCAGGCCGATCGCTGCCAGCACCACGCCGAAACCATCGACAAAAATGGTGCCAAACAAAATGTCGAAGAAGTCGATGAACGCCCCGCCGACGTTGATGGCAAACATAAACAGCAGGTACATCACGACTAGGAAAATGGGAATGCCCAGCCAGCGATTCAGCACCACTTGGTCAATTTTGTCTGAGGTGGTCAGGCTCACTTCGCGGGGGCGGGTCGCTACAGTGTTCACCAACCGATGAGCGTAGCCATAGCGGCTATCGGCAACGGCAATATCAATGTCTTCCCCCAGCACCTGATGAATGCGGTGACGCTGCTCAGACACCTGCTGCAATATCTCCGGGGTGACATTCGAGGCCGAGGCATCGTCATATTCCAGCAGTTTGAGGGCAGTCCAGCGATCGCGGGCGGTGGGGTGGGCAGCGGCGATCGCGGGGGTCAAGGCGGTCAACGCCTCTTCAATCAGCGACGGATAAACGACCTGGGCCGTGGGCAGCTCAGGCGCTACCAGCATCTCGTCGACAATCCGTTGCAAGTCCTCAATGCCCTCATTGCGAGAGGCCACCATGGCAACAACGGGACACCCCAAGCGCTCAGCTAGCAGCTGAGGATTCACGCGAATGCCCTGATCTTCAGCCACGTCAGTCATGTTGAGTGCCACCACCAAAGGCACGCCCATTTCCAAAATCTGGGTGGTGAGATAGAGGTTGCGTTCCAGATTGGAAGCATCAACGATATCGACCACGACCTGCGCCTCACCCGAAAGTAAGTAATCGCGGGCGATCGCCTCATCAATCGAACTGCCGTCTTCCTCCGCATCAATGGCATAGATGCCGGGCAAATCAACCACCGTGACGGTTTTCTCCCCGTAGCGATAGCGGCCTTCTTTGCGATCGACAGTCACCCCCGGCCAGTTACCGACCTGCTGATTCGCCCCTGTCAAGTCATTAAATAAGGTCGTTTTGCCGCAGTTGGGGTTGCCCACTAGCGCGATAGTGTTATGACTCATGGAAGACCTCCTCAGGACTGAGCGGTTCTACTTTCAGCGCTGCCGCTTCATCTTTGCGCAAGCTCAAGTGATAGCCGCGCACTTCTACATCGACCGGGTCGCCCATGGGCGCCTGGCGCGTAACCGTAAACGATGTGCCTGGGGTCAGCCCCATGGACAGAAGCTTGCCGCGATAGGCCCGACCGCCAGGCTCATAGCCGACAATGCGGCCTGACTGACCCGCGCTTAAAGCCCCTAAGGTTAGGGTGGTTGCTGTCATCTCAGAGTCTCCTTTTACAACGGTTGTAGGCTCCAGATCGGGAACCGGCGGGGTGACGTCCAGTTCGGTGGTCGTCACGCTGACCCGGTGAGCCATGCCAGCCCCCAGGCCAATGCGGCAGCCTTGCAGGGCCACAATCACCGAGCCGCTTTTCATACGGCTGACGACGGTGATGTCGCACCCCTGCACAATGCCGACATCCATCAAGCGCCGCACCAGGCGGTGCCCGCCCTTGATATTGACAATCCATACGCGATCGCCCACCGACGTCATTGCGAGGGGCAATTGCCCGCCTTTTGGGGTGGGCGAGGAAGCCGCCTGAGGGGCGATCTCCTCCTCTTCCAAATCAGCAGTGCCGCCGAGGAAGGTGATGGCCCCAAATTGGGGAGCGAGTGCCGGGTCAGAGTTGGAATTCATAGCGTTTGTCATGGAAAAGGCTCGTTGCTTAATAGAAAAGCTTCTCAGGTACTGTTTGTTACTAAATGCCAAAAATGAGCGATCTCACCTCAGCAATAAACGTTTTCCGAAATGGAATAGCCAAGCCTTCATGAGAATATATCCTGAAATACTTGGCCAACTTAAAGCAAAGAGACTGAGCTTAGAAACCGACATCTTTAAAGGCCTTCAATACAGCAAAAGCCTTCTTGCATAAGCTTTTTAGGCGAAATAGATTTTTGCAGGCAACTATAAAATACATGAAAAAATTTTCAAATAATGCAGTTATTCAAGATCCTTAATGCAAACGATCGTCATTAAATTCACGAACTATTTTTACCGTGATTTTTTCGACAACTATCGACCTTTAATTCAAAGTTAAGGATCTGCTTGATCGGAAATATTTTCAATAGTGATGATCGTCACGATAGATACCCGCGAAAAGCTTGCGGGCAAAGGGATTTCCCTCAGGAGATGACAAAAACCGGGAGATTGTTGGCAGGTAGCGGTGTTAAGCCTGGTTAAGCACGGATTTGTCTAGATATAGCCGAATTCGGAATGAAGAAGTCGGAAGTCAGAATTGAACAGCTTATCTGATGGTGATTTCAGGCATTGGGGGTGACTTGATCAAACCGCGGCTTGCTATAAGGTGCAGGGTGGCCGATATCGGGTGCAGGATGCAAGGCATTAGGAGGTAGAGCGTAAAGGGTGGACTACGCATCCTGAGAATCCTGTTTAGAACATCTCTCCCTACCCTGGAAAAGTCATTGGCCAAGCTATGCAAGACCGATTGACCGATTGCTGTTAGAGCGGCTCTCCTTAGCGGACATTGCTCGTGCGACCCCGGTTTCTGAACAATGGCTACAAACCGACGCCAACGAAAAATACCTCCAAAATCAACCCTGCGTCTTTTCAGTAGCCTGCTGGGTGAACTAAGGTCTGACATGACACCGACGATCGCCCCTGAGCTGACAGCACAGCCTTCGGAATGCCGAGGTCGGCAGTGAGCCTTGAGGCATAGAGCCGGACGCCAGCTTAAAGTTGATAGCCCTCAGCCTGCAATCGAAACATATGGGCATACAACCCATCTTGCTGCATCAGTTCGTCGTGGTTGCCGAGTTCCAGCACTCGTCCCTGATCTAATACGATTACGCGATCGGCCAATCGCACCGAGGAAAATCGGTGGCTGGTAAATAGCGTCGTTCGCCCCTGAGTCAGGTTTTTAAACCGTTCAAATAATTCCATTTCTGCGATCGCATCCATCGCCGCTGTCGGCTCGTCCAAAATCAAAATCGGGGCTCGACTCATAAAAGCTCTCGCCAATCCTAACTTTTGCCATTGTCCGCCTGACAATTGCTGCCCTTTGGGAAATAAGTTACCGAGCTTAGTCTCGTAGCCATCCGGCAACGTTTGAATCCAATCATCCGCCCCAGCTGCCCGCGCCGCCTGGATAATCCGTTCGCGATCGGCCATGGCCGTGACATCGCCTAGCCCAATATTTTCGGCCACACTGAGTTTGTAATGCGCAAAATCTTGAAACAAAACTGCAATTTTCTGCCGCAGTTCATCTAAATCAAAAGTTTCTAATGCATACCCGTCAATTGTGATGCGACCGGAACTGGGTCCATAGAGACGAGTTAGGAGTTTGACGAGAGTCGTTTTTCCCACTCCGTTGACCCCAACTAAAGCAACACTCTCCCCTGGATAAATCGTGAGATTAATATCACGCAATGTTGGCCGTTCAGCCTGAGGATAGGTGAAACTCACCTGCTGAAAACAAATTCCAGTTTTCAAAACTGGGGGAAACGGAGCAGCCTGTGCCGGACTCGTAATGGTGGGCCTTAATTCCAAGAAATCGAGATATTGAGTCACATAAAGATTAGCCTCATAGGCGGTGGAAACATTCTCCACAAGGTTGGCTAATAAACTCTGCGACTGCGAAAATGCCCCCGCATACATAGTGAAATCACCTAACGTGATTTGCGATCTAACCGTTTGGATAATGACCCAAATATAGGCTCCATAAAATCCCAGGCTCGGCACCAACCCCACCGCAAACCGAGCGCTCGTTCGCTGTAACATCAACCGATTCATCTTGCGATGATGTTCCCGACTAATGCGATACCACTGATCCATGAGATAGTCACCCAGCCCATAAAGCCGGACTTCCTTCGCCATTTGTTGCTGGGTTAACAAACCTTGAAAATAAGACGCTACACGATTGTTGAGTGTTTGCTTACGCATCAAGGAGAAGCCTTTATTGGAATAGGCAACACCGATCCTCAGTGGTGGCAAAGAGGTGAGAAATAAAAGACCTACCATCACCGGATTAAACTGCAATAGGAGACCTAAAACACCCAGCAGGTTAATCAACTGCCCTAAAATCATCGTGAAATTATTAAACGCCCGCACCGGATAACTGCTACCACTTTGCATGGCCCGACTCAGCGACTCGTGAAATTGCGATGATTCGTAGTGTTCTAAATCTAAACGAATGGCTTGCTTTAACAGTTGTTGATTGGCATATAGAGAAAAGCGATCGCTAATCACGAGGGCAATATAAGGGCGCAGATTTTCTAACCCAGCTTTGAAAATTGCTAATGCGAATCGGATACTGATGAGTAGGGCTAATGATTGCCAAGCGATCGACTGACTACTGAGGCTAGTCGCTAAGGCATCAATGATCAACTTATTAATGTAGAGCCAGGCAACGGGCAGTAAAGCCGCCACCACGGTCCCACTCACAGAAAGTAGTAGCCATCGAGGAGCCGCCTGCCAAACCAAGCGCAGCAGTTTGGGTGTAGTTGATAGGGTCACCCAAAAGCGACGTTTCAAGGAATCTTCAGGGGGAGAGGGCATAGACAATTAATTTGAATTTTAATGCAAAGTGATTGACGAATCTCTTAATAGCTCAATCCGGTAAGGCCCTTAAAAACCAGAGATTTTGGCAACAAAATCACTTCAAAAACCACATTTAAAGGCCTGGCAAAATCTCCTCGGTACCATTAGCTCTGAACAATGAAATAAACACTTTTTGGCATAATAGGCTCTTGGGATGACGAGAAAGATTGAGGATTTACCAGCTATAAAGTTGCAGAACGATTATGGATGATCGGTTTTGGTTGCTACTGGATGGCGGCGACCTTATCCTAGTCTTGTGAGTCCAGATTTGAGGCGCTCTTCAAAGTCCTTGATTGACATAGGTTTCGTAGCAAAGTGCCAGTACTTATGGTAAAACTAGGATGCGCTGGATGGTGGCTAGCACACGCTGGTGGAAATATCCACACTATCAAGCACGGAAGTTTAGAAACCAAGACCTAAGACCCAGAACCTGAAGCATCCTCAAACGAGGTAGGGAACTTAGGCCATGCTCTACTAGTTTAGATATCTTGATAGCATCTTGCTGAAATGGGAATCCTAAAATGGCCAAGCTAGAAAGGTTTTTATAGTTAACGCCTATGAATACGTCCTCCTGTCTAAACCAAGATACCCAGATGGATCAGCAAATCAACCCAAAATTCAAAGTCTGGGATATTGGTCTGCCTCGAACAGGAACGTCAACTTTTTGCAAAGCAGTGAAGATTTTGGGCTATCGGAAGGTTAAACATAATCCTCGATTAGAGCACTTGCAAGACCTAGATGCTGCTTCTGATGCTGGTTGTGTCATTTACTACAAATATCTTGACTACAAGTATCCGGATTCAAAATTTGTTTTGTGCACCCGTGACTTAGAGGACTGGCTCGCATCAGCAGAGTTCATTTATACAAAATATCCATCGGTTGATCGAGATATCGCCATTCTGCGACGAATGATGTTATATGAAACTGTCACATTTGATCGCCAGAAATTCATTGATGCCTACCATCGCTATCATGATGACGTCTATCGCTACTTCAAAAATAGACAAAATGATTTCTTAGAGATGAATCTTACTGCCGGGGATGGCTGGGAGAAGCTTTGCAGTTTTCTCGAATTGCCGATTCCAGAACAGCCTTTTCCTCATGCTAACAAGCGGACTGACTTTTATCCTGAGCCCAAACCAGTCAATGCCAAAAAGAATCGTTTGGTTGATGTGGCTTAATCATCAAATGGATACTCCTAAGGTTTAGTGCTACACAGCAGAAGCGTTGAAGTGCCTTCGTAAATGACTTTTGTTTATTGATCAAGTCGCTTTATTGAGTGAAATGAGATTTCAGAGACTTTAGAGATGGCCCAGCTCTAGGCTGAAATCCTGTCAGGGTTAAAGCTTTTAAGTATTCATAGGTCGTTATTGGTCACAAGGTATTTTTTGGTATCAAAATGAGTGAATTGAGCAATAATTTACCCAGCTATGCTTTTGTATTTGTTTGCCAGCAAGGCGATCTCGAAGGCTTATCTCTCTTACTAGCTGCTTCTCTTAAACGATTCCTCGACTGCAACTATGAAATCATTGCAGCGGTCCCCCTACCTGAAGAGAAGTGGGGAAAACTTTCACCACAAACGATCGCTGTCTTCCAACAAATGGGGGTGAGAGTCGAATACTTTGACAATCCAATATCGCGAGATAAGAAAGGCAACCCACTAACGAATAAAATTTATTCTTTGCAAATACCCACGCAAATGGATAAACTGATTTTCCTGGATTCCGACTTACTTTGTTTGCAGGACTTTGATCCAACGAGAAAATTCATAAGTCCGTTTAGTGCTGCTCCTACTTTCAAGGCTACTGGCAAAAACTGGGATAAAATCTATCAAGCCGTATCAGCAGAGGTTCCGTCGATTCGGATTAAAACCCTCTTTTCTGAAGAGCTTCAACCTCCTTATTTTAATTCTGGTTTTATTGCTGTGGATGCTCATTTAGCATCAGAGCTTACGGATATGTGGCTAGATAGTTTTGACAAGATCGATCGCTCTGGGGCAATGGAGAGCAATTTATATTTCCGAGAGCAGGTAAGTCTTGCCGTCGCCGTGATGAGATTGCAATATCAATATGACCTGTTGGATGAAAAATATAATTACTGGGTCAAATATAAACCGTTAGATTCGCATAATTTACCTTATTTTCTTCATCATACTTGGCCTCATCCACCCACCTATCATCAGCCTTACTTGAAACAACTAGTGCGATCGCTCGTAGATAGTTACCCCACGATAGAGCCCTTTGTTAAGCGCTGTCGCTGGAAATATTATCTCCGTCCAGAGTGGATGGTCAACATTAATCAGTGGGCTCATCAAAATCGTCACTCGATGAAAAAAAAGTGGGGGCCAGACATTACTAATTGGATGATTCATGGTCACTCATAGTGGATTGTCGCTGACTTGAATCCTGAGTCAAGTTGACGAAAAATCGATTTTCTGCTTATTTGAAATCAGAATTATTTTTGATGAAGGTGTTTTCACAGCGTGGACAGTACTCGTAAGGTTTTTGGCATCGGCTTGAGTAGAACGGGAACCAAAAGCCTAACGGTAGCGCTCAATACCTTGGGATGGGATATTGCCCACTATCCAACCGATGAGCAGACGCTGCAAGATCTCAGATCAACGAATGCCAACTTCAGAATTTTGCGTCAGATCAATGGCATCACAGACTTGACGGTTGTGCCTTTCTATTCACAGCTTGATCAGCTCTTCCCGAACAGTCAATTCATCCTCACCGTACGTCACCGGGAGCACTGGTTGCGATCGCTCCGACAACATTGGGACTATGCCGAACAGCAATACCAATTAGCTGATAATCCAGCCGATTGGATACCGGTTCTAGAGGCAACTCGACTTCTGAAAATGTCTGTGTTTGGCCGCCATGACTTTCACTCAGGTCATATGCTGGCAACTTATGAAAAACACTGCACAGATGTCCTGGAATATTTTCAGCAGCAACCCCACAAGTTGCTAGTCCTTGATATTTGTGCCGGAGAGGGATGGGAAAAGCTATGTCCGTTTCTAGGCTGTGACAGGCTCGAACACCCCTTTCCCTACGTGGAGTTCAGACAGCCTGTGACGCTGAGACGCGAGGAATCTGTGGCGTAACTTTTCTTGCCATCCCCCAATCTGTTTGATTAAACCTCATCCAGATTCAGAACTGGAGCTTTTACGTCCGCCTGAACCTTACCGCCTGCGGCACCTCTCCTTAGTAAGGAGAGGTTGAAAACATGCCGGTTCCTTTCCTTACTTTTGGCGAAGCCTGTCCGGAAGGCTTAGGAGAGGTTTTAAAACTACGGTTTTCATCTTGGTCTTGGTTTATAAGGTTCAGGGTTTCAGGTGTAGGCAGTCACCAACCCGGTGAACCAAATGGGGGGTGGACTCGTGACGAATCTGGAAAGTTTTGAGGCCGACGTTGTAGAGGGCATTGCGATTGAACCGCTCTATCCCTACCTGAGTCAGCAAGGCTCGATCAAGCGCGGGCGGTCTTTATGCAGGCGACTGTGATCTTAGGTGGCGGCAATGCGCCAGACATTACTCAGGCATGAAACTGAGAGTTGTTACGCAAGTTTGATGATGGCAGTGAACCCCTTTGCAACTGATATGATCCTTGCATCGGTTCTGGTGGGGAACAGCCGCTAGAGGTAACGGGGAAAGTCCGGTGAGAACCCGGCGCTGTCCCGCAACTGTGAAAGAGGTTCGACGCTTCTCAGTCAGAATGCCCGCCGATGACAGGGTTCATATGCCACAACATCTGCGAGGTACAGATGGTGATTCCATATTTTTCCGATCGCTGTCTTGTCACAGCGACGCCTGCTATGGGCTCGCTCTGCGGTCAGGCGTCGCCCTATTTGACTAATCAGCCGTTGGGTCAGGAGCGGTTCTGCGATGACATCTAAGCCCCCTTCCCCAATCACATCGTTGACAGCATCTGGTTTCTCTCAAGCCTGGCGATCGCTGGCCCGCAGTCGATTTTGGCCGTGTTTGCTGTTGGCGCTGGGCACGGCGAGCAACATGGTTTACGCGCATACTCCCCTCGTCGCCTTTGCCGCCCTGAGTGGGGTCAGCCTGTCTCGCCGTCGGGCGATCGCGGTGGCCCTGAGCATCTGGCTGGTTAATCAAACTATCGGCTTTAGCCTGCGAGGCTACCCCCTCACCGGCACGGCGTTTACCTGGGGCGCTTTGATGGGCTTGGGCACGCTGCTCATAGTGGTTTTGGCCACGATGCGACCGGCATTTAGTCAATCCTCCTGGGCGGGTCATTTTTTATGGACGCTGCTGGCCGTCATGGTGGGATTTGTGCTGTATCAAGGGCTGATTATGCTGGCCTATCCAGTGCTGGCCGATGGTCACGCGATGGGCTGGGATATCATTGCCCAGCTATTGAGCCAACAGCTGATCTGGGCGGGCGCGATCGCGATCGGGCACGGGGCATTGCTCTGGCGACAACAGACCTTACTGAATCCAGTACAGAGCTGAGTTCAGCAAGCCTGACGCAGTTGCCTCCGACCTTGGCTCCCCTGCGCCTAAGGTTGGCGGATTTAGGGGGCAGATACGTCAGTCCTATCAGTCGTTACCTAGGAGCATCAGCATGTTGCCATCATGGATGAATGAGTTTCAGGGCAGTGAATGGCACGGTCAGGCTGAGTTGTGGCTTGATCCTGCAGGCAATGCAGTTGAGATGAGTGAATGCACTCTCGCCATCCAGTCAGGCTGTCTGGCTTACACATGGGCTTATGCGGGCGAAACCCAAACGGGGTCTTTCACTTTTGATGACGATGGGGCCACGTGGACAGATAGCTGGCATCAGCCAGAGGCGGTGCATTGTGAATATCTCGGGGATGCTTGGGGGCTTTTCACCGTCGAACATGCCTATGCCGCCCCATCAAGTCCTGATTGGGGTTGGCGCAGTAAGCTATCACAAAGACCAGACGGCACCCTAGTTCTTCAAATGACCAATATCGCCCCCTGGGGTGAAGAAGGCCGAGCGGTCAGAATGGTCTGCCAAAGAACGAACTCGGATGCTTAACCAGGCAATGCAGGGAAACCTCTACCGCTACGCGGTAAAAGTCTTTGAGCGCCACGTTATCAGCGGGTCGCCCTAATTATCTTAGGGGGCGTCACGCCAAGTGATGAAGCACCCAAACCAATCAAAAAACGGTGACTCAACACTGTCTTAATATGATGATTGACCCATGACGAAAAGCAGACCAGCCCCGATCACGAAACGAGCTTTTATTTCTTTTATCTACATCATCCTTGCTCTGGACGTGGCCTATAGAATTTGGAATCGTAGCGATTCAATTTTAGATTGGCAGCTGGTCGCAATTTTGGGTTTGTTGACCTTTGCCACATTGGGCGATCGCATCAGCGAGCTAATTATCGGTAAGGAAGGCATAACGCTAAAGCAAAGTCTGGATATTCAGGTTTTTGAAGCCAAGAAAGATGCAGAAGATCTGCAGTTAATTAATGAAACTGGCAAGGTCAAATATATCGATGGACTGCTTAAAAGAGTCGACAGTCCGGATCGGGATGTTTGGTCAAAACTGATCATTTATAGGCTGACCCTGAGAGCATTAACTCGGCAAATCTGTAAGTATCACGGCATGCATTTGGAGGATGTACCCTCATTAACAAGTATGATCGATTTTATGAAAGATCAGGGTTTAATTACCGATCAACTGGCGTATGATCTCAACTTCATAAGATATTCAACATTTTTCTTTGAATGGGGGACGGGTCATCCACCGACCGTAGAGGAAATAAAACGAGTTTTAGACATCACTCCTCAGGTTCTGAAATATTTAGAATCCATGATCCAACAGCCAGAAAAAGCGGCATAATCATTACCGTGCAGCGGCTAGGTAGAAACCATTGCAGCCAAGCTCAAGATGGTGACAACCTCTGACCGCAAGCGTTAGGGGTCGAATGATCCCGGTTATGGGCATTGAAAGCTCCGAAAGGTTGATCCATTCTCAGAAGTCACCGAAGGAGATTTTCAGTAAAGCCGATACCCGTAGGGGCAGGTTTTGTGAATGCTTGATGGCGATGGCATCAAGGTTTCTCGCTAAACCCGCCCTGACAGTGCCGGTATATTCTTTCTAGGCAGTCGCCTAACCATCAGGTGATTGCTGATGCTGACGTCTTTTTTCCGGTCGAAGGGTGACGCAGGACGTCTGATCAGACTAGCGGTCTTAAACCTGAGGGTGCGGCACAGTTTCATTAGCCCTAACGGCTGTTTTATGCCCAAAACGGTAGTAGGGTAGAAAATTAGTCTGACTAAGCGCTGGGTTAAACCTCATCCAGATTCAGAACTGGAGTTTTACATCCAGGTGAACCTCACCGTCTGCGGCGCTTCTCCTTCTCTTGGGCGAAGCCTGTCTGGAGGGCTTAGGAGCGGTTGGATCTCTAGAGCAAACCTGTGGTTTTTACCAAGGCCTTGGTTTAACCCGTTCGCGTTCACGTTGCGTTCTCTACGCTGAGATTTATGGGTAAGCAGAAATCATCGCGCGCTAATCAGCCTTCGGGCGATCGCCTCGCCTATTCCGAATTCGCGACTGAACGCACGGCCGCGACGGCACGGGGTGTGGCCGATCTACCGCCGCAGAAGCAGTCGTTAAAGGTCATCGTGAGTCGCAAAGGGCGCGGCGGCAAAACGGTCACTCTGATCAGCGGCTTTCAACACAAGCCGGAGACGTTAAAAGCGCTGGCCAAAAAGCTGAAAGCCCAGTGTGGCACTGGTGGCACGGCCAAAGACGACACGATCGAAATTCAGGGCGATCATGCAGCGACCCTGCTGGAATCATTGCAAAAAGCGGGATACACCGCAAAAAGGAGTGGCGGTTAATGGGTTTATCAGGACATTCGACGGGACGGCGGCACGCGCGATCTCGATCGCACTCCACCCCGCAACGGTTTATCACGGGTCTGGCGCTGGGGCTGATTTTGGCGATGGTGCTGGGCGCGTTTACGCCGCTGCTGGCGCAATCGCAGTCGAGGGCCACCGCCCCTCACTTGATCGCTCAGGAACAGCCAGATAACAGCCTCGAAGATTTCCTTAATGACGAGGGGGAATTTGCGGTCCCGTCTGAGCCCGATCCGCCCCTCATTCCGGAAGATATTAGCGACCACTGGGCGGCTGACTGCATCGACGCGCTGGCTCGCCGCCGCGCCCTGCCCCTGAACGACGTCCCCGGTCTCTACCCCGAGGGCATTGACATCCTTGATGTGCCCCGGTTTTTGCCCGAGTCCGGTACCACCTGGGCCGCCGCCGTCACGATGCTCAACCAGAGCTTTCCGGCCACCACGCTGTATGGCGTGGCCACCCCCTTAGAAACGGATCTGCAGTTGCCTTCCCCCATCAACGTGCTCTACACCTATCCCGAGCAATATTACGAGCCGGATCGGGTGATTACTCGCGCGGAGGCCATTAGCGCCCTCGCGGCTAAGGCCGGACTGCCCTATACAGCCCGCGCTAACGAACTGCTCGCCGCTAGCTTAGAGGATGGCGATCGCGTGCCGGCCTATGGTCTTGAAGGGGTGGCCGCTGCCTTGGCGACGGAGGTGCTGGTCAACTATCCCAACGCGCAACAGGTCGAGAGTACACGCCCGATCACCCGTGGCGAAATGGCCGCACTGATCTGCCAAGCTCACCCCGATCGCGCCCTGCAAGCCACCATTGATCCCACCTGGGTAGCCCGTCCGCAGTCGTTGCTGGATCAAGTGCAGCCGGATCCAGAAGTGCGGGGCGTCTGGCTAACCAATATTGACAGCGAAGTCCTGTTTTCCAAAGACAACCTGGCTGAGGGGATTCAGCGACTCAAGGCGCTGAACATCAACACCCTCTACCCCGTCGTGTGGAACATGGGGTACACGCAGTATCCCAGTGCGATCGCCGAGCGCTGGCTGGGTAAAAAGCAGCGGCTTTGGCCGGGCGAAAACCCACAATTTGAACGCGAGCAGGGCGATCGCGACATGTTGCAAGAGCTGATTGAGCTGGCCCACACCGAGGTCATGGCGGTCATTCCCTGGTT
>ERZ1740058.917-NODE-917-length-17439-cov-5.295041_pt1 | contig 17439 bp, 16 predicted proteins | sample MGYA00581745_ERZ1740058 | MGnify/ENA primary metagenome ERZ1740058 (study PRJEB43018, sample SAMN04849742) | marine metagenome | isolation source: floating plastic debris | place: Pacific Ocean | collected 2008-08-30 | study: EMG produced TPA metagenomics assembly... | reverse complement strand
GTGGATGGCCTGGAAAATCTGGTAGAACCGACGACTTAAGGAGTCCCTTTCATGGCTCAGCCAACGCTGGCTGACATTGGTGAGCTGGAGTTGCTAGCGCGGCTCCAGCCTTTTTGTGCCCAAGAGTTACTGGGAGATGATGCCGCAGTGCTGCCGCCGCGATCGCACGCCCCAGTGATCACAACAGATGTGCTGGTGGATGGCGTGCACTTTAGCGATCGCACTACGCCGCCGACCGCTGTTGGTTGGCGAGCAATCGCGACCAACCTGTCGGATCTAGCGGCCATGGGGGCTCGGCCCACGGGCGTCACAGTGGGTCTGGCCCTGCCGGGGGCGACACCGATTACCTGGGTTGAGCAGGTTTACCAGGGCATGGCCGATTGCCTGCAAACACACGGCGGCAAAATCATCGGTGGCGATGTGGTGCGCTCAGCCCAAAAAGTGCTGTCGATTACGGCGATCGGTGAGGTTGTGCCCCAGAGAGTCATCCGCCGCGATCGCGCCCAGCCAGGACACGTCATTCTCGTCACCGGCTGGCATGGCGCTGCCCGCGCCGGGTTAGAACTGCTCCTGTCTCCAGAGCCCTCTGAGCAGTTACCCAAAGCTGACCAACAGGCGTTGATTCAAGCTCACCAGCGGCCATTGCCCCGCTTGGATGTGATCGACTCGCTAGCCTCGCTACCAGACCGCGAATTCAAGGCGATCGCGGGTATGGACAGCAGCGACGGCCTAGCCAATGCCGTGCTCTGGCTCTGTCAGGCTAGTGGAGTCGGAGCACAGTTGAGGCGATCTCGTCTCCCCATCCCCCCATCGCTAGGGCCTTGGATGGGCAATGAAACCGCGCTGCAGTGGTGCCTTTATGGTGGCGAAGACTTTGAGTTGGTGCTGTGCCTATCGGCCGAAACGGCTTTAGAACTGTTGCCCTGGTTGGGCGATCGCGCCAACATCATCGGCACGATTGAGGCCGGTGCTGGAGTAGTGCTGGTAGATGATGTCGACGACGAGCCCGACCTCACACTGTCGTGGGATGGTTGCTATCAACATTTCTGATCAGCCCCAACCACCTTTGTGCGCGTTTGTCGGCTGCCCCGTGACTCGCACTGGGTTCCCCAAGTTCCTGACCATCCTCCGTAGAAACGCATATCAGCGCCCCCGCCGAGTCATCACTGCTCTCTAAAATAGCCGTAAAAACTGGCACTGAGCTCGGCCGCAACGAGGGGAACACTAATCCTAGAGCCATTACCTGAGCATCTACCCATGGCAGGCTCTTAACCTCGCATCTACCTGCCACAGACTTTTGCGCATCTACCCGTTAGAGATCTAAAACGCTCATCATCCGGTTTTCTATGAACCGCTTTGCCCATCTAAGGTTACCGATGGCGAATGCCTTGGTGGCTAATTCCAGCAATTCTATGAACCATGCCATGGCAGCCTCTGGGCCCAGCCTATTGCTGATCAATCTTTCCGGTCAGCAACCTCAAGCATTGCTAGGGGCCTTGGTTGACAGTGGCCTAGTCGTCTGCCAGGTGCAATCAATTGCTGATGCTTGGAGTTTGATCACCGCCAAGCGACCTCAACTGGTGCTGTTAATTATTCAATCAGGGACTGATGAGGAGTATCAGTTTTGTGACCAGATGCGTCAACTGCCGAAGACGGCTGATATTCCCACGCTCTTTCTAGGATGGAGTGCGCACAAATCCGCTCGCCTGCGGGCCTTTGCCGTGGGCGATGTTGATTTCATTGGCACGCCCTACTGGCCAGCAGAAGTCGTGGCCCGAGTGCAGGTCCATCTCACGCGCGCCAACCCTAATCGCTGGGTGCCCCCGTACTCTCAACTCAGCAGCAGCACAATCGCTCAGCAGCCGTATTCACCACTGTTGGCAAACTTACAAAAAACGCTGCGGCAGCAAGCCCTCAAACTGCAAGAACAAACCCGCCAGCTACAGCAGGAAATTCAAGAACGGCACGAAATGGAAACAGCGCTGCGTCAAGAGCAACAAAAATCTGAGCAGTTGTTGCGCAACATTCTGCCCGAAGCGATCGTGACTCAGCTCAAACAGTTTCAGGGCTCCCTAGCAGAGCGCTTTGATGACACGACGGTGATGTTTGCCGATATCGTCAACTTCACGCCTTTGGCTGCCCAGTGCAGCCCGCTAGAACTGGTGAACTTGCTCAACCAGATTTTTTCAGAATTTGACCGCCTAGCCGAGGCCCACCAGCTCGAAAAGATCAAAACCATTGGCGATGCCTACATGGTGGTCGGTGGGGTGCCGGTGTCCCAAGCTGATCACGCGATCGCCGTTGCCGACATGGCCTTAGCCATGCAGACGACCATTCGTCAATTTAGCCCGGTGGACAAGCTGCCGCTACAACTGCGCATTGGCATCAATACTGGCTCAGTCATTGCCGGCGTCATCGGCATCAAAAAGTTTAGCTACGACCTGTGGGGCGACACGGTAAACGTCGCCAGCCGCATGGAAGCCCAAGGACAGCCTGGCAAAATTCAAGTCACAGAAGCGACTTATCGCCGCTTGACAGGCCAATTTCAATTTGCACCAGCCCAAGAAATTACCATTAAAGGCAAAGGCCCGATGCGCACTTACTATTTGATCGGCAGGTTGTAGGCTCGGGCTGTTCACCCTCGCGATACACTAGGGAAGTTTGTGAGAATGGGCATTCGCAGTCATGTCTCCAGCCCTGTAGCTGGCGGGCAAGCAACTGGTCTAGGGAACGCCCCGAGGCCACCGAGAGCCACCGACTGAACGCTTGCTAATCAACCGGCAGCGAGCTAGCGACCGCGAACCAGTGCGCCATTTCTCCTCGCCTAAATGACACGCCACCGGCAGGAAGATAACGAGGTTATGGCAACGTTCTTATTGGAAGTCGGGACCGAAGAACTCCCCGCAAGCTTTGTCGAAGAGGCCCTAGCGCAGTGGCGCGATCGCATTCCAGCCGAGCTAGAAGCCGCTTTTTTAACGCCAGGAGACATTGGCTATTACGGCACCCCTCGACGGTTAGCCCTACTGTTAACCGATCTGCCCGAAAAGCAACCCGATCGAGAAGAAGAGGCCAAAGGTCCTCCAGCGAAAGCCGCTTTTAAGGACGGCAAGCCCACCAAAGCGGCAGAAGGCTTTGCGCGCTCTAAAAACGTGAGCGTCGATGATTTAGAAATCCGGGACACCGACAAGGGTGAGTTTATCTTTGTGCAGCACAAAATTCCAGGTCGACCGGCAGCCGACTTGCTTAAAGAATGGGTGCCCCAATGGATTTTGGGCTTAGAAGGCAAACGGTTCATGCGCTGGAGCGATGGGGATCTCAAATTTCCCCGGCCCATCCGCTGGTTGATCACGCTGCTAGACGATGAGCTGATTCCCCTGACGCTCGCAAATGGTTCGGAAAAGTGCGAGAGCGATCGCGTTACTCAGGCCCACCGCGTGCTGCATCCTGAACCGATCACCCTGACTCAGGCCGAGAACTATGTCACGGCGCTGCGCCAGGCCTACGTCGAAGTCGATACGGAACGCCGCAAAACTCAGATCAAAGCTGCAGTTGAGCAAGCGGCAACAACCGTTAAAGGGAGCGCCCGCGTCGATGCCGACTTGCTGAATGAAGTTACCAATTTGGTGGAATGGCCCACCGCTGTGGTGGGACAGTTTGAGACCGAATTTCTCGAATTGCCATCAGAAGTGGCAATCATGGAAATGGAGAGCCACCAGCGCTATTTTCCCGTCCTACAGACTGACCAACCCGATCAGCTACTGCCTTATTTCATCACGGTGTCTAATGGCGACCCTCAAAAGTCAAACTTGATCGCCGAGGGCAATGGCCGAGTCATTCGCGCTCGCCTCGCCGACGGCAAGTTTTTCTTTGATGCTGATCGCGCGGTGCCCCTGGAGACGTTCGTCGACAAACTCGATCAGGTTACCTTTGAAGAACGGCTGGGCTCCATGGGGGCTAAAGTTGATCGCATTGCCGCGATCGCGACCCTCATTGCCCAACAGCTCAACTTGACAGCACCCGAACAGCAGCATCTACAGCGGGCCGCTCGCCTGTGTAAGGCCGACCTCGTCACCCAAATGGTGGATGAGTTTCCTGAACTGCAGGGCGTCATGGGTGCAAAGTATGCGCGCCATGGCGGCGAACCAGAGGCCGTAGCAGTCGCGATTGCTGAACATTACTTGCCCCGAGGGGCCCATGGTCGCCTGCCTCAAACCTTAATTGGCCAAGCCTTAGGATTAGCCGACCGTCTCGATACCCTCGTCAGCATCTTTAGCTTGGGGATGCTGCCCACGGGCTCATCTGACCCCTTTGCGCTGCGCCGGGCGGCCAATGCCATTGTGACGGTCACTTGGGATGCCAACCTCAATATCAACTTGCATGAACTACTCGATCAGATTGTCAGCAACTTTGTCGACAATCCCAATTTGACTGTCGACAATCCTGAACCGCTGCGATCGCAACTGCAGGAATTCTTTTTACAGCGGGTGCAAACCTTGCTGCAGGATGACTTGCACATTGACTACGATTTGGTGCATGCAGTCTTAGGCGAAAACGACCCCATCTATACTCAGCGGGCGCTCACAGATCTGTTGGATGTGCGCGATCGCGCGACCTACCTACAATCTATTCGTCAAAATGGCACCCTGGCCAACATTTATGAAACAGTTAACCGGGCAGCTCGATTAGCGGCCCAGGGGGATTTGAGCACTGACTCGCTCGACCCCTCTACGGTGGTTGATACGGATCGCTTTCAGCAAGCGTCAGAACAGGCCTTCTACGATGTCTTGCAAGCGCTGCAACCTCAAACCGCAGCCGCCCAGCGCGATCGCGACTATCAACAACTCATCGCCGGGTTAGAAAATGCCGCCCCCGTCGTCAGTCGCTTTTTTGACGGGCCGGACAGCGTTCTGGTGATGGACAAAGATCCCGCCATCCAGCAAAACCGCTTGAATCTGCTCGGTCTGCTCCGCAATCATGCCCGCGTGTTGGCAGATTTTGGCGCCATTGTAAAAGGTTAAGGAATTCAAGGAGGCAATCTGTCAGGGGTAAGATTTCAAGGAAATTATTCCGTTTTTTGCCTTATGCGTGAGACGAAAGACATAATTCATCCCCTCGATTTCAGGATACTGCACTCAATCTTGAGGGATGCCCCCGCTCATCTCTGAACTCCGAACTCCGAACTCTTTAGGGCTCTGCCCTTACCGAAGGGTATTCCGAACTCCGAACTCTCTAATCAGGTTGCATCGCTACCGCGTTATGGAAAAACAGGCTCACGTCATCGGGTTAGGAAAATCGGGCATTGCTGCGGCTCGGCTGCTGACTCAGCAAGGCTGGCAAGTGGTCTTAAGCGATCGCAACACAGCGCCTTTGTTAGCCGATGCCATCCCGGCCTTACGGGCTGAGGGCGTTACCGTGCAATTGGGTCATAGTTTTTCTGCTCAAGATCCGGCATCGTTGATGGTGGTCAGCCCCGGAGTGCCATGGGATCTTCCAGCCCTGATCGAGGCCCGCGCTAAGGGCAAGGAAGTCATCGGTGAAGCCGAGTTAGCCTGGCGTCATCTCAGCGATCGCCCCTGGGTCGGCATCACCGGCACCAACGGCAAAACCACCGTGACCGCATTGACGGCAGCCATTTTTCAAGCGGCGGGACTCCAAGCCCCAGCCTGCGGCAACATTGGTGAGGCGATCGGTGAGCTCGCCCTGAATCCGTCGCCGCCAGACTGGGTCATTGCCGAACTGAGCAGCTATCAAATTGAAGCGGCTGTGACCTTAGCCCCCAAAATCGGTCTGTGGACCACCTTTACCCCCGATCACTTGGCCCGTCATAAGACTTTAGACAACTATTTCCGCATTAAGGCCAAGCTGCTTCACCAGTCTGAGCATGTGGTGCTGAATGGGGATGATCCCTATTTGCGGGCCCACGCCATGGATATGTTCTCACAGCCCTATTGGACGAGCACTCAGGGGCGCACCGCGATCGCCCCCCTCAAGCCACTCGCCTATATTGAAGCGGGGTGGGTAAAGGTGAACGACACGCCCATCGTCGCTGCCGATGCGCTGAGCATGGTCGGTGAGCACAACCAGCAAAATCTACTGCTGGCCATCGCTGCGGCTCATCTGGCCGGGTTAGATGCTGCGGCGATAGCCCAAGGTGTCAAGGCATTCCCCGGCGTCCCCCATCGCTTAGAACGGGTGGCTACCTGGCAGGGCATCGATTTCATCAATGACAGCAAGGCCACGAACTACGATGCGGCGGCTGTCGGTCTGAGGGCGATCGCGGCCCCAGCCATTTTGATCGCTGGGGGTGAGGCCAAAGCAGGGGATGACGCAGACTGGCTGCAGGAAATTCAGGCCCGAGCGAGCCACGTTCTCCTCATCGGCAGTGCTGGCAAACAATTTGCCGCTCGCTTAGCAGCCATTGGATTTTCGGCCTATGAAATTGTCGAAACCATGGAGCAAGCCATTCATCGCAGTCGGGCCATCGCTCCCCAACTCAACGTCAAAACAGTTTTACTGTCACCCGCTTGCGCCAGCTTTGACCAATATCCCAATTTTGAAGTGCGCGGCGACCACTTCCGTAGCTTATGTCAGGCGACTTAATCGAGATGATAAATCCTGTGTGAACTGTGGTTCCGTGGGTCTGATCGTACGCAACAGTGCGTTCAAAACGAAGCATGTATAAAAAACATAAAAACGATTCAGTTTTTACATGTTTCCAACGATTACGTAGTGAAGTTTACGCCTCTGCACTTTTGATCGTCGGTAGGATTCTGAGGCCCTACTGATTGCTGGCGAAATCTATGACAACGACCCTCAATGATGCGAGCGTTTCGGCCACAGCTAAATACTCATCCGCTGATTCTGCCGGTTTAACCTACTCTCGTAAGCTGCTTTATGCCGCGATCGTGGGAATTGTGGGCGGGCTCGTCGCGACGATTTATTACTTTGTCTTAGAAAATTTACTGGAGTTTGTTTGGGAAACGGGCAGGATCGCGATTGTTTCCTGGTTTCCAGCCTGGCTACCAGAGTGGCATTACACCTGGATGGTAGCGACCATTGGCGGCCTTGGCGTGGGCTTATGCCTATACTTTTTGGGTCTGCCTGGAGAAATGGCCATCGTCATTGACCGCGTACACGACGCTGGTCGGCTAGAGCCAGGACAAACACCCGGTATGGTTGCCACATCTTTAGTATCTATTACCGCTGGCGGCAGTTTAGGACCGGAGGCTCCGCTAGTGCAAATTAACGGGAGTCTCGGCAGTTGGATTGCCGACAAACTTAACCTCACGGTCCAAAATACGCGCGTCATGACGTTCTGTGGCATGGGAGCCGCTTTGTCTGCGTTTTTCGGTGATCCGATCGGGGGGCCCCTGTTTGCGTTAGAAATTCCTCATCGACGAGGCCTGGAATATTATGAAGCGATTATTCCAGCCATGGTGGCGGGTATTTGTAGTTTTGCCGTCTTTCGGATGGGCACTGGATTACAGGTGGGAGGCATTTATAATTTTGGCCGCTTTGGTACTTTGCCTAGTCTGAGTTGGTTCAACCTGATTGAAGGTGCTGGGCTTGGGCTAATCGGGGCACTAGCAGGCGTTCTATTCATTGGCATGTTCCGATTAACGAAATGGATGATCCACAAGATTGAGCATCATCACATCCTGTTGGCCCTGCTCGGAGGGTTGGGCATTGGTTGGATTGCGGTGTTGTATCCGGCTACGCTTTTTTTTAGTGAGCAGCAGATCGAAACCGAATTGCTCGCCCAATCAATGTCATTTGGGGTCGTTACGCTGCTGGGCATTTGCTTGAGCAAAATGCTGGCCATTTGTTTGACGATTCACGGTGGGTTTCGGGGCGGTTTTATCTTTCCGCTCTTTTTTACGGGGGCAAGTCTGGGCTTAGCAATCGCGTTTGGCATGCCGACGATTCACCCCACCATTGCCGTGCTTTGTTGTATGGCCGCTGTTAACGTTGCCATTACCAAAACCCCCATCAGCACCACCATCATTCTGACCGTGCTCTCAGATACAGCTATTTTGCCGGTAATTGCGATCGCGAGTTTTACCAGCTTTTTGCTCACCAGCAATATTGGCCTGCTTAAAACTCAGCGCGCTAGAAAAACAGAAACCATTTCAGGGCTTGAGTTGCCAGACAACAGCGATAGCCCTGAAGTGGCCGCCAGCTAAACAAGCTGCAGGCCTCCCCAGAAACATCAAGTCCAGTTAAGAGGCGCTTCAATGGCACCTTGATAATTTTGACTTCCCAGGCGAAATATTTACTACCAGCCCCAAGTCCCTGAGCCGCCTTTAAAGGGACCAATAATCTTGCTCGTAATCCAACCGCCGTAAAAGTCGCCGGCCTGAGCCTGTACCTGCTCATCATCGACATAGCAAGCATCCATCTTGCTGGGATACACCGCCACACAGTCGCGAATGGCCGCAAAACGTTCAGTCGGCTCCGGATACCGCCATACTGAGTTACTGACACGGCAATCGACCCCCACTAAGTCAAAATATTGCGCAACTCCTTTCCACTCACAAAATGTCGCCCGTTGAGTGGGGCAAAGGTACTCTTGCTGCACATCTGCCAATGGGATGTAGTAGACCGGGGGATGACTTGTCTCTAGCACCCTGACCGTACTCTGTGAATCTGCAATGGTCACGTCATTAAACACGACCCGAATCCGCCGTGACGAATTCTCAACTCGTGGTGGACGAGGATAATCCCACACTGACTCTTGACCAGGTTGAGGTTCAATTCGCTTGACCACTGATCGCTCGCTCCTCGCTTCAAAACTGACTAATGGCATTGTGGCACGGTTGTCCTAGTCGTTGTTTGCGTCTCCCAACCGACCGCATTAAATGAATTGCCCATCGCAGAAACACCCTTCAGGACAACTGCCTGATGGCTACAAAACACTAACCGGTATTTTGATTCTCCAAAAAGTTTTGTAAGGTTATGTTGATAACTGCTTGGAAACGCCCCGAGTGATCAATCCCAATTCCAACGAACCCCAGATGGAGCCCCTCAGTCGCGTCCAAGTTTTGGTTGCGATGGGCGTCACGGCCCTAGTTCTGTTACTAGTCGCTCGCTTTTGGCTCTTACTCGACTCTGTGATCCTACTCTCAGTAGAGTTTGATGCTGAGATTTTGCTTCTAGGACTCGGCATTGGTTTCGGCATCACAGGTGCCAGCGCGATCGCGTATCAAGTCTGGCCAGGATATCGCCATAGTGCTGACCTGTACCTCAAACTGGTACTGCAGCCACTGCATTGGGGCGACTTAATCTGGATGGGGTTATTGCCTGGCCTTAGCGAAGAACTACTGTTTCGGGGGGTGATGCTGCCGGCGATCGGCCTCAATATCTATGGCGTAGTGTTTTCTAGCCTCTGCTTTGGGGTCCTGCACCTTAGTGGTTTACAACAGTGGCCTTACGTAGCGTGGGCCACGACCATCGGGGTGGTTTTTGCCATCAGTGCTCTATGGTCTGGTAATCTGTTGGTGCCCATTCTGGCGCATACGGCGACCAACCTGATTGCCAGCCTATTTTGGAAGGCTAGGTACAGTTCCTGAACGTTGACAGCACACAGCCCTTTTCCCTAGAGATTATTGATCCGCCACCATCCTAAACAGTGAGTGACATAAAGACAGATATATCGCTCTGGGATGACTGACAAAATCTAACCTCGTATATTTCCTCACACATAATCCAGAAATCCCAATAGGATTTCTGCAGCCCAACGGCCAAACCTTTGCAGAATCTATCCTGGCTAAATTTGACCACCGATGAAAACCTTGATTAAACTCCTGACCCTACCGACAAACTCTCAAGGCATTTGCCAGCGAGTTATTTATCAATTCCTTGCTGGCTCTACATTTCATAGAAACCACTTAAGCCAGCACTCCAACTGCTTAATCGCCAATATCGGAAACTAGCGAAAACCTTACAAAAACAGAGCATGTATATAAAGTTACCAAAAAACTCGTACGTATCAGTACCCAGACTCCCTTTCTGGAAAATATATTGAGGTCATGTTCATCTCAGTGGAATCCCTACATATGTTCTCTACTTTCGCTAAATCCGCAATGACCCTTGGTACCGCTGCCGGTTGTCTTTTGATGGCAGCCAGCAGTGCACATGCCTTTTCTTTTACAACTAATTTCACACCCACGGTTCGAGATGCTGAAGATGACATTCTTCTGCAATCTGTTGAAGTTGATGGAAATATCATTGACTTTAGCGATTTAGCAGTAGTCAGTGGAGCAAACATTTTATTCAACGATCAGATCACCGACGACCCTAGCAACAACCCTCAAAATCAGGGTGCAGCCAGTGCTGATGTTGTCGACAATTCAGCCAGTGGTGTGGCCATGGAACAGCTAACTCCCGGCGATGCCAATTCAGAAGCCGCGATCGTTAGCAACCTGAGTAGCCAAAATCTGGGTCACATAATCGATACTGAAGATTCGGGAATTTTTGAAATTGAACTCAACTTCGACAAAGCCTTCAGCAGCCTATTGTTTTGGGAGCGTGGCCTCAACAGTGACCTCGGTGTTCGAATCGGTGGCAAAGAAATCATTCTCACCAGCGATATGTTTGAATATGCAGGCTATGACCTCGATACAACAGAGATTGAGGAAATTCAGGATGTCGGTAGTTATGGCTTAGACTTAGCGGCCCATGGACTCTCTGGCAAGTATACGAGTGCCGTCATCTTTACTCGAGACGGATTTAATGGTCCTGACTGGAAGGTGGCGGGTGTTGCCGTTCCTGAGCCAGCAACTGTGCTGGGTTTGACTGCGGTTGCGGGAGCCTTTGCAGCTAGCCGCCGTCGCAGGGACGATCGCACTGCATAAAGTCAACCTCCCAAGAGGTCATTGATTCTTCGCGCGATGGCCTCTTCGAGAGCACACAAATCAAAAACCCTCGCTAGAACAACCATTTCTAGCGAGGGTTTTGCATATTAGTAACGGTTAAAAGTCTGGGTGAGGCTATTGAGACTTTGAGCGATTGCGCCGCCTTATGCGCTTACGCTGTTCGGAACAAGCCATCGCTTTGTCGACCGGAAACCCAGGGATCGGAATCACTTGATCCTGCCGTTCTTTTTCAAGCTGCTTAAGCTCTGTGTAGTCAACCCAATGAATGCAATCTACAGGGCAAGTGTCGATGGCCTCTTGAATAACGTCTTCGGTATCGCCATCTTGTCGAACAGCCCGTGCACGGCCATAGTCTGGCTCAACATAAAAGGTGTTACGAGCCACATAAACGCAATATTGACAGCCAATGCAGGTTAACTCATCAACGTAAACCCCCTTCTGTCGCAAAGCCCCCCCAAGCTCTGGCTCAAAGCCAGTACGCTCACTACCTCCTCTCAGGTCACCCCCAAGCTCTGGCTCTAGACCACTCGGAGAGGGCTCAGAATAGTTTTCTTCTGCTTCCGAAAAAGCTTCATTAAAAGACTGGGGCATCAGACTCCCCTAATAACAACTAAGCCCAGCGCTGAACGACTAAACGAATAGCTCCATCTTCAGTCGTCTTTTGCTCAGATACTTGAAATCCTTCTTGGGCAGTTGCTTCAAGTACAGTGTGGAAAGCATATCGTTGACTGATTTGATTCACGAAGCCGTCAACAGATAACGTTTGCTCCCAGTACTGCAAGTCAGCGACTAGCTCGTAGTCTTTGGTATCAGGATTCAAACGAAAACCAATATCAAAACCATTGGGCTGCTCAATAACTACCTCAGCGGTTTCAGTAGAGCCTTGATACCCTCGGACGGGAGACGGCCCAGGCTTCCAATCAATACCGAGATCAGTTAAGGCAGACTTCAGAGAAGAAAGATTACGGATCTTAGTCCGAATTTGGCTAAAGTGTGACATATTAACCGTGCTGAAACGAACGTGTACTAGCCCCAATCACCGTGCGTAGACCTATTTTGGGTATCAACGGTTGAGACTTGTTGAACTGGCTGGGTGTAGTATTCAGACGTGTTTTGACGGCTAACAACGTTACCCAGCTGTTCTTCAAGCTTGCGAGTGACCTCTTCACAAGAACGCCCAATGATACCAGTCACCATCTCCTTGACTCGGCCGTCGGGATAGATGATGAATTCTAAGGTTTCCATACAGTGCTTTAGGAATATAAAAACTACGTCAGTCGAGAAACCGAATGCAAAGCTCAAAGCTGATATACAACTTTATATTACTAGGCATTCTCAAAGGACAATGAACCATCTCATAGCAAAAGTTTATGCAATTTATTGACGGCGATAGTGCCCACTCTAAAACAGTAATAAGTGTGACGCAGTTTGCCAGTTGGCGTCAACCATTGAGATTAGACGAGGCTTTGAAATCAACGGTTTAAGAGCGATCGCTTTAAAAAACTTTGCAGTTTTTTACAACTAGCGACAAAATGACTGACCACTGCTGCCTCGACTGAAGCGTTCCTAAAGTTGCCGCCATGGGCGGAGCCTGATCGCCTGATAATAGTGGACTGTGATGTAAACGGATAAGCTCAATGAATTCTCAAATGATGGCGCTACAATCACCACTCGCGGTGGGCGTACTCGGTTTTGGCGGCTTGGGTCAAGCCGCTATGCGGGTACTGATGCCAAAAACCGAAATGCAGTTAGTGGCCGCAGCAGACAAACAGGGCTATGTGTACGACGCTCGCGGCTTGGCAGCACAAACCTGCATTGACACGTATCGCGATCGCGGCTCAGTAGGATACGTTGAACCCAGCGGCGTGTTGAGTCAGCAAAGCATTACAGATTTGATTCAGGCAGCTCCTGAGGTGCAGGGATACTTTTTGGCCTTGCCCAACTTGCCCAACACCTTTATGGCCTCAGTAGTACACCAATTTCTTAAATCCGGTTGGCAGGGGGTGCTGGTTGATGCCCTGAAGCGAACGAGCGCAATGGAACAAATTTGGGCTCTACGAGCCGATCTACAAGCCGCTGGTATTACCTACATGACCGGCTGTGGTGCAACGCCTGGCCTATTAACTGCGGCGGCGGCGATCGCGGCCCAGAGCTACACCACAGTCCACAGCGTTAAAATCACTTTTGGTGTGGGTATTGCCAACTGGGAAGCGTATCGCGCCACTATTCGCGAAGATATTGCCCACATGCCTGAGTATGACGTGGACTCAGCTCGAGCCATGACGGATGCAGAAGTGGCCGCTCTACTCGATCGCACCAACGGCATTTTGAAATTAACCAACATGGAGCATGCAGATGACTTCATGCTAGAGCTCGCAGGCATTTGCGATCGCGAGCAAGTGACGGTTGGTGGCATCGTTGATACTCGCAATCCGCAGAAACCCCTCAGTACCAATGTGCAGCTTACAGGACGCACCTTTGAAGGTAAAACATCTACCCACACCTTTACCTTAGGCGATGAAACCAGCATGGCAGCCAACGTCTGTGGTCCGGCTTTTGGCTACCTTAAAGCTGGCATAGCACTGCATCAACGCGGTCAACACGGTCTTTACACAGCCGCAGACGTCATGCCCCATTTTGTGCGCTAGGTTTGCCTCTCGCAACCCGATGCAGCTCTGCCAGACCACTTAACGAGCACATCCGCTTGTCGGGTTGTACACAACGATAGCCTCAGCTATTACTATCGCTAGACAGAGATGCTGGATAACTTGTTCAGGGTCGTCAGCAAGCCTGTCACATCAATTCAACGGCCTTACGAAACCCTAAGGGGATCGGCTTGAAAATAAAGTACCCGGACAAGACTGTGGCAGGGTGGATGGGTAGCAGGGTCGGTGGGATGTTATTTAAGCGCAACTCCCTAAGCAATCAAAAAGGGCACCGTACGGTGCCCTTTTTGAGTCAATTGCAACTTAGCTCACCAGATGTGTTATAGGCTAAGTCCCTCTGCAGCTTGCACACGCTCAACCTGCTTCTTCTTGAGAACGAGCATGATTTGAGTCAACATCACAGCCGCTAAGAAAGCCATCAGGCCCTTAATGCGTCCAGGGCTCTGTAGCACAATCTCGGTATCCATCTGCCCGAAGCCGCCCACATTGGGATCAGTCGTAAGCAGTCCACCAGCAGTGACCTCATCGCCTTCAGACACGATCAGTTCAGGGCCAGCAGGCACAGAAACACTTTCAGCAGTTCCGTCTTCAGCCGTCACCGTGATGTCATAACCACCGGCATCTAGAGCTGAAATAGCCGTGATCGTCCCCGTTGCGGTGGACTTAATCGCACCGTTATTGCTGTTAAGACCAGTCGGGTAAACCTGACCGCGGCCGCGGTTTCCCCCCACATGTACAGAGTACTTGCCAAACTTAATGTTTCTATCTTGGGCCGGGTCAGGAGACAAAATGGGGAAAACGATTTCCTGATACTGCTCACCAGGCACCGGCCCCACTAACAAGATATTGTCTTGCTCTTCTGAATAAGGCAGAAAGTAGGTGCTACCAACCTCCTCCTTAATGTCTTCTGGAATGCGCTCAGGAGGAGCTAGCTTAAAGCCTTCAGGCAGCATCAAAACCGCACCGACATTCAAGCCACCCTTGCTGCCGTCTCCTAAAACCTGATCGGCATCGAGGTCGTAAGGAACCTTGACCACAGCTTTAAAGACCGAGTCAGGTTTAACCGACTGGGGTACTTCTATATAGGTGGGCTTTTCTGCCAAGTGACAGTTGGCACAAACAATTCGTCCTGTGGCTTCGCGAGGGGCTTCATAGTTTTCTTGGGCCCAAAACGGATAGGCTTGGGCTGACTCTGGCATAGCCACAACGCCAGATAGCAGAATGAAGGCCACCGCGATCGCGCCCAAGAGGCGCTTAACGGTACCAAACCAATCTAAGGACCGTTCACAAAGACGACTTTTCAAAATTGAGGTCTTCATCGGGAGATTCGTTATCCAATACTTGAAAAACAACACAGCAGGCAAACAATACGATTTCGGCCAGCGCCAGTTAAGCCCACCAAGGGGATTCACCTGTCCGGAAATCGGTTTCCGACCATTCACTCAGAGAAACCTTGTCATCCTCAGTGATATCGGCATGAGCCAAGGCTAGAGAGAGCGGTGCCGGCCCCCGGACGACTTTGCCCGTGGCGTCATATTGAGAGCCATGACAAGGGCACATAAACTTACTTTCACTAGCATTCCAGGGCACAACACAACCCAAGTGAGTACACACTGAATTAACGCCGTACTTTTCCAAGTTGCCGTCTTCAGTGACCACCAAGTAAGTCGGGTCACCCTTTAAGCCTTGAGCCAGCACACGGGCCTCAGGAGCATTAGTCGCCAAAAATTCACTCGCAACCACATCTTTACCCAGAGAATCTTTGGCGAGCGTACCGCCCCCCGCCGCCCCACTTGAAGGCGGAATGAAGTAACTAACGACGGGATACAACATACCGCCGACTGCTCCAGATGCTGCCCCGAGGGTCAAGAAGTTCATAAACTGACGCCGCCCCAAACTAGGCGTGTCAGACATTCCAGAAGCTTGAGTCATAGTCTTATAAGACAGTTAATCGTTGAGCAACAGACCAAAATAAAATATCAGGCGCAAAACCATAAAATGGCTGCCAGACCCTGGCCATTAGCTGCTGAAGCACCCACAGTCAGGATTCTTGATAGGTATTATTGCACTTCGCTGGGGCCAGGTTGGCCACATGGAGTGTTCAGCAACTCAAACTATGACAAGATTTTGCTTGGTGACATAAAAATCAGTATTTAAACAGCTCGCAAACATTCTTCATTGCTTGTTACTCAACAGGCTAGAGGTCTTGTGCAGAAGACTTTTCAGAGATTGTCTTGGAACCGAGTGAAAGCGTGAACTGAAATTACTGTCGGGAAAGACAGCGGTGTTACAAAATATTATTAGCGTTACAGAATGTTACTGCTGCCCTTGGAGTGATCACCGATGACTGGTTTAGAGTTACATGAACTCATTGTCTCCAAATGGGGATATTCGTTTGATGTCCAGTTGCGACGCCTGCAAAACCAAATCTTTTTGCAAGTTATGTGGCGATATCTGGAGCAAGCGTCTTTCCCTCTCTCAGAAGCCGAATATTCAGCCCATTTGAATGAGATAGCAACCTATCTTGTCGGGTGGGGACAAGCCGAGCACATTCGCCAGGTGATTACGGACACGCGCGATCGCCCACGTTTGGGTAAAGCCGTTAGCATTCCGCTAGATCTGGGCGAGCGTAGTTCTGAATGGTTGCTCGATTTTCGCTAACGCTTAAGTTGTGCCCTGTTATATGGATGGTCGATTGCTCTAGTAGCCGCGATCGCCCTGCAGATATCTGTCAAAAGACCATCGTCTGGCCTGAGAAAACCTCTGCGTCCGCTGCTGACTTTTGCTCAATCCGTCCTATCAGATCAGCTTCAGTGAAGTCCATATCGTCATTGGTCAGATGTCCGATTTAATGCTTGCAAAATAGGATTGAGCACCCAGTTTAGATATTGTTTGGGAATGCTAGGATTGCCTTGATGATTTGGTAATTTGGGGGCTTGCTGTGATCCGTTCTGCCACGCTGCCGCTTCAGACGACACTGCCATCCCTGGGTGATAACAGTCGCTTAAAACTTTTCTCGGGTTCGGCCAATGTGAATCTTTCACGAGAGGATGCTCGTTATCTGGGAAAAGACTTGGGGCCAATGGTTCGCAAACGCTTTGCGGACGGTGAACTATACGTGCAAATTCAAGAATCCATCCGGGGATGTGACGTTTATCTGGTGCAACCAACCTGCCAGCCAGTAAATGATCATTTGATGGAACTGCTCATTATGATTGATGCCTGTCGCCGGGCATCGGCTCGACAGATTACAGCCGTGATTCCTTACTATGGCTACGCTCGCGCCGATCGCAAAACGGCTGGTCGCGAGTCAATTACGGCCAAGCTAGCGGCAAATCTAGTTACCAAAGCCGGGGCCAATCGGGTACTGGCGATGGATCTGCATTCTGCTCAAATTCAAGGATATTTTGATATTCCTTGCGATCATGTTTATGGCTCCCCCACCATCATCAACTATATTGCCAGTAAAAAAATCGACGACTTGGTCATCGTATCGCCTGATGTCGGTGGGGTGGCGCGGGCACGAGCGTTTGCTAAAAAGCTGAATGATGCGCCCCTGGCAATTATCGATAAACGCCGTCAGGCTCACAATGTGGCTGAAGTCATGAACCTGATTGGCGATGTCCGGGGTAAGACAGCAGTGCTGGTCGATGACATGATCGACACCGCCGGCACCATTTGTGAAGGGGGGCGCTTGCTGCGACGTGAAGGTGCTGAGCAGGTCTACGCTTGTGCAACCCATCCGGTCTTTTCTCCCCCAGCGTCTGAACGCCTTGCTAGTGGCATTTTTGAAGAGGTCATTATCACCAATACCATTCCCATTCCTGACGAAAGACGATTTGAGCAGTTGACGACCTTATCAGTTGCCAGTCTTTTGGGAGAAGCGATTTGGCGGATTC
>ERZ1740058.916-NODE-916-length-17442-cov-6.777995_pt1 | contig 17442 bp, 13 predicted proteins | sample MGYA00581745_ERZ1740058 | MGnify/ENA primary metagenome ERZ1740058 (study PRJEB43018, sample SAMN04849742) | marine metagenome | isolation source: floating plastic debris | place: Pacific Ocean | collected 2008-08-30 | study: EMG produced TPA metagenomics assembly... | reverse complement strand
AGCTACTTGGAGGGAGAAGGTATTGCCCAAAGTGACGAAGAGGCTTTCAAATGGCTTCAAAAGAGTGCTACGCAAGGAATGGCCGAAGCGCAGTACCAAACAAGTAAACTTTATCAAGAAGGTCGAGGCGTTACCCAAAATGATGAAAAGGCGCTTGCTTGGCTTACTAAAAGTGCCCAGCAAGGGTATGAGCTAGCACAGCAGGCACTAGCTACGGTAGAAGATCCACAAACTACCGCGCAGACCCAAAAACGCAATATAAAAAAGCTTAAAACCGAAGCGAAGAAAGGAGAGGCCGACGCTCAGTACGAGTTAGGTATACATTATTATAATAGTAAAGACTACACACAAGCTTTTGAGTGGCTGGAGAAGAGCGCCCTACAAGGTAAAGAAGACGCTCAATACAGTTTAGGAGTACTTTACTATGAAGGTACAGGTGTCACTAAAGATTTACTGCAGGCATTTTCGTGGATACAAAAAAGTGCTATGCAAGGCGACGCAGACGCCCAGTACGCTTTAGCAAAATTTTACTTTGAAGGTGAAGGCGTTACCCAAGATGAAACAAAAGCCCTTGAGTGGCTCCAAAAGAGCGCCGCAAAAGGAAGTGTAGCGGCTAAGCAGGTATTAGCCACCCTACAAGACACAGCCACCACTGAAAGTACTGGCTCAAACTTTGAAGCACTTCAAACACAAGCACAACAGGGCGATGCGAAGGCCCAATACGATTTAGGTACAAAATACTACATAGGTGATGGCGTAAGAAAAGACATACCAGAAGCATTTGCTTGGTTTACCAAAAGTGCCACACAAGATAACGCCGATGCCCAACTAATGCTTGGCTGGATGTACTTGAAGGGAGAAGGGATCGCGCAAAATATTGGCTTAGCGAAAAAATGGCTTCAGGAGAGTGCTGCACAAGGAAATGAACAATCTATTGAATTACTCAACAATGATCCGTCACTACAGAAATAAATGAATACACATAAGAGAAATATAGGGCTTCTTCTTCTATTATACTGGATTTTTAGTGGGCCCATTGCTGCGCAAAGCGTAGAAGCACTTAAAAAGGAAGCCCAACAAGGCGATGCGGATGCCCAATTTCGGTTAGCCGCTTTGTATTTCTCAGGAGCAGAAGGAAAACAACGTCTACCAGAAGCCTTAGAATGGCTACAGAAAAGTGCACAACAAGGAAACAGCGAGGCGCAATATAATTTAGGGATACTCTATCTACAAGGTACATTGGTATCTCAGGACTACGAACAAGCCGAAAAATGGCTTCGAAAGAGCGCTAAACAGGGTTTTACCGAAGCTCAAAACAACCTAGGAATGCTTTATCTAGAAGGGAAAGGTGTTACACAAGACTATCAACAAGCTTTTCAATGGTTTGAGAAATGTGCGCAAAAAAGCTTTGCAGGTGGGCAGTACAACCTAGGACGACTTTACGAGGAAGGGCAAGGCGTTCCTCAAGACTATCAACAAGCGTTCGAGTGGTATCAGAAGAGCGCTAAACAAGGTTTTGCCGAATCCCAAAATAGCTTAGGATTACTTTACTCCAAGGGGCAAGGTGTTACACAAGACCATCAACAAGCGTTCGATTGGTTTCAAAAAAGCGCTCAGCAAGATTACGCAGGTGCCAAGTATAATTTAGGGATGCTCTACTTAGAAGGGCAAGGGGTTACCCAAGATTATCAGCAAGCTTTTAAGTGGATCGAACAAGCTGCCCAACAAGGTTTAGCCACTGCGCAACATACTTTGGGTACATTTTATATGGAAGGATTAGGCGTCCCTCAAGACCTGCTTCGTGCAATCAGTTGGTATAATAAAAGTGCCCAACAAGGCTACGCACCCTCTCAAAGCAACTTAGGTTTATTTTACTTACAAGGCCGCGGCATTACCCAAGATGATGAGCAAGCCTCTATGTGGCTCCAAAAAAGTGCCCAACAGGGATTTGCTGAAGCCCAAAGCGTTTTGGGTATATTGTACTTACAAGGCCGTGGTGTTACCCAAGATGACGAGCAGGCTTTTAAATGGTTTCAGAAAAGTGCTATACAACATAATGCTAACGCCCAAAATAACTTAGGTATGCTCTATTACGAAGGTATGGGGGTGGCCCAAGACCATACACAAGCTCTCAAATGGTTTCAAAAAAGTGCCGCACAGCATAATGTTGATGCACAGAATAATTTGGGGATGCTTTATTACAATGGCGAAGGAGCTTCTCAAGATTATACCCAAGCAATTAGGTGGTTTCAAAAAAGCGCCCAGCAAGGGAACGCAAAAGGACAATATTATTTAGGCCAGATGTACCTGAAAGGCGAAGGGATTGAACAAAATACACAACTAGCCAAAAAATGGCTCCAAAAAAGTGCCGCCCAAGGCAATGCCAACGCCACCAAATTACTTAACAACGACCCTTTACTACAAGAATAGATGCATATGATTTTACAAAAAAAATACATAGGACTTATTTTACTACTCTGTTGCGCCTTTATACCGCCTGTTATCGCGCAAAACGTAAAAAAGCTTCAAAAAAAGGCGCAACAAGGCGATGCGCAAGCGCAGTATGACTTAGGCGAACTGTACTATTATGGAAGAGGCGTCACCCAAGACTACACCAAAGCCCTTGCTTGGTTTCAAAAAAGTGCGGCGCAAGACAATGTAGAGGCACAGTACAGTGTAGGCTATATGTACAAAGAAGGCGAGGGCACCGAACAAGACTATGAGCAGGCGTATGAGTGGCTACAAAAGAGCGCTACGCAAAACCAAATCAAAGCCCAGTATCAATTGGCGCAGCTCTACTACTATGGAAATGGCGTAGCACAAAATAAACAAAAAGCCTTTGAATGGTCCCAGAAAAGTGCTACGCAGGGCCATCCTGATGCACAATATGGCATAGCAGCGCTCTACTTTATGGGCGATGGCGTAGAAAAAGACATCGAAAAGTTTTTCGAGTGGAATCTGAAAGCAGCAGAGCAAGACTATCACGATAGCCAAACCAACGTAGTATTGTGCTACTTACAAGGGATTGGCGTAACAGCAGATACTACCAAAGCACTCGATTGGTTAGACAAAAGTATAGCAACTGGCGATTCTGCCTATATTTTTAAAACAGGGTGGGCGCTATACTCAGGAGAAGCCCAATTCTCTAAAAATGTGCAGAAAGGAATTACCTACATTCAGAAAAGTGCATCCCAAGGTCACCCTGAAGCACAGTACTACCTAGGGCAAATTTATCTTGAGGGAGAAACTGTACCCAAAGATGTAGAAAAAGCCTTTATTTGGACAAAGAAAAGCGCTGAACAAGGTACTGTAGAAGCTCAATATAGCTTGGCAGCTTTATACATTGAAGGAATTGGTACAAAAGTAAACGTAACAGAGGGACTCCAATGGCTCCGAAAGAGCGCTGAGCAAGATTACCTACTAGCCCAAAACGCACTAGTGGATATATACTACCTGGGTGACGTCGTAGAAAAAGACCTAGACCAAGTGTTGTATTGGCTCGAAAAAGCTGCCACACAAGGTGATAGACAAGCCCAGTACAATCTGGCTACGCTGTACGCTATGGGCGAAGAAGTGCCCTCAGATTATGAAAAGGCGCTAAATTGGTATCAAAAAAGCGCTGAGCAAGGTGAAACAGATGCGCAGTATAGTTTAGGGGTACTCTACTTTGAAGGGAAAGGGGTTGATAAAGACGCTGAAAAAGCGCTCGAGTGGTTTCAAAAAAGTGCTAGAAGTGGTAATGCCAAAGCACAGAAAGTACTCGCTATGCTTTATTATGATGGTGATGAAATTACACAGGATAAAAAAGAGGGTATCCACTGGCTTGAGAAAGCTTCCCTACAAGGTTCACCAGACGCCCAGTACAATCTGGGAAAACTCTACTTTGAAGGAGAAGATGTACCAAAAGATCGTACAATGGCCATCGAATGGCTCGAGAAAAGTGCTGAGCAAGACTATGCAGATGCCCAATTCTACTTAGGAATGCTCTACTTAGAGAACGATCCGAAAGATTTTAAAGCCGCTTTTAACTGGCTTATGAAGGCTGCCAAACAAGGGCACGCTGACGCCCAGTACAACCTAGGGGTTATGTACGATGAAGGAATGGGACAAGACAGAGATGCACTTGCCGCCAGGCAATGGCTTGAGAAAGCCGCCCAGCAAGGAGAGGCAAGAGCACAAAATAACTTAGCTATTTTTTATAGAGAGGGTGATGGCGTAGCACGAGACTACGATAAAGCCATACAGCTCCTAGAGCAAAGTGTAAAAGAAGATTTTGCTTTGGCAGAATTCAACTTAGCCATTACCCTCTTCAAAAGAGGACGTAAGGAGGATGTTGACAGAGCTACTAAACTCTTGGAAAAAAGTGCGCAGGGAGACGATCCTAGTATCACATTATTGGCAGCCAAAGCCTTTTTTGACAATGAAGAGGGAATTCCTATTGATAAAGAAAAAGGGCTTTCTCTACTTAAAAAGGCTGCGAATGACAATGAGCCGGAAGCCCAGTATCTTTTAGGCGCTTTATATCTTGAAGGAGAAGTATTTACCCAAGATATTCCTTTGGCGAAACAATGGCTCCAAAAAAGTAGCAAGCAAGGTTTTGAAAAAGCTACCGAAGTACTCACGGGCCATCCTTTACTACAAGAGTAAGCCACCCCATTTGAGGGTAGTAAGGTAAGATAAGTGATTGCTTTTCAGTAACTTTTTTGATATTTTCAACGGTATTATCTGAAAAAATAATATGCATAAAAAACTTTACTGGTTCGTGCTGTGTACGCTGATAGTACCTGCTGCTTGGGCACAGCGCAACATTGATGCCTCTATCAAGCAAACGCAAGACTCGTTGGTGAGTAACCCCAACTTTAGTTATCGTGTCTTGAAAAAGCTGCACAATCAATCTCTTAGTGGAGAAAACCAAATAAAGGTAGCCTTAGCGTTAGGAGATTACTATGCCTATGTGGGTAAGCCCGATTCAGCAGAATACTATATTCTACCCATTAAAGATAAACCTAAAAGTACCGAGCAAGAAGCTTGGATGTTGCGTACATTAGGAAATAGTGCGCGGCTCAAAGGGAATAGTGCTACGGCTGTACAATGGATGTTTCAGTCGTTGCAGCTTTATGAAAAGCTACAAGATCGCTACATGGAAAGTTCGCTTATGGCAGATCTAGGCATCGCTTATACAGACCTGAAAGAATACGATAAGGCCATTGAGTTTTTTGAGAAGTGTATCGCTTACACCAATAGCAGAAAAGTACTATACGCTTGCTACATCAACCTAGGAAATGTCTATTTCTTTCAAAAAAAGCTAAAAGAAGCCAAAGAAAACTACCTTCAAGCGCTTGAATACGCCAATCGTTACACTAATCCCAAACTTCTTGCTACAATTTACCTTAATTTGGGCGCTATTCATTACCGAAAGGAGCAGCTTCAAGAAGCGAAGATGTATCTCGAAAAATGCCAAGAGATTGCCAAACAATACCAGCTCAATAGTTTGTATCTGCGTGTAAGTACTAATCTAGCCGTGTTAAACTATACGCTGGGTGATAAGCAGTTGGGTATTTTGCAGCTCTCTTCGCTCAGAGAAGAAGCAGAAAAAATAGGAGACTTCGAGGTACAATTATTTATCAATCAGTCATTAGTAGATGTACTAGAAAGTAACCAACGCTACGAAGATGCCAATACCGTCTTAAAAAAGCAGTACAGTTTGATGGATTCTATCAAAAGACAGCAAAAGTTTAAGGAGATGAGAGAGCTAGAAGTGCGCTATGAGACAGCACAAAAAGAAAAAGCCTTAGAACTCTTAACTATCAAGTCTGCCAACGACGAATTAACCTTATCTAATCAGCAAGAAGCCATTAAGCGTCTCCAACTCCAAAAAGACTTGTCAGAGGAGAAAAATAAAAATGAAATTCTACAGCTTCAGAATGTTTCTCAGCAAGCTAAAAACAGAGTACTAGCACTGGAAAATATCTCTCAGCAATCTCAAAACGAGATTCTACAACTTCAAAATGAGCAACAAGCCAAAAATGATGAACTAAAGCGCCAAAGGCAGGTCAGAGATCTCATACTCTTGGGAGGGGTACTTATTTTACTTCCTATCGTTGCATTGGCTATCATTTATTTTCAAAAAAATAAAGCGCTTAAGGCATACAATGAAGCCCAACAAGAAGTCAATAAGCAGAAGATTAATGCTATCATGAAAGAACAAGAACTTTTACTTATTAAAAACGCGGTAGAAGTACAAGCACAAGAACGAAAAAGAATTGCCCAAGAGCTTCACGACAATATTGGCGGAAATCTAGCGATTGTTAAAATGATGCTAGCGCAAGAAGAGATGGAAGAAAATAGCTACACGAAACTGCTAGAAGATACCTTTATTCAAGTAAGAAATTTATCTCACGATTTGATGTCGGAGAAGTTTAAACAAGGAACCTTTACGACTACTATCAAAAGATACATAGATAATATTCAACGAGGAACGAAAGAGAACATTACCTTCGAGGCACATCCAGAAGCGCGTATAGATACCCTCAACGAACACCTACAAGCAGAGGTATTCAAAATAATCAAAGAATTACTGGCCAATGCCCTTAAACATGCGTACGCCAAACAAATCTTTATTCAACTCAACTTATTTGACGATACGCTCAAGCTACTTTTAGAAGACGATGGGGTAGGCTTTCATCCCAATAAAGTAGTGAATGGCTTAGGGTTGATGAGTATTGAAGAAAGGCTAAATAATTTAAAGGGGCATATGCATTTAGATACCCACCCTGGTAGAGGTGTGGTAATCGATATAGACCTTCCTATTGGACAACTTGACCCTTCACCGTATGAAATCTAAACTGATTGTAGCCGACGACCACTCTTTATTTTTAGAGGGCCTTTGCAATATTTTGCAAGAAGAGACAACCTACGAGGTGATAGCTAAAATGAGAGATGGCCAAAGTGTTATTAACTACCTACAACACAACGTTGAAAAAGTAGACTTGGTCATTACTGATATTTCTATGCCTGGCGTAGATGGCATCAGCCTGACAAGCTGGATCAAGAAAAAACATCCTGCTCTAAAAGTACTTGTAGTAAGCATGCACCACGACGAACGGATGATCTATACGCTTGTTAAGAATGGTGTAGAGGGCTATGTACCCAAGGGAGTACAGAAAAAAGAGCTTATCAAAGCCATTAGCACTATACTCGGTGGAGAGCGCTTTTTCTCAGAAAAGATTAGAGAAATTTATCAGAAAAGCCTCAGCCGTATTTCACCAGAGGTGGAAGTACAGTTGAGTAAGCGTGAAAGAGAAGTGATTAAGCTGATTGCGGCTGAATACACTACCCAAGAAATTGCCGATAAGCTTTTTTTGAGCTATCACACGGTAGAAAGTTATCGTAAGAATCTACTAGCCAAGCTTGATGTGCGCAACCTAGCAGGACTCACCAAATATGCCATTAAATTGGGGCTGGTAGATGATTTGTAATGTGTTATAGTGCGTTTTCTAAAATCTGATTCCCATCTCTACTCCCTACTTGATACTAACTACTCCCTACTCAATACTTATTCTTAGCAATCTTCCAGTAAAAAGGCGCCACACAAGGATCACATTCAAAGCCTAAAACTTTACCCAAACATTGTGCTTTTTTCTTTTCCTTTATGTGTACATAAGCTAAGTCGAGGGGAATTTCTTGTACTTTTCCTTCGTAAAGTGCCGTTACAAATACTTGATAGTAACCCTGCTGTGCATCGACGATACGGTAAGTTACTTCTTGGATTTTAATCTTTTCCATTTGATCTGCATCACAGCAGCCACAAAAAAGAATAACCTGCTTTTCTTTTTTCAAGTAGGCTACTGCTGTTTCCGCCTGCGCCTTGGATATCCAAGCAAGCTGATCGGCCGAGGCAGCAGGGAGGCTGAACAAATAAAATCCTAACAATAAGCAGATAAAGTTGAGCGTACGCATCACAAGAGAGATTTTTTAACTGACTACTTTACAAGAATTACACCAGCGTTCTCTCTGTGCCTTCTACTTCCAAAATGAAATCAGCGCCAAAGGCCAGAGAAGGCGTTTGAAAACCGACCTGATACTCGCCTTGTAGTACGCGCTCAGTAGCCATCAGCGCGGTGGTAGCTGTGAGGGCGTAGCCTTCAGGAGTAATTAAGCGTGCTTCTACCGTCTTTTTATTATTACTGGCCTTCCCCCAAAGATAGCTTTTAAAGGTTTTACGTGTATCTTCATTGGGGCCGCGTTGTCCTCCTTTGATTTTCTTTTTTAGATAATTCTGCACAAAATCAGTTTTGATAAGCCAGCCAAAGTAATTACTCAACTTCAACATGCGAATGGCCTTTTTAGGTTGTGCGGTAAAGACTTTAATGTTGGGAATTTGTGTTCTGTAGTAAGCGGTAGAAACATCTCCCCAAGGAATCGTAACGGAGGTATACTGCTTAGGTCCATAGTCGATTTCTCTCACTTCATAGGCGGCAGGTACTACCTTTATCTTCCCTTCTTTGCGAATAGCCCCGCCTCTGTGAGCATTTCGCGCCATGGTAAGTGCCGTACCTTGCGACAAGCCACCTAAGCCCGCAAAAGCCAATTCAAGGTGGGTAGCAGAAGGCAGTGCTTGCTTTAAAAAGCTGGCAAGGCAATCAGAAGGTACTACATCGAAACCAACCCCAGGCAAGACAACAATATTGGCGGCTTTAGCGGCCTTATCTTTACTAGCTGCATATTCAAATACTTCAATCTCCCCCGTAATATCGAGGTAGTGGGTTTGGGTATTTAAGCAGGCTTTGATCTTAGGGCGTGCTGTAAGGGCAAAAGGGCCTGCACAATGCAGTACTGCTTTGAAGGGGCGAATAGCGGCCTCTACAGCGGCTTGGTCATTTAGATCAAACGCTACGTAAGGAAGCTGTAATTCCGCTGCAAGTTGCTTAGTTTTGTTTTCATCTCTACCAGCTAAGGTAGGGCGGTGCCCTTTTTCTACTGCTAATCGACTGATAAGCTCACCAGTATAGCCATAAGCACCGTAAATCAGGAAGTTTTCTTTTTCCATATAAAAAATTAAAAGGTGGGTGTAAAGTGTTATATGTGGCTGGTAATATAGCGCTTTCGTGGTACAAACACAACCAGCCATTGAACGAAGAAAGGGGAGAGATTTTCAAAAACATTTCCTACGAATGATGAGTTGTTTCAACAAATAAACTCATCACCTTCTTATGAAATTTCTTGTTTTATGTTCCCTGTTGCTCTCTGCTTGCTTTGGAGGCAACACCATCAAATCTAAACCCGAAAACATGTCAACAACAGAAACAAGTGGTAAGTCTTTCTATGACTTTACCATGACAGCCATTGACGGAGAAAAAATTGATTTCTCTCAGTACAAAGGGAAAAAAGTATTATTAGTGAATGTAGCTTCAAAATGCGGCTATACACCTCAATACGAAGACCTGCAGCGCCTACACAAAGAACACGGCGAAGAAGTAGTGATACTGGGCTTCCCTGCTAATAACTTTGGTGGGCAAGAACCCGGTAGCAACGGCGAAATTGCTGAATTCTGTCAGAAAAACTATGGTGTTAGCTTCCAAATGTTTGAGAAAATCTCGGTAAAGGGAAGTGATATGCACCCCTTGTATCAGTGGCTTTCTACCAAAAGTGAAAATGGCTGGAACGATCAAGCACCTTCTTGGAATTTTTGTAAGTACCTTGTGAATGAAGAGGGAGAACTGGTAAAGTTCTACGCTTCTGGCGTGAACCCTATGGACGAAGAAGTGTTGAATGCCATTAAGAGCTAAACGAAATAAGGCAATTATATGCGGTAAATTACTGCCAAATATATAATTTTATGGCCTACGAGCGTGTACTCGTAGGTTTTCTTTTGATAAAATACCTTTCTGATGATTAAAGCTTGGCTTTCTGCTTTTCGACTTCGTACCCTTCCTTTGGCCTTAGCGAGCATTGGGATGGGAAGCTTTTTAGCTGCAGCAAGAGCGCAATATCAAGTAACTGTATTATTACTGTGTGCAGGTACTACTATTTTTTTGCAAATTCTTTCCAATCTAGCGAACGATTATGGTGATAGCATTCATGGCGCAGATAGCTTAGAGCGAGAAGGCCCTGCCAGAGCCGTACAGTCTGGGCGTATTACGGCAAAAGCTATGAAGGTAGCTATGCTAGTTTTTGTAATACTATCATTGGCAAGTGGCTTAGCTCTATTGTATGTTGCCTTTTATGAAAGTACACAAAGCTGGACATTATTTTTGTATTTCTTAGGTTTAGGTATTCTTTCTATCATAGCGGCCATTACTTATACAGCCGGAAAAAAGCCTTACGGTTATGCAGGTTTAGGCGATATAGCGGTACTGCTCTTCTTTGGGTGGGTAGGTGTATTAGGAACCTATTTTTTACATACCTTACAGTTTGACTGGCTGCTTCTTTTGCCTGCTACAAGTTGTGGTTTACTAGCCGTAGCAGTACTGAATGTCAACAACATTAGAGATATACAATCAGATTTGAAAGCAGGGAAAAAATCTATTCCTGTACGCTTGGGGAGAGATAAGGCTGTTTTGTACCACTGGCTTGTTCTAATAGTGGCGCTAGTTTGTAGCCTTGTGTATGTAATGGTCACTTATCGTGGGTGGGTACAATTGCTATTCTTGGTAACCATTCCTCTATTATCTAAAAATGCTTGGGCGATTCAACACAAGAAGCGCTCGGCCGAGCTAGATCCTTATTTAAAACAAATGGCCTTGACTACTCTTTTGTTTGTACTTACCTTTGGCATTGGGCAACTCTGGGGATAATCATCATACTTTTTCATTCTTAAACCGCATGCACCAAACTTATCAAGCACGTACCGAACAGTTTAAAGAGCAACTCACTAAACTGGCCAGTAAAACTACTACTTTGGCTTGGCTACGTATCATCGCTTTCTTAGCCTTATTGGCTTTTGCAATTTTATTTCTTAGCACTGAGGGAAATACTTACTGGTTCATCGCCACCATTGTGAGTGTTACGCTTTTTGCATTGCTTGTAAAGCGCTACGTGGCAGTACGAACGCAGCGCCAATTTTACCAACATCTAGTAAACATCAATGAGGCAGAGCAAAAGGCGGTAGCGTACCAACATCACCATTTCCCTACCGGAGAAAACTTTAAAGAAGCACAGCATCCTTTTATACACGACTTAGATATTTTTGGAAAAGGTTCTATTTTTCAATATGTCGACCGAACCAGCACTTGGCAAGGAAAAGAGAAACTAGCCAACTGGCTTAAGCAACCCACGCTTGATAAAGAAGAATTGCTAGCCCGACAAGCGGCCGTAAAAGAACTGGCTGAAAAATTAGAAGACCGGCAGCATTTCCAAGCCACAGGGATGATGATTACTGAAACTGCTGAGGACGAAGCAGAGATTGCCCAATGGCTACAACAGGAAGCCATAATAAGCAATAAAAAGTGGTTACTTCCTTTTATGATCGTTATGCCTGCTATCGTCATAGCGCTCGGTTTATCAGCACTCTTTACCTTGCTACCTGCGCGCTTTTTCTGGTTGGCCATTTTTGTGCAGGCTGTCGTATACATCCCTTTCATCAAGCCTATCAATACCTTTTATCAGCAGATAGGAAAACGTGTAGCCTTACTACGGAAGTACGCAGGATTGATTGCGCTGGTGGAGAAGGCTGACTTCAAGAGTGAGCTATTGCAGTCCCTACAAAAGTCTATTGTGCAACCTAAGAGCGCTACCGAGGCGATTACTAAGCTTACCAAGCTCATGGAGCTGTTCAACCAGCGGCAAAATGCCATTATGGGACTAATTCTGAACCTGCTGGCTGTATGGGATTTGCAGATTGTATACCGTATAGAGCAATGGGTAGTACAACATAAAAGGGCTTTTCCAGAATGGATAGCAGCCATCGCGACTATTGATGCGTTACACAGCTTAGGTAACTTCTACTATAACCAACCTTCGTATACTTTTCCAACACCTAGCGATCAAGACTTTACGTTGGAAGCCAAAGGTTTAGGGCATCCATTGATTCCTATAGATTCGTTAGTAACCAGTGATTTTGAGATAACAGGTACGGGAAAATTCTATCTGATTACAGGGTCTAACATGGCGGGAAAAAGTACTTTCTTGCGGTCAGTAGGGGTTAATCTGGTATTGGCGATGGCAGGTGCACCTGTATGCGCACAGCAAATGACGTTTACGCCTATTCCACTATTTACTAGTATGCGCACAGACGATTCTCTTCAAGACCATGAGTCGTATTTTTATGCAGAACTCAAACGCCTCAAGCAAATTGTAGATCGCTTACAGGCAGGAGAGAAGGTGTTCATTATTCTCGATGAAATCTTAAAGGGAACCAACTCTAACGATAAACAAGCAGGCTCTAAGGCATTTATTGAGCAACTGATTCAACTGAAAGGCGTAGGGCTACTCGCTACCCACGATTTGGTACTGGCACAAATGGAAGAGACCTATCCTGAGCAGGTGCAAAACTATTGCTTTGAGATGAGCATCGACGACAATCAACTCCACTTTACTTATCGGCTGCAACGTGGTATCTGTAGTAGCTTTAATGCTACTTTTTTGATGAAAAAGATGGGGATTGTGGCTTCTTGATAAGGAATTGTTAGTTTGTAAACCAATCGAAATCTACCATACGCAACTCAGAAAAATTCCTAGCATTACTACGCTCTACTGATGAAGCCAATATCAAAATAGCCATAGAGATGGCCAGGGATATACCTACCTTACAAGCAAAGATAGATCATTATCTCCAATTGTACGAAGCGCTTTATAAAGAAGCGAAGCACAAAAAGTCTGAGAAAGAAAAAATTCAAGTACTCAATGAGGATCATTTAATACTTCATGGTAACGCGTTAACAATCCTTCCGGCGGCTATCGGATGGCTTTATCACCTAAAAGGATTAAACTTACGTGATAACCAATTGAAAACACTCCCTGATACGTTTAAACAACTCAGACAGTTATCGTGGTTAGACTTATCTTTGAATAGTTTTAAGGAAATACCTGAAGTCATAGCATCGCTCAAAAACTTAATTCACTTAAGTGTCTCCGACAATCAACTGGAGCAGGTAGATTTGATTAGCCAATTGACTACTGTAAAAGAGCTTAACCTAAGCGACAACCAACTTTGTATGCTCCCCGCCAACATAGGGAAGCTTATTCACCTAGAAAAGCTCGACCTTGCACGTAATCGGTTAACTTCTCTGCCAGTAGATTTCCATAAAATACAAAAGTTAGAGCACCTTAATCTTTATGGAAATGCATTCGAGCAACTTCCTTGGTCGCTGCTTACTTCTATGAAGCAATTGTCTTCTCTTTACCTAGGTGGCATGGCATTCGAGCAACTTTCTACTCAAATAGGCTCACTTACTACGCTAAAAGTACTGTTTTTAAGCGATGGTCAGCTTAAAGTGCTTCCACAAGAAATAAGCAATTTAAAAGCGCTACGTTTTTTATGGCTCGATAACAACCAGCTTACACACCTACCCGAAGCAATTTGTCACTTACAGTGTTTACGAGAACTTGGCCTAGCAGGTAATCCGATTGATATTAAGGAGCAAAAGAAACTTAAAGAGTGGTTACCCGATTGTAAAATATATTTTTGATTTTGATCGCCTTGCGCCTACCTTTATCAAAAAATGATGGACATGTCTGATAAAGAGAAATTCTTGGCCCTGTTATATTCCACAGACCCTGCTAACATTAAGCTAGCCATAGAGATGGCCAGCGGTGTACCTGCCTTACAAGCAGAGATTGATGACTACCTTCAATTATACGAAGCGCTTTTTAAAAGAGAAGAAAAAGAAAAGAGTGATTTTGAAAAGATTCAACTCCTCAATAGATCATCATTAGATATATCAGGTCAAAATGTGGCCTGCTTACCCGATACTATCAGTAGGCTCTCAAAGCTAGCGAGACTGGACCTTTCCGATAATCAACTTCAAACGCTCTCTGATAGCATAGGCGATCTTAGTGTATTAAAAGAATTAAATTTGAGGGGCAATCGACTTCAGACGCTTCCTAATAGTATCGGTACGCTTAGGGCGTTAGAAATACTAGATCTTTCCTGGAATCAATTTCAGACTTTACTAGATCCTATGGAGCCGCTCACAATGTTGAAAGAACTGTACCTTGATGGTAATCAGCTCCAAGCGCTTCCCAACTATATAGGCATATTCAAAGCGCTTACTACCTTGTACCTTTCCTACAATGCACTCCAAACGCTTCCTGACAGTATCGGTGAGCTTACTTCTTTGGAATTGCTTAATCTTCACAACAATCAGCTACAGACTTTCCCAGTGGAAATCGGCCAACTTACTACCCTAGAAGTATTAGATATTTCTAGCAACCAATTACAACAACTTCCTGACAGTATCGGTGACCTTACCGCCTTGAGAAGGCTAGCCCTTTTCGATAATCAGCTCCAAACACTTCCTAGTAGCATTAGCCAGCTAACGGCGCTGGAAATGCGCAGTCTTCACGGCAATCAATTGCAGATTTTTCCTGATAGTATTTGTACACTTACCACCTTAGATACCCTACTTCTTTCCGACAATACCCTTCAAGTACTTCCCGAGAGTATCGGTCAGCTTACAGGTCTGCAACAATTAAACCTCCACGGTAACCAATTTCAGACTTTCCCAGTGGAAGTCAGCCAAATTACTACCTTAGAAGTATTATTGCTTTCTGACAATGCGCTCCAAATACTTCCTGAGAGTATCGGCCAGCTTACAGATCTACAACAACTAAGTCTTGATGACAATCAGCTCCAAGTATTGCCCAAAAGTATCGGTGCGCTCATCGACTTGGAAGAATTAACGCTTTCCAACAATCAGCTTACGCACCTTCCAGAAGAGATAAAGCAGCTTTCAAAGCTGGAGCGATTGGATATAAAAAATAATGCATTGACGGAAACAGAAGTGGCTCAATTAAAACAGTGGCTTCCTCATTGTGAGATCACTTCAGACTTTAACTAACGATATAGCTTATTGATGCACGATTTAGACAAGTTTCTAGCCTTACTAAACTCTCCTGACGAGACTAATATTGAGGTAGCTTTAGAGATGGCGAAAGGTGTACCTGCACTACAATCACGAGTAAAGTACCATTTACAACTATATGTGCAACTTTTTGGAAAAAGAGGAAAAAAGAAAAGTAATACGGAAAAGATTCGACGCCTCAACGGATCCCATTTGAATTTATTATGTGAGGAGCTTGAATCTCTACCTGATAGTATTGGTAAGCTTATAGACTTGAAAGAATTAACGCTTTCTCATAATCAACTTAGGGCACTTCCTGACAGTATCGGTGGACTTACAACCCTAAAGAATTTATTTCTCAGAGAGAATCAACTTAATCGACTTCCTGAAAGCTTTGGTAGGCTTATAAATTTGAAGGGTTTAGACCTTTCTCGTAATCAACTTCAGGTACTTCCTGAGAGTATCGATACGCTTACGCTTTTGAAAATAGCAGGTCTTTCTGAAAATAAATTAATTTCACTTTCTGAAAGTATTAAAGGACTAGTATCTTTAGAATGGTTAGAACTTTCTCATAACCAACTTCGGATGCTTCCTAATAGTATCGGTGAACTTAAGGCATTACAGAAATTATATGTTTCCGATAATCAACTTAAGCAGCTTCCCGATAGCGTTGGTAGGCTTGTGAACTTGAAGAGTCTAGATATTTCTGACAATCAGCTCCAAACGCTTCCTGATAGCATCAGCCAGCTAACAACGCTAAAAATACTCGGCCTTTACGGCAATCAATTACAGGTTTTTCCAGATAGTATTTATACACTTGCCACCTTAGAAGTATTATTGCTTTCTGACAATGCGCTCCAAGTACTTCCCGAAAGTATCGGTCAGCTTACAAGTTTACAGCATCTAAGTCTTGATGACAATCAGCTTCAAGCATTACCCAAAAGCATTGGTAAACTTACTGATTTAGAAGAATTAACGCTTTCCAACAATCAACTTGCACACCTTCCAGAAGAGATAGCTAAGCTTACAAAGCTTGAGGATTTATCAATAGAAAATAATTTATTTACAGAAGAAGCAGTGGTTCAACTCAAGCAGTGGCTCCCTTATTGTACTATTACTTCTGACTTTGACTAACCTACCATTTATTGATGCATGACCAAGAAAAGTTTTTAGCTTTATTAAACTCTCCTGATGAGACTAATATTGAGGTAGCTCTAGAGATGGCAGAAGGCATAGCCGCCTTACAAGAAAAGGTAAATACTTACCTGCATCTTTACGATCAGCTTTACAGCCAAGCGCGTGAAATACTAAGCGATAAAGAGAAAATAGCAAGGCTTAACAAAGTTGACCAGTCTTTTTCGGGGAGAAAAATGCAAACACTTCCTTCGACAATCGGATTACTAGGTCAGTTAGAGATACTCAACTTAAGCGATAATGACCTAACAACGCTTCCTGATACCTTTTCCCAACTTACGCAACTAAAGCGCTTATATCTGGAGCAAAATTATTTTGAGAAAATACCAGAGGTAATCCAATCACTTAAAAACTTATCTGTATTAAATATTGCGTACAACCAACTTACAGCAGCAACCCTAATCAGCTATCTTGTCTCTTTAGAAGAGCTTGATCTTACAGCCAATCAGCTTACTACTTTACCTGACAGTATTTGTCGTTTACAGGAATTGAAAAGGCTGTATCTTCAAGAAAATAAGCTAAGTAACTTGCCCAATCGCTTTAAGGAGCTAGAAAGTTTGGAAGATTTAGATTTATATAATAACACTTTTGAGGAATTTCCACTGGAGGTAGTGGCGTTGAAAAAATTATTTCTGCTCAATTTAGGGAGTAATCATCTCAAGGAGTTACCTACACAAATAGATCAATTGACTATACTAGAGGTACTTATCCTCAGTGATAATCAACTTGCTACGCTACCTGCTTCGATTGCTTCTCTCACGCAACTCAAAAACCTTGTATTGGATAGCAATCACTTCTCTTCTTTACCTGATATATTTGCTGACCTGAAGCACTTACATTACTTGTATGTGGGTAGCAATCAGCTACAGGTTTTACCTCCTACACTCTATCGGCTTCCTGTTTTGAGAATCTTAGATTTAAGTAACAACCAATTTACTACTTTACCTGAGGAAATAAGATATTTACCCAAGCTGGAAGAACTGCAGCTAGAGGGCAACCCTATAAGTCTTGAAGAAGTAGATAAGATAAAAAGTTGGTTGCCTCACTGTACCGTATTTTTTTAATTAAATTGAATAAAAAGTTGGTGCTGCCTTGTAAGTGGTAAATACCTTTAGAGTATGTTTAAAAATTAAATTCTGCGTAATTAACATTGCACGAAATTTTCATCACTTATGCTTCAATTTGCCTTTCGTTCATTTTTTAGCTTCGCTGAACTCCACTTCGTTTCGGTTCTTGATGAACCGAG
>ERZ1740058.915-NODE-915-length-17451-cov-15.843355_pt1 | contig 17451 bp, 17 predicted proteins | sample MGYA00581745_ERZ1740058 | MGnify/ENA primary metagenome ERZ1740058 (study PRJEB43018, sample SAMN04849742) | marine metagenome | isolation source: floating plastic debris | place: Pacific Ocean | collected 2008-08-30 | study: EMG produced TPA metagenomics... | reverse complement strand
GCTCGGGTTCCTGTCGCAGCATGAGACAAGGTTGGGACTGGTGCAAGATGTCAGTATGAGATATCTCCAAAGCCAACATGAGGTTGAAAAAACAATCCAGTTGCTCTCCTCAATCAATCGTCAATGGCCTGGGATTTACAGCGATCGCTGCCAGGTGACCGTGGGCGCAGTGGTGCTGGCCAGTCGGGTGCCCTGGGCAATGACGTGACGCACGGTGGCGCGGTTGCGAATAGCGGCGATCGCATCGTCCGCCTCTAGGGCAATGAGGTTAGCCGGTTTGCCCACTTCTAAACCGTACTGTTCCGTCAGGCCCAGCGTTTTTGCCCCACAGTGCGTAATCATGTCGTAGCAAGCGGCTAACTCATCGCGTCCGGTCATCTGGCAAGCATGTACAGCCATCGACGCGACTTCTAGCAAATTGCCAGTGCCCAGGTTGTACCAGGGATCTTGAATGCAGTCGTGGCCCAAACTCACGTTCAAGCCATTTTGCCAGAGTTCCTTCACGCGGGTGAGGCCTCGCCGTTTGGGGTAGGTATCGGCGCGGCCTTGCAGCGTCAAATTGATCAGGGGATTGGCAATAAAGTTGAGATTAGAGCGCTTGAGAAACCCCATCAGCTTGAAGGCATAGGCATCGTTATAGGAGCCAAAGGCTGTGGTGTGGCTAGCGGTGACGCGGCTGCCCAGGCGACGGCGAATGGTTTCGGCAGCGACCACTTCTAAAAATCGAGACTGATCGTCATCGATTTCATCACAGTGGATATCGATGGCGCGATCGTATTTTTCCGCCAAATCAAAAATGTATTGAATCGACTTCACTCCGTCTTCCCGCGTGAGTTCGTAATGGGGAATGCCGCCGACCAAATCGGCCCCCAGGGCGATCGCTGCTTCCAAGCGTTCGGCGTTGTGCGGGGCGCTAAAGATGCCGTCTTGGGGAAAGGCCACGACCTGTAGAGTCAGCCAATCTTTGACCTGTTCGCGGACGGCTAACAGCGCTTTCAGGGGAATTTGATTCGGTTCACTAACATCGGCATGACTCCGTACAAACAAGACCCCCTGACTTGCCTGTAGCTTCAGGGTCGCGATCGCCCGTTCCTGGACATCTTCGAGGGTCAGCGACTGCTTCCGCTCGCGCCAAATTTCGATGCCCTCAAATAGCGTGCCGCTCTGGTTCCAGCGAGGCTGCCCCGCCGTCAGAGCTGAATCGAGGTGCAGGTGCGATTCGACAAAGGGTGGGCTCACCAATAGATTCTCAAGATCCAGCACGGAGTCCGCTGACTCGTCTAAATGGGGGGCGATCGCGGCAATTTTGCCATCTTGAATAGCAATGTCAACGGTCGTCTCAGGTGCCGTCACTAAGCGGCCCTGGCGCAGCAGCAGAGAAGTCATGCGGAACCCCGGTCATCAGCTTCCCTAGAATACCGGCTATCCCCATTCGCAGTGATTAGACTCCCGAGGCAATCTTGGCCACGCCGGGGACCCGAGGAGCCGGGGGCCAGATTTATCGTCTGGTTTCAGAGAATCGGGATAAACCGTGCTTGAGCCGTCCTGCTCAAGCACGGCTCAAGTGACGAGAGGGTTCGACGCCTAACCTAAGGGGATTTCCGAGAAGGACTATACCGGCACTGCAGGGCGGGTTTTGTGGATGCCTGGTAGCGATGATCAGGAAGGTTACTCGCTAAACCCGCCCCTACAATCGCCTAAGCCCCTGCTCTTACGATTCGTCATCTCAGGAACCTAAACCTAAAGTTGCCCCCTCGCCCCTTGCTCAACAGCACAAAATCGAACGGTTAGACAGCGATCGCAACGATGCACTAAGATCGAGAGATCCTGTTTCAGGCAGGGGGATCACCTATTCTTTTGAGTCTATGGACGTCCTCATTCAGCAGCAACGATTGCAGCATATTGTGGACAGCTACGCTTTGGCCGGCAGAGATGCCACTCTGTTTGATCGGCGACTCGCGGCTTTGATCCAGCAATACTCTTACAATGCCGTCGAGCTAGCGTTGGTAGAAGGATTGGTACAAAACTGGCTGCGCTATCCGTTGCCTCGGGGCATGGCCTTCTTAGAGCAAATTCAAACCCGTTTGCAAGCTTGGCGCGAGGCCGCCATGATCTCTACCGGTTTGACCCCAACGCAGTTTGAGCAAGTGACTGGGTTGCCGCCCTATAGTTTTGAAAACATGGCCACCTCGCCCATCGATTTGGCCGCCGCTGAATTGCGATCGCCCCCGGCACCCGCCCATCGTTCTGAAGAGCTGCCGCATCCCTTTTCCTCAGACTTCAACGCGTAGAGTGTGAGCCGGAGTGGCTGAGGGGAGGAAAGGCTGCAACTCTTATGTTTTCGTGGCACCGGCTTCTCCTAGGGGAGCCGACTCAGGACAGACCTTTCCCAAACCGGTGGCTGAGAAACACGATGACGAGAATCACCCGGCGGTGGCCAAGTCGCGATCGCCGCTGAGGCCAGAGGTTTCTAATCCCGTGTGCCTAAAAAGCGCTACAGAGATTGGTAGTGAAGGGGCAGGGAGTGACGGATAGAGAGTTGCCACTGTAATCGTGACTAGCAGAAGCAGTATGACGGTCTGCTCACGCGCGATCGCGATGCCAGATAAAAAGGGGGCAAGCACAAAGCTTACCCCCTCTTCAAAATCCTTAAACTCTCGAAAAAGATACCTGAGTTCAAAGGCCAAATGAATTTCGTCAAGACCCGAAGAAACTCATTCAGCCAAATCAAACTGAAATTACATCAGGCCTAGTTGAGCCAAGATGCCTTGGCCAGTCACGAACTCGGTAGTCAGACCAATCACAAAACCCAGCATTGCCAGGCGGCCATTCCAATTTTCAGCGAATGCGGTAAAACCAAACTTTTGATCTTCAGCCATGTTGAGAACCTCTGTTGCTTTAAGGGGGGATAGCAGCGCTCTCGCCGCTTCGATATCTAAATAGTAACGAGTCTCGAAACAAACCGCAATATTTCTTTAGATGGATTGTCAGTAATAAGGGAATCCCCCTATGGTAGGGTGATCGCGCTACCGCCACCCCGTCGAACCGGCTCTGCTACGGCCACGATCGCCCCATCTGGCTTGACAAGGATCCCAGTAGCGGCACCAATCTCCGCTATCGGTTGCAGCTGGTGACCGGCAGCCAATAAGGATTCCCCCACTGCCGTCGTTTCAAATCCCTGATCGACGGTGGTAATGCCGCCATTGCGCTGAGACAGTCGCGGCGCGGCGATCGCCGCCTCTAAATCGAGCCCAAAGTCGATCACATTGACGGCAATGCCTAACACCGTGGTGATAATCGTGGAGCCACCGGGCGAGCCGAACGCCAGCACGCTACCGTCGGGTGCGATCGCGATAGTGGGTGACATGCTGCTGCGGGGGCGTTTACCGGGCTCCGGTACATTGGGGTGAGGCAGCTCTAGGGTGAAATCCGTCAGCTCATTATTGAGAATAAAGCCATAACCGGGCACCACCATACCCGAGCCGCCGGTTGATTCCAGCGTCAGGGTATAGGACACCGTCAGGCCGTCACCATCCACCACCGTGATATGGGAGGTGGAAACGCCGCCCCCATCATCGACTGTTCGCAAGGCTTGGGGTGCACTCAGGCTGGGACTGGGGTCTTGCTGATAAGGCAGCGGATTGCCCGCGATCGCCCGATAATCCGCTTCATTCGGTGGCGCTTGCGGCGGTAGGGCGGCGCGCCGCTGGTCAGCATATTCAGGATTCAACAGTCCCGCCAGCGGTACATCCACGTATTCCGCATCGCCCAAGTAGGCATTGCGATCGCTAAAGGCCAGCCGTTCTGCTTCAATCAGCCAGTGCAGCGCCGCTGATCGTTCCATCTGACCCAGTTCGTAGCCCGCCAGCAGGTTCAACGTCTGCGCGACAGTGATGCCGCCGCTGCTGGGCAATCCCATGCCATACAGCCGGTAACCCCGATAGCGACTCTCAACCGGCGGTCGTACCCGCACTTCGTAACGATCAAGGTCGGCCTCGGTCAGGTTGCCGGGCCATACGGTGAACGGCGGATCGGCCACGACGGGCGGTGCTTGTACGGTGTGGGCGATCGCCTGGCCAATTTCGCCGCGATAAAAGGCATTTACCCCCTGCTCTGCCAGCAATTCATAGGTGCGGGCCATATCCGGATTGCGAAACTGGCTGCCCACTGCTGGCAGCTGCCCCTGCGGCAGATAAAGCTGCTGAGTGCTGGTAAAGGCGGCAAAGCGAGCTTGGTTGCGCTCAATTTGCTCAGCAAAGGTAGCGTCTACGGTAAAGCCCGTTTGCGCCAGGGCGATCGCGGGTTGCAGTATCTCTGCTAGCGATTTCGTGCCATAGCGCGACAGGGCCGTTTGCCAGTTCAGCGGCGTGCCGGGCACCCCCACCGCCAGCCCGCTGGTGATGCGGTTGGGAAAAAACGGCAGCGTCTCACCCGTGGCACTGTCTGGATCCACAAACAGATCAGGGGTGGTGGCGGCAGGGGCGGTTTCTCGACCATCCAAAGTGACGACAAACTCGCGGGTGGGGTCGTAAATCACCATAAAGCCGCCCCCACCAATGCCCGCCGAAAAGGGATCGGTGACGCCCAGCGCCGCCGCCGTCGCGACTGCCGCATCCACCGCATTGCCGCCAGCTTGGAGCACATCAATGCCCACCTGCGTGGCGCGCTGATCGACGCTGGCCACTGCCCCGCCTGTCCCCATCGCCACGTGACTGACCTGTGATCGCCCCGCCAGCGGCCAGATCAGAGTCAGAACAATCAAGAGACCGGTGCCGAAACCAGCGATCGCCCACGGTAAGCTACGACGTCTAATCATCTGACAGTTATCCTGCGAGAAAAGTTGGGTACCTGCCTGGAAACTTGGCGTTGGGGACAGCTCCTGGCAAGAACAGCTGGGTGTCACTTTACCGCTGATTACAGTTTCAGTCAGCTACAAAACTCAGGTTGCGAGAATCGTGAGTGGAACAGCATTGCCGATCACGGTCGGTCAGCAGCTTAATGCTTCTTCATAGGTTGTGCCCGATGGGACTCCAAAATTGATGCGACCATGAAGAAAGCGCTGGTCAGGCGTTGAGCCCTTACCTCGTCAGTTGAACGGGTTGACTTTCTTTAATAAATTCTGTTTTGACATCGGTTGTTATCACGCTCTATGACAGTCGCACCCTCACGGTCGAATACCCTTCCGCAATATTCCCCCATTCTTCGTGCCCTCAAAACCGGCCAGCGCCTGGCTCGCCAGACCAATGCTGAGCGCATTGCTAGCCTGTCGTTTCCCCTGCCACAGCTCGATCCGCTTGCCGTCTTGTTGACCTTACCCACAGCGGGTCAGCGGCAGTGCTATTTTGAATCGCCGTCGCGGGGGCAAGCGATCGCCGCTTGGGATGCCTTAATTGACGAAAGCTTTAGTGGCCGCGATCGCTTCCAGGCGGCTCGGCATTCGTTAGAAACCTGGCAGGCGCGGGTCAAGTCTTTGCCGGACCGGCGCGAAGGACCTTATTTTTTCTGCAGTTTTTCGTTTTTTGACACCCTAACGCCAGCGCTGGCAGGGTTTGCCCCCGCCACGCTGTTGCTGACCCGCTGGCAAGTCGTGCGCCACCGGCACCGCTGCACGCTGATCGCCAATGTGCGACTCAGCCCCCAGACGCGGCTCGCGCCCCTCGCCCGCACCATCGCGGAGCAGGTGGGCAAACTTCAGGCGTTTACCCCCGCTCAGCGGCCCGTTGAGTTAGCGGGCTGGGGCGAGTCTGACCTGCAGCCCCAGCTGTCTGACCCAGTGCGGCTGGCCCTGCAGCAAAAGGTGCGTCAAACGTTGGGAGCCATTGAGGCCCAGCAGTTGCAAAAACAGGTCATTGCCCATGCCTTGGATGTAACGCGGCGTGATGCCTTTCGGCGTGAGGTTGCGCTGCCGCGGCTGCGATCGCGCTATCCCGACTGCTACATCTTCTCTCTCTCTGGTGCCCAGGACAGTCACTTTATCGGGGCCAGCCCCGAACGGCTGCTCAGCATTCGTCAGGGTCGGTTAGTCACCGATGCGCTGGCGGGGTCAGCCCCGCGCGGCCAGACCGCCGCTGCTGATTTTGCCCTGGGTCAGCAGTTGCTCAATACCCCCAAAGAGCAGCGGGAGCATCAGCTGGTTTTAGATTTCATCGTGCGACAGCTAGAAGCCGCCGGACTGACGCCCTGCTACAGCACCCCGCCTGGCCTGTTGCGCCTTTCCAACATTCAGCATCTGCATACGCCGATTGGCGCGGATTTGCCCCATCAACTCTCACCGCTCGCCCTGGTGGAATCTTTGCACCCGACCCCAGCGGTGGCAGGGGTACCGACCCGCGCTGCCTGTGAGCTCATTCGTCAGAGTGAAACCTGCGATCGCGGGCTGTATGCCGCCCCGTTAGGCTGGGTCGATCCCTACGGCAACAGCGAGTTTATCGTCGGTATTCGCTCGGCGCTCATTCAAAACCAGCGGGCGCGACTCTATGCGGGGGCAGGCATTGTCGCTGGCTCTGATCCGGAAAAAGAGCTGGCGGAAATTCAGCTGAAGCTGCAGGCGCTAGCAAACGCCTTGGGGTAGCGCCTGCCGTGGAAAATCCTGGTGAATCAAAGCGGCGAGCGATCGGTGATCGCTATACGTCAGTCTCAACCCATTGCCAAACCTTGGATCAGTCAGAAATGCAGAAAGGTTTGCCCGTCTATCAGGCTCGCCGGGTGGTCTCGTCTCAGCGACGAGGGAGCTCGCGTCCCGTGGTAGTAGAAACGGCAGCGGGTTATTTTTTCACCAAGCTCAGGGGCGCAGCGCAGGGTACCGCCGCTTTAGTCGCCGAGATTATGGTGGCCGCGTTGGCCGCAGCCTTAGATTTGTGGGTGCCCGCTCAGGCGCTCATTGTGCTCGACGCGGCCACCCCCAGTGACGATCAAGACGATGAATTACTCGATCTCCTCCGCGCCAGCAGCGGCCTCAACTTAGGGTTTCAATACCTGCCGGGAGCCCGAGATCTTCGGCCCGAAGAGATTGAGGCGGTTGACGAGGCGTTGGCCTGCCAGGTGCTCTGGCTCGATAGTTTGGTGATGAATGTCGATCGCCGCAGCCACAATCCCAATCTCATGTGGTATCAGAATCAGCTCTGGCTGATCGATCATGGGGCGGCCCTGCCCTTTCAATACCACTGGGCAGCGGTGACGGAAAATTCGCCTCGGAATGAGCAATACGCGATGACCCAACACCTCTTTTGGCCTCGTGCCCAGACGCTAGATCAGTGGGATGAGCCCCTCACAGCCAGACTGTCTGCCCCCGTTCTACAAAGCGCGATCGCGAAAATTCCCGATTGCTTTTTAGCACCGCTACTCGCGTCTCCCCATCCTGTGTCTGCCGACCAGATTGAACGACGACGGCAAGCCTATGCGGCGTTTTTGTGGAAGCGGCTGAAGTCGCCTCGACCGTTTATGAATACGTGGTTAGCCCACCATTCCCCCACGTCCGAATCGGCACCGGGCGATCGCAACGAGTCTTGATGGCTTGTTTAGCCTCGCTGCGATCGCCATCTCACGGTGAAGCTGAGCCACGGTCAAAGTTTTCGTTGTCAGCCCAACAGCCCAAATTCCACATCGAGCAAGCGTGGAAAAGTTGAAAAGCTAGCTCAGGATTGAGCATCGATTATCGTTGCTACCATTTCAGAAGTCGTAGAAATAGTGTCATTCCGATGAGCCACGATGCCGCGTCAGAGTCGTTTCCATCTCTTGTGACGGAACGGCTGTGGCTGCGGCAAACCACGTTAGCAGATGGTCAAGATATCTTTGCGGTGTTTGCCGATCCGCAGGTCACTGAATTTCACAACCTTGAAACATTTCAGGTGCTTGATGAAGCGCTCAGAGTCGTTGAGCGTAGAGCCGAAATCTTTAGGGATGGACACGGCGTACGCTGGGGAATTGAACTCAAGGCCACCCAACATATCGTGGGTTCTTGCGGGTTTTCCTGGCATCCAGATCCAGCGGTCAAGGGCGCTGAGATGGGTTATGAGCTAGCGAGTGGGCTTTGGCAACAAGGCATCATGAGTGAAGCGTTATCGGCCATCCTCCGATATGGGTTCGAAACGAAAGGACTGAGCTTCGTCATTGCCCAAGTGATGCTAGACAACGTAGCGTCTAGAAGATTGCTGCAGAAACTTGGCTTTAAGAGTCAGACAATTATCGAGCAGGGCGGCTTCTGGAAAGGTCAGCACCACGACTTAGAGCAGTTCGCACTAGAACCGTCTGATTTTGTGTTCTAAGCCTCCGGCTATGGAACAGTATGAACTGCTGATTGACTTGCTCCTGAAGAAGCAGGACGCGATTTTGGGACAGTGCTCGCATACGTTCAGCCGGAACCAAATTCACTCAAACATTAGCGGCATACTGCAAACACAGTTACGAAAGCTGAATTTTAGTACTCAATCTGGCTCGTCCCTCCTAGAGTCGAAGCAAGATGTCAGCCCGATTCTCCGAAACGAGACGAGAAATCTAGCCCCCCTGCCCCTTGCCCCCGGCAGTGCCAAGATTGCCTTGAGCGTTCGATCACTGAGCATTGATATAAGCGTGTTCTTCCCCCCTGCTGAGGCCCTAACCCCATGACTCAAAGTCCTTCTACACCCTCAGCCGAGGCTGAGTCCCAAACTTGCAAAATCCCCATTGTCAAAACTCATCAAGATTATCAAGTCTTTCGCATCAGCCCGGAAGACCGCAACCGGCTGGCAATTGTCTTCGATCCCAAAACCGCCGATGTTTCGCTAACCTACTGCGTGGAAATTTTTGAAGCGGGGGGTGAAACGCCCTCCCATCGTCACAATGCCGCAGTCGAGATGTTTTATGTGCTGAAGGGTGAGGGCGAAGCAGTCTGCGATGGCAAAACCGTGCCGCTGCACACCGGCGACAGTATTTTGATTCCCAACAGCGGCACCCATGAAGTGCGCAATGTGGGGCGCGATCGCCTCTATATGCTCTGCATCATGGTACCGAACGAAGACTTCGCTGAACTGATTCGCAATGGGGTGCCCGATCAGCTAGATGAAGAAGATCTGCGCGTTCTCAGCCGCCAAGATATGTTGGTGTCCTGCTGAGCGCACGGTTTGGTTTTGATATCTCTACTGCAGAAGCGATAAATGCAGGTCATGAGAGGGTGGCGAGTGGCGGGTAGAGGGCAGACTTCTATCGCTCTGAAAATAGTCCAAGATCCCCGGTTTCTGGCCCTGATTCAGAAAGGAGCCGATTTGCCCAACAGAAACCGAGGATCTGAGCAATACTCAGGTCGTGCTGGAAATTCGGCCGAGCGCGGCTGGCAATCGCCTAATCCGCTGCCTGATGAATCAAACTGGCAGTGACTTCTAACGCTGCGGCATCAACGGAGATATCTGTCAGCCCTTGCTGGAGGGCGGCTACCACCGCGTTGGGGTGGTGGATCGGGGAAGTGCCGCAAAGACAGCAGGCGATCTGCAATTGCTGAGCGGATTGAATCAGCTGCGCGATCGCGCTCTGGACAACGGGGTGCGTTTCATCAAAATGGGCGGAAAATAGCTGCTGATCGCGATCGATGCCCAGCAGTAGCTGAGTCAGGTCATGGGTGCCGATCGCGATGCCCTGTACGCCGGCCGCCACATAGTCTGGCAATAAAAACAGCACTGACGGCACTTCGGCCATGATCCACAGCTCAAAGTCAGGATGCTGATCAAGACCAATTGCCTGCACCTGCGCTCGACAGTCGGTAAACTCGGCCACCGTGCGCACAAAGGGCAAGAGCAGCTGCAAATTGCCGTAGCCTTCATCTTGCAAACGCTTGAGTAGCTGTAGCTCGAGTTGAAAGAAGCCGGGCTGTTGCCCATAGCTAAACGTGCCCCGTATCCCCAGCATCGGATTAGCTTCGACCGGGGGGGCACCCGTCAACTGGGCAAATTCACTGGTGCGAATGTCGAGGCTGCGATAGCGCACGGGTCGAGGAGCAAAGGCAGCCAAAATCGGGCGCAGTTGCCCGAGTAGTCGCTCCAGCAAGACGTCCTGTTGGCCCTGAGCAATCCACTGGTAAGGGTGCAACCGCTCTAACACCGGCAGCATCAACCATTCCGATCGCAGCAATCCAACTCCGGCCACCGGCAGGGCTGAGGTGGTCGCCGCCAGCTCTGGTTGGCTGAGGTTGAGCCAGATGGCGGTGCGCGAGGAGACCTCAAGCCTGGAGGTCGTCAGGGCCGGTAGCACCCGTTTAGCGGCGGGTTTCAGGTCGGGTAGCGATTTAATCAGGCCGCGATCGCCATCAATATGCAACCCTTCCCCCGGTTGGAAGTGATGAGTCGCATTGGCCACTCCCACCACGGCTGGCAGCCCCAACTCGCGAGCCAACACGGCCGCGTGGGACGTCAGCCCGCCTCGCTCCGAAATGATGCCAGCGGCAGTTTTTAACAGTGGCAGCCATTCTGGCATCACTTCAGCAGCAATGACAATCTGATGCTGCGCCGAGACAGGTAAAGGCGTCTCCGGACTCAAAATCAAAGCTCGACCCTGCCCCTGCCCCGGCGCGGCGGCATGCCCAGAAACGGGCTCATCGGTGGCAGACATGACCGCCGAGGTGGCAAAGGGTTGCAGCGGCCACCCACTGGCTTGGGTAATGTGCAGCGTTTGAGTGGGTCCGATAATGCCCCATTCAATTTGCAGGGGGCGCTCAGTCCAAGTGCTCAACCATTTCGCCAACGTCCAGAGGCGGCGCTCCAGGCTGTCGTCGATGACGGCCCGCGTCGGCTGCGACAGCAGCGTTCGCTGGAGGCAGGCATCAATCAAAAATGTGGGGGAGGCCGCGTCGCGATCGCCCAGCTGATAGCCCTGTTCTTGATAGCCTGCCTGCCAGGCAAACTGCGGCCTCAGGGGCAATTTGCCCTCATAGGTTTCTGGACAAACCTCGGGCATTGCAGCGATCAACCCCTGCACGGCGGCGATCGCCACTGTCTCGGCAGAGCGCACCGTTAACGTGCCAGAGAGGGCTGTGGGGGCGACGGCTTGCACCACGATCGCGACTTCCACTTGGGTCGGAGAGGCCCCCAAGGATGCCGATGGCGTCGCGGCCCACTGGCTCCAAAAGGCTAAACTTTTGGCACTTAAGACCGAGAGCCAAAGCTGTTTGACGGCGGCTTCTAAGGCATCGGGCTCGGCCCAACAAAAAGGACTTTCGAGGATCTGGGCAAAGGGGGCAATGGCGATCGTCTCACCGCACCATAAAGAGGGAATCAGCCGCACCACCGGGCTGTCAATTTCGGCTAAGAGATCCGACCAAGGCAACGCTAAGGGCAAATTGAGCAGTGGTCGGCGGAGACGTTTGGCGAGATTTTGCACCGAGTAGCCGGTGGCGCTGGCATGTTGCCAAAGCAGTTGCGGCCAATCGGCGTAAATCGGCTCGCGGGCCACCAGCTTTTGAATCGATTGCTGAAAATAGTCAGCCGTAATGACCCAACTGGGTGCGATCGGTTGCCCTGACGCTTGCAGCTGATGCAGCAAATAACCCGTTTCGCCGATTTGACACGGCTGCGGGTCGGCAAGCGTTTTCAAGGAAGAGAACCGAGACATAAAGGATCGGCGGGCCAATAGAGCCCCGTTAGAGGGCGGTGTTAAGTGGGAGGGTCGGGAGTCAAGGGTGGGCGTTTAGCAAAAGAGTTAGGATGTGATTGATTGGCGAGTCCCTAAGGGTCAAAAGCCAAGAGCAAGCGCAGGCTCAAAGCAACCCATCCCATCGCCACGATGATGCCTGCTCGCCAGCAGCCCAAAGCTAGCTGATCCGCAAACACATCGGAGAAGATGCCTAAGTCTAAGGGGAAATCACCGCAATCCTAGGGAGTCTTCTCATTGTTTTCACCCTGTGCTCTCAAAGCTGCCCCTCTGCAGAATAGAAACATCACAATCCGCCGGTTAAGCCGCCCCGCGCCGTGATCCCACTGCGATCGCCCCGCACCACTCCGGGACGGCGCTCCTCATCAAACCAGGCCATGGCGACCACCCTCGCGACTCCCGTTCCCCTTGGGGGAGACATCATCATGCTGACCCAGTCTTTGCAAACCGTTGCCAACTTATTTCTGCAGCAAACCTGTCCGCTGTGCGATCGCGCCACGCCTCAGCCTCTGTGTACCAATTGCTGGGATCATCTTCAACCAGGGGCCGCGACTCATCCGCCTCAGCCCACGACCGATGCTCTGCCAATTGTGACTTGGGGAACGTATGAGGGGGCGCTAAAACAGGCGATCGCGGCCCTCAAATATCACGGCCACCCACAACTGGCGAGGCCCTTGGGACAGGCTTTAGGGCAACACTGGCAGCAGTTTCCGCTTAAAACGGCGCGATCGCCTTTGGTGGTGCCCATCCCTATGCATCCGGAAAAGCAGCGGCAGCGGGGATTCAATCAAGCCGAGTTATTGGCTAAAGCCTTTTGCCAGCAAACCGGTTTGCCGCTAGTGCGTCAAGGGTTGGCCCGTCGCAAAGTGACCACGCCGCAGTTTGGCTTAGGGCTGCAGGCGCGACAGCAGAATTTGGCGGGAGCCTTCGTCGTTGGCCCCGCCTTGAACCAGCAGCGCCCGACGCGACCCGTTTTATTGCTGGACGATATTTACACCACGGGCACGACGGTCAAAGTCGCGGCGGCTGAGCTGCGGCGCTGGGGCATTTCGGTGTGCGGAGTGGTGACCTTGGCCAGCGCCGTACTGGAGAAATCTCGCCCGACTCCGCCTCAGGGATTGGTCCCTCATCGCGCTGGTTCGCTGGCGAGCAGAGGGTGAAAGCAGTTTTCTCGCCGCCTCAGGCCGACAGACTCGATTGAAATCGGCATTGCCCCATGGCCAGGTCAAACACGTGGAACCCGTATTCCTGGGACAGCGCTTCGAACACCTTGAGGCCGCGCACGCTATTGCCGTTGCTATCCAGCGGTGGCGAGTAGACCGCGATACCGGCCTGGTTAGGCACCACCGCCATCAGCCCGCCAGACACGCCACTTTTGGCCGGTAGGCCAACGCGAAACGCCCATTCTCCGGCAAAGTTATACATGCCGCAGGTGTACATCACGCTGAGAACGTCGCGCACATATTGGGGCTGCAACACCTGCTCGCCCGTGAGCGGATGCTGGCCCTGATTGGCCAACGCCGCCGCCATCGTAGCCAAATCTCGACCGGTGACCAAGAGCGCACATTGTTGAAAGTAGAGATCGAGGGATTCTTCGAGATCGTCGCCAATCATGCCGAAGTTGAGCATCAGGTGGGCGATCGCGCGGTTGCGATGTCCCGTGGCTCGCTCGGACAAAAAGGTAGACATATCCACATAGACGTCTTGCCCGACATAGCGCCGAAACATGGCCAGCAGGCGATTCAGTCGAGCGGTGAGATTCTCCCCTTTGATCAGGCTGGTGGTGGCGATCGCCCCCGCATTGATCATCGGATTTTCGGGACGATGAGAGGTTTCGTCGAGGCGAATCAGCGAGTTGAAGGGGTCACCGGTGGGCTCAACGCCGACTTTTTCGAGCAGGCGATCGCGGCCCCAATCTTCTAGCGCCATGCCGTAGACAAACACCTTGGAAATCGACTGAATGGTGAACTGCTGATCAACATCGCCCGCATGAAAGCTGCGGCCATCGGTGGTCATGACGCTAATGCCAAAGTAATTGGGATCCGTCTTGGCCAGCTCGGGAATATAGCTGGCAACCTGACCCAGGTTCAGGTCTTGATATCGCTGATGCAGCTGGTCTAAAAAAGCTTGAATGTCGGTCATAACGGGACGTCACCAAACGCGCGAAAACGGGAGCACCGCAGGGCTGATTGCCAAACCATATCAGCTTGTCAGGGGGCATTCTGCCTTGAACCCAGAATTTATTCAGCTACGAGATATCGCCCCACGACAGCGGGCAACCCGCTACAATCAACGGCGTTGAGCAAGGCAGGCTTTTCATGGCAGCACAGGCAAAAATTGGCATCATCGGCGGCAGCGGACTCTATCAAATGGAGGCGCTCACCGAGGTTGAAGAAGTGCCAGTGGAGACACCCTTTGGCCCGCCGTCAGACGCCTTGATCGTCGGTACGTTGGAGGGGGCACGGGTCGCCTTTTTAGCGCGCCATGGTCGCCACCATACCCTGATGCCGTCAGAATTGCCCTTTCGGGCCAACATCTACGCCATGAAGCAGCTCGGGGTGGAATACCTGATTTCGGCATCGGCGGTGGGTTCTCTCAAGGCTGCCGCCAAACCGCTAGACATGGTGGTGCCCGATCAGTTCATCGATCGCACCAAAAACCGCGTTTCTACCTTTTTTGGCGAGGGCATTGTCGCCCACATCGCCTTTGGCGATCCGGTTTGTGGGGCGTTAGCCCAGGTGATTGCTGATGCGGCGACGCAGCTCCATCTGCCCGATGTCACCCTGCATCGCGGCGGCACCTACGTCTGTATGGAAGGCCCCGCCTTTTCGACGAAGGCGGAGTCCAATCTCTATCGCAGTTGGGACGCGACGGTGATTGGCATGACGAATTTGCCCGAGGCCAAGCTGGCCCGTGAGGCTGAGATGGCCTACGCCACCCTGGCGCTCGTCACCGACTACGATTGCTGGCACCCCGATCACGACAGCGTCACCGTTGAGATGGTGATTGGCAATCTGCGAAAAAATGCCCAAAATGCCCAAGATGTCATTCGCGCCGTGGTGCGATCGCTGGCAACTTCACCGCCCCCTTCTGACGCCCACGACGCCCTAAAATACGCCATCATCACGCCTCTGGATCAAGCACCCGAGGCGACCCTTGAAAAGCTCGACCTGCTGCTGAAGAAGTATCGGTAGGCGAGCGAGCCACGCTTTCAATTTGCCTCTAGCTGAGTCACCCGTTCTTCTAGCTGTCGCAGATCTTGCCTGATCTCGATCGCCAGCGTGGCCAAATTATCAAACTGCTCTTCCAGCGACAGCTCATTCAGGCCGTCCACAGGGCTGGCCGGTAATGACGGCGGCGGCAGTGAGCGGCCAGACACCTGAGCTTCTAGGCGCGTGATTTGCGATCGCACCCGCGACAGCTCCGATTCCAGGCGATCGACCCGCGATTCCAGGCGAATATTCGTGCCTTGGGCAAGACCGCTGACCGCGAGGCCCAGCCAGCACAGCAATCCGAATATCACCAGCAATAGACTTCTTTTCATGTCAATCCCTAGTTCTCGTTGACTGCCGTCAGCGTGCGCACGATCGCGACGCGGCCATAGCGCGGGTCAATCTCTAGCCCCCACACCTGCACCGCTGGCTGATGGGGGTGAATGGTGGCGGTCGTGGATTCGCCGGGGCTCAGCGTCAGGCCAGCGCCAAACACCGCTTTGCGCAGTTCCAACGGCAAAAAGGCGGTTTCGCCCATCGTCAATGCTGCCTCATTTTGAAACGACAGCTTGCCCTCGTGATTGAGAATGCCAGCCGGAGCCGGGTAGTCATCACAAAAGCTGACGGCCAAAAACCAACGGGCATCGGCAATGCGATCGAACACGCGGGCCGGTCGCGGATGCTGCAACACCCGGTAGCCGCCCTCAACCGAAATGATCGTGCCGTCTAAAAAGCCGCAGACCACACCCATCGCTGGGTCGTCCATTTCGTCCTCCCTGCTCCGCGAGCGGTTCAGTCGATTCTATCAAGCGGTGATTTGGTCAGTGTTGGAAACGATCAACCGCCTATCAACTGCCTGCAGCGCTTCAAAACTGGCGGCTCCATTCCTTCGGCCAGCGCTCCACCACGACCTTCGTTTGGGTAAAGAACTCCACCGCGTGAGCACTCTGACCGTGCAGATCGCCAAAGAAACTCTCCTTCCAGCCGCTAAAGGGAAAGAACGCCATCGGCGCGGCCACGCCAATGTTGATGCCAATGTTGCCCGCTTCCGCCTCGTAGCGAAACTTGCGCGCCGCGGCGCCACTGCTGGTAAACAAGCAGGCCATGTTGCCCCAAGGACTTTGATTGACCAGGGCGATCGCCGCGTCGATGGTGTCCACATGCATCAGTCCGAGCACCGGGCCAAAGATTTCCGTATGGGCGATTTTGCCCTCGGTGGGCACGTCTTGCAACACCGTGGGTCGCACAAAATGTCCCTGTTCCAGCCCCGCGATCGTGGGCTGACGGCCATCCACCAGCACCTTCGCCCCCTCATCCGCCCCAGATTGAATCAGGGATTCGATGCGAGCTTGGCTCTGCGCGGTAATCACCGGCCCCATTTGCACGTCCGTCTCCAGACCGTTGCCGGTAATGCGCGTTGCCGCCGTGGCCGCGATCGCCTCGGTAAAGTCAGCTTTGGCCTCACCCACCGTGATTGCCAGTGAAGCCGCCAAACAGCGCTGACCGGCGCAGCCAAAGGCGCTATCCGCCACGATGCGCGTAGTCATCTCTAAATCCGCATCGGGCAGCACAATGACAGGATTTTTGGCCCCGCCCTGACACTGCACCCGTTTGCCGTGGGCGGCGGCTTGGGCATAGATATATCGCGCCACGGGCGACGAGCCGACAAAGCTGATAGCGCGAATGTCGGGATGCTGCAAAATGGCATCCACCGTTTCTTTAGCCCCATTCACCAAGTTCACCACACCGGGCGGAAAGCCTGACTGGTCGATTAGTTCAAAGATTTTCTGCATCGTCAGGGGCACCTTTTCCGACGGCTTGACGAGGTAGGTGTTGCCGCAGGCGATCGCGTAGGGCATAAACCAAAACGGAATCATCGCTGGAAAGTTAAAGGGGGCGATCGCTGCCGCCACACCCAACGGCTGCCGCACCATAAATTCATCAATGCCGCGAGCAATGTCTTCAGAATAGGTACCCTGCATCAGGGTCGGAATACCACAGGCAACTTCCACATTCTCAATCGCCCGCTGCAGCTCGCCCCGCGATTCTTTGAGGGTTTTGCCACACTCTTGGGTGATCAGCCGCGCAATCTCATCCGCCGCCGCTTCGAGCAAATCTTTAAGCCGAAACAGGCATTGCACGCGCTCCGTCGGGGGCACCCGCCGCCAAGTCTGAAAGGCTTGAACCGCTGCGGCGGTTGCCTGCTCTACTTCACTGGCAGGCGATAGCGGTACCTGAGCTAGCACTTCTGCCGTCGCGGGATTCACGACCGGTTGCTGCTCGCTGGCACTCGAAAGCTGCCATTCACCATTGATGTAGTTTTTTAGCAAAGAGTCAGGCATAACTATCCGTTCGGCACCCACAGCCTTTAGTGAACCACAGACAGCCTAGTACAGAAGCGGCAGGGGAGCGAGGGAAGCGGGGCGATTGGCACCACAAGGGTTGGACAACTAAGGGATCGGCGCTTAAATAACATCCCCATTTGTAGAAACGTTTTCTGTAGGGGTTTGGCAGTGCCAAAGTATCTGTTTAGTGTCCAGCTACTGCCGATCCCCCTCAATCCCCCTTAAAAAGCTATCCATTACGCACAAGTCGCTGTAAGGCCTATGGTGACTAAGCTTTATGG
>ERZ1740058.914-NODE-914-length-17461-cov-6.883488_pt1 | contig 17461 bp, 14 predicted proteins | sample MGYA00581745_ERZ1740058 | MGnify/ENA primary metagenome ERZ1740058 (study PRJEB43018, sample SAMN04849742) | marine metagenome | isolation source: floating plastic debris | place: Pacific Ocean | collected 2008-08-30 | study: EMG produced TPA metagenomics assembly... | reverse complement strand
GCCGAAGACTATGAGGACCCTTCTACATTTAAAGCTAACCTGAGCTACACCCGTCTGATCTCAGATCGTTTCAGCGTAACGGTTAATGGACTTATTAGTCGCACCTGGAACAACTACGTGTATCAAGAACGCAACTTAGTAGATGAACCGTTCTTTCGTATTGCCCGAGAGGGTAACCGAGGAGTGTTTGTTCCGGCTGAAACTATTAACGAGGCGGGACGCAACAACTGGCTGGATTCTCGCAAGACCGAACGAGCCGGTCGGGTGCTGGAGATGACTTCTGAGGGAGAATTAGACCAAATGGCCATCATCGTAGAGGCCAACTACCGTATTGGTAAAGATGGTTACATCAGTGCCAGCTACACTGCCAATCGGGCTAAAGATAATTCGTCTTACAACTGCTGTGTGGCCAACACCTCCACTTTTTTACCCGTCAAAGATGACCCGCGTGAACTGAACTATGGTTTCTCCGATAATCACTTTAACTCTAAGTTAGTTGTTAACTTCTCCAGTCCGAGTTTCAAAGGCTTTACATTAGGCGCCACCCTGATTGGTTCCGGAGGAACGCGCTATTCGCTACATGCTGCCGGTGGTGGGAGTAGTCTAAACGGTGATTTCAATCTACGCAATGATTTAGCCTTTATTTTTGATCCAAATGATCCTAGTACTCCCGAAAATATTCGAAACGATCTACAGTCAGTGCTGAACGACGCCGACATTACGGATGGCTTTAAAGAATACATACGGGAAAGTTTTGGTGGAGTACCCGAACGAAATGGTGGCGTTAACCCTTTTGCCGCTACTCTAGATTTACGGCTCATCAAGCGCATTACCTTATTTGGCGATCATGGATTAGAGCTCTCAGCAGATATGTTTAACTTCACTAACTTCCTCGATAGAGATTGGGGTGTGACCCACAACTACGGACGAAGACAAAACTTTATGCGTATCCAAAGCTTTGATCAGACTACTCAAGAGTACGGCTACACTGTGAATACGCGACAAGGGCAAGAGCCTATTAATGGTACCCCTTGGCGCTTGCAACTTGGCTTACGCTACGATTTCTGATTTTTCACTGTCTGCTAAATAGTAGCTGCCTAATGATTCCAACATCGTTAGGTAGCTATTTATCTCCGTAAGAGACCATAAGCTTTACTCTAAATTCAGGAAATTCTCTATATTTTTTCCGCTTCTTTAAGAATTGAGTCAGCCAGAGGAAACGTTTCTTGGTCCTGATTCGTTGATAGACAAATACCAATTAAAGAATGGCGAAATCGCGAGACACTTTTAGTAAAAAAGAAAAAGAAAAGAAACGTTTAAAAAAGAAGCAGGCAAAACAGCAGAGAAAAGAAGAGCGACAAGAGAATTCTACAGGTAGTAGTCTCGACGATATGATTGCCTACGTAGACGAAAACGGAAACCTGACCGACACTCCCCCCGATCCGGAAAAGAAAAAGAAAATTAAAGCTGAAGACATTGTAATCGGCATTCCTCCGAAAGAGAAAGAAGAAACTTCGGCGGTACGCACCGGCCGGGTTGAATTTTTTAATGATGAAAAGGGATACGGCTTTATTAAAGATACCGAAACCCAGGAGAAATATTTTACCCACGTTAGCGGACTACTAACTGACATTCAGGAAGGCGACATTGTAACCTTTGAGCTTGAACAGGGCATGAAGGGCATGAATGCCGTTCGGGTTGATAAATAACCGGGCTATTGGCTCAACATCTTGCCCATATTGCCCTCGTTGTAGCCGATTATGACGAGGCTATCAATTTCTATACCAAGAAGCTGAATTTCAAGTTATTAGAAAATACTCTGCTTACTGAAAACAAGCGTTGGGTACGTGTAGCTCCGCTTGGTTCCAGCGGTTGCGCTTTGTTGCTAGCGCAAGCCGCCAACGATGAGCAAAGAGGTAGAATTGGCAACCAGACCGGCGGAAGGGTTTTTCTATTTTTACACACTGATGATTTCTGGCAAGACTACCACCGAATGAAAGACGCCGGGGTGCAGTTTACCGAATTACCTCGTCAGGAAGCCTACGGCATCGTAGCCGTTTTTACCGACCTTTACGGAAACTTATGGGATTTGATAGAACCCCAGCAAGAAAGTTAGTATCTTAACTGAAAGAACCCAGCTGACAGCGCTGCTTAAGCTGGTTTTCGCTGATACTAACCACCTAAACTACTCATCCCATGACAACCTATCTATCCCGCCTTCTGCTGTTGGGTAGCATCACTATGGCCATCGTATCCTGCAAAACTAACCTACTGGTGATTGAAGATGTGTTGCCTACGGCTCAGTTCGAGGGCTTTGAACCTAGAATCAATCAATCCAGTTTCACCAACTTCGATCTGGAGATGAATGTAGCCTACCGCTTTCGTAATCCCTACCCCCAGCCACTGCCTATTCCTACCCACCGTATGGGAATTAAGCTGAATGAAGAAGAGCTACCCAATTTATGGGTGGAGGTAGACACAATCGTACCGGCCAATAGTGGCATCCGGGTGGTGTACCCCTTTCGGATTAACCGAAGAACATTAGCCCCGGTATTAGGTAGCCAGGGCCAGTTTACCTTTCATACCTCCATCGATATCGATATTTCGGAGTTTACCGATTTGCTACCCAACTACCAACTAAATGTAACCGATAAATTCAGTATTGATTCCTCCGCCTACGCCCCCTTACTGAAAGAACTGGCTAAGCGGAAAATTGACAAGCGAACGCTTACATTGGAAAAATCTATTCCGGTAAAAATTCCGGCCCCACCCTCCATCAGTAAATCTACCGACCCTATCCAGGTAGAGTGGATTGGTAATGGCTGGAATGCTATTGATTTAAACGCCCTTAAAGAAACCCTTACTCCTTTTGGCGACTTACTTATTGGGGGAGAGCTTGGGCAGTTGACCAATCCTTTTGTAGAGGCAATGCTAGAGACCGATGTGGTTTTTCCTACACCAACCCTAACGTGCTGGGACTGTACTACCACCATCAACATTTCCGAACAGGCGCTGAACCTAGTCCGCCCGTTCGATCCTCAGATTGATAACAAGTGGGAAGACCTGACTGATTTACTATATATTGAAAATTCCTTCTCAGCGTCCGACTACTTTGTCAACAACTTTTTAAAGGAGGTAAACCCTAACGCTCCGGCTATGTGGGGGACATTCACCAGCGGCTGGGAAACGTTCAAGAATACTGAGTTGCCCGAGAGTTTGCCTTCATTAGAAACCAGGGGGTTCCGGCTGTCTATTCCCTTTGTTTTCCGTAATGAAAACGATTTTCCGATTAGCGTGCCTTTATTCCGCAGCAGTGCTTTTCTGGCCAGCGGCGAACCCTTCTCCATTCAGCTCCGCCCGCAGGATATGGCAGACGTGCCGCTAAACCAATTGCCCCAGCAGCAGGCCCAGATTCCGGCCAACCAAGCCCGAACGCTGTACGTAACATTCTCGCTCAACTGGACCGATTCAGCTAGCGGCATCTACGGTTTCATTAGCGGACAACCGCTATCACCCAACCTGCAAGGAGTGATGAGTTACGACTTTGGCTACGGCCCGCTTTTTCTAAAGTACGATTTGTCTAACCTAAACCTGGATCATAGCACCCCTGACGATTAGTGCCGTAATGAAATTACTGAGAGGTTTTCAGCTATAGAAATTTGTTTTTTCAGGGTTACTGAACATTATTATAGTTTAGTTTGTAATACGGCAGATAGTCTATCAACTCAATGCAGCATCCTCCAATACCTAATAACGAACAAGAAAGGCTAGCAGCTCTACAAGCCTATCAAATTCTGGATACCCTGCCCGAACAGGATTTTGATGACATCACTCGCATTGCCTCCGAGATTTGCGGCACCCCTATTTCGCTGATCACGCTGGTAGACGAAAACCGGCAGTGGTTTAAATCCCGGAAGGGCGTAGATGTAGAAGAAACACCGCGAGAAATAGCCTTTTGTGCGCACGCTATTGCCCAACCTGAAGAAATGATGCTGGTTGAAGACCCACAGCACGACGAGCGCTTTCATGATAATCCACTGGTTATCGGCGAACCACACGTGCGGTTTTACGCTGGCGTTCCACTGGTTAACCCGGAAGGACACGCTCTAGGTACGCTTTGCATTATCGATAATGAGGAACGGAAAATCACTGCCCAGCAAATAGCTTCGCTGAAAGCACTGGCCAATCAGGTAGTAGCTCAATTTGAATTGCGTCGGAAAAACGAGGAGTTACAGCGACAACAGAACACCCTGGAAGAGGCCAACCAAGCATTAGAAAACTTTGCTCACAGCGCAGCGCACGATTTAAAAAGCCCGCTACATAATATTATTGGTCTAACCAAACTCCTACAATCTCAGCTACCGGCTGGTACCACAGCTAAAGTATTAGATATTGTGAATCACCTGGGTGTTTCGGCTCAGCGGTTGAAGAATATGGTGGATAACCTGTTGGAGTTTGCCCGCATTTCGGAAATTGCCAATGAGATGCAAGAACCGGTAAATGTAAAGTACGTGATAGAAGAGATACAATCCTTGCTTACTGTGCCACCCGGTTTCCGCTTCCATTATCCCGACCTAGCGCAGCGAGTGATTACTTCTCGTACTGCCTTGCACCAGATACTGTTCAATTTAGCAACTAATGCAATAAAGTATAACGATAAGGAAGAAGGACTCGTTACCCTGGAAACGGCGGAAGACGAAACCCACTATATCTTTCGGCTGAGCGACAACGGGCCGGGTATTCCGGAGAAAAACCACGAAGCTATATTTGATATGTTCGCCACCTTTAGCCGTACTGACCGTTTTGCGCAGCAGGGCACCGGGCTTGGATTGTTTATTGTGAAGAGACTAGTTAAGAAACTGGACGGAAATATTAGTGTCAGCTCACAACCGGGTAAGGGGGCTGCCTTCACTTTTACAATAGCCAAACCTAAGAATTAACCCACCATTTTCACTTATTTCATTACATGCTTTCCCTCAACCGAGGGATATTGGATGGAATCACAAAAATAAAAGCAAAGTGATAAGTAAATATGCCTGTTTTTCCGGGGATATTCGTAGATCACTGTCACTTTAGACTTACACAACAGATAAATTACGCTATCTCTTCCTTCCCCCCACCAGAGAAACCATCCCGTTCCTAGTCTTTTCCCCCATCTTCTTCACTGAAAAGGCAAAATGGTACAAACTGTTTTGGAGCACTACGTAGTTTTTGTGCAAAAAAAACCGGAATTATGAAATTCCTTCGTTTTATCTTGCATAGAAATGGATCATAATAATTGAGTCTTTAACTCTGAATAGATTTTCTCTGATGGTATCCGCTATTATATGACAACCATAGAATTATTTCTCTACTAAAATAGATGAAGTATGATCTACAAAATATGTAGGAAAATAAATATAATATGTGCGATAATAACTTCAATCCTTTTCTTGGATCTACTAGTACTTCCAACAATTGAAAAAAGTGAGAAAATTATCTCTAGAGAAGCAGAATATTACTATAACAGTCAAAATTATGGAGGAGTCGTTAGAGTAAAGTCAGAATATAGGCTGGTCACAACAGAAAATTACAGATATCCAATAGAAACATATCAACAGTTTGAATACTGGAAATGTGACTCTATTCGCCTCCATGCTACTCCAATTCTAAGGCAAGTCAATACCGGATTTATCAAGCTAGAAGGAAAAGAGTACGAATTACCGTCAAAAGGAAGCATTTTTCGAGACCTCTTTTTTGTTCCAATTATCTTTGGACTGTGTTCAGTTTTGGGTGTTCTATTAAAAAACAATGAGGAGCAAACAATAAATTTTGGAATAATGAATGTGATAATGCTACTGGTACTTTTGTATGTAATGAGAGTATTCTAAAAGTCACTAACGTCGCACTACTCATAGCGGAATAAGCTATTATATACATTATGTATACTGCTATACCTTCTATTATTTAGTTGCGCGACTACAGTGCAAGACATATTAAATTACAAATGAAAAAACTCGCACTATTGATATTCGTCTCATTTACCAGCTTTAATGACATATATGCTCAAAATGAGAGCGTTATTGTTTCCGGAACCAGAGTATTCATGATTCCACCGGAAGGCTTCTCAAGCGGCAAGAATTTCCTGGGCTTCCAAAAAGGTGATGAGGCTTTAATTAATATTATGGACCTGAATGGTGGAAATTTTTATACCAATACCGCTACCTTCGATCGCGATAAGTTTGAAGCAGGTGGGATCACTGTATTTGATTTCAGAGAAATGACTATTGACGGTTACCCCGCAAAATATGTAGTCATGCAAGGTGAACCAACAGTGATTACTGTGAATCTTGTATTTGGTGATTCAACATTCTCGACGATGATAACGGGTATGTACCCGGTACATGATGAAAGCCTGGGAAACGAAGTCAAGCAGTCTATTTTGTCAGCTTCCTATAATAAAGACGTCGTTGTGGATCCTTTTGTATCAACTTTTTTCAGCTTAGATGATACTGAAACTGATCTAAAATTTTCCCAATCCAGCGCTAATATGTTCATCTATACAATTGATGGACAAACCGAGAATAATGAGAATAAGCCAATGATGTTAGTCATACCGCTACCCAACGATGACACACTAACCCCAAAACAAACATCAGAGCAAATGATGACTAGTTTGCAAGGAAAAGGGCTTGAGAGTGTAGAGTATATTAGTAATTCTGATTCAGCAATAAATGGGTATAAAGCCTATGAACTTATTGCTAAGGGAAAGATGAATGGAGTTGAAGCTAATGTCTTTATTCAAACCATTGTTAACGGAGAGAATCAAGTCATTATTCAAGGCATACATGAGGGTGGCGATTTTAATCCGGAAAGCTTTAGAAAACTGAGCAGTACTGTACAGATTGATTAGATGATATGAATTGTAGTACAAGCCAAGTATCTATGCATACCTGAATACTTGAGTATATAGATTCAGTAGATTGTTGCCAATCTCTTACATAGCTATTTGGCTTTACCTCAAATTTTAAAGTATATAGCTTCTAACTCAACAACTATTCCTATGAAAGCTGCCGTTCGCACCCAATACGATCCTCCGGAGGTACTGAGCATTCGGGAGGTAGATATGCCTGAACCAGAAAGCAACGAAGTCCGGGTGAAAGTACAGGCTACTACGGTAAACCGCACCGATTGCGGCATACTGTGGGGCAAACCGGCCATTATTCGGCTATTTACCGGACTATCAGTACCTAACCTCACCAGCACCGGCACTGATTTTGCCGGAGAGGTAGAAGCCATAGGGACAGAAGTTATTCGCTTTCAGGTGGGCGACCGGGTTTGGGGTTTTGACGATAATGGGCTGGCATCACATGCTCAGTATATGACTATTGCTGAAGACAAACCAATTACTACCATTCCCGAAGGCATTTCTTACGAGCAGGCTACGGCTAGTGCCGAAGGCGCACACTACGCTTATAACTTCATCAACAAAGTCAAACTTCAGCCCGATAGTAAAGTGATGTTTAACGGAGCCACTGGGGCGATTGGCTCGGCCGCTTTACAGTTTCTGAAGTACCACGGAACTTACGTCACCGCTACGGCCAATACCAAAAACATAAACCTGATACAATCGCTAGGAGCCGATCGGGTGATTGATTATGAGCAGGAAGACTTTACACTGGACTATGACGGGTACGACTTTGTGTTTGATGCTGTGGGCAAAAGTACTTTTGGCAAGTGTAAGCCTCTACTGAAATCGGGCGGAGTCTATATTTCTTCGGAATTAGGACCGGGCGCCCAAAATCCGTTTCTGGCGTTAGCTACTCCTCTGTTGAGCGATAAGAAAGTGCGCTTCCCGGTACCGCTTAACGTGCCTCGCAGCCTGGAATTTACCCGGAAACTACTGAGAGAAGGGAAATTCCGCCCCGTTATTGACCGTACTTATCCATTGGAAGAAATATGCAAAGCCTTTGAGTACGTACACTCCGGTCAGAAAACGGGTAATGTAGTTATTAAAATGAACAACAATTGATGGGGATGAGATTGATAAAGTACAGCTTTTTGGTAGGAGGATTATTATTGATATTCGGCGGTAACTCCGCATCAGGTCAGGATGGCTATCAGCCTGGCTACGTAGTACTGGCAAACGGCGATACACTCTCCGGTCTGGTGATGGATCGCAAAGAAACCATTATCGGTACGGAGTTACTCTCTAAAATTCGCTTTAAACCCACCGACCGCAAAAGGCGCAAGAAATATCGCCCCCACCAACTAATTAGCTATCAGGTAGGCAACGCTACTTACGCAAGCCACCCTATTCGCCCTAAAGGAATAAGCCTGCTGGATGCTTACTACGAAATTGATCCCGCCGAGGGCGAATGGACTTTTCTGCGGGTGGTGAGCCGGGGCAACCTAACGCACTATCAGATGGAATGGGTAGATGAAGACGACAGCAGTGTGGAGTCAGCCGACTTCTTCCGTAAGACGAATGAGCAATTATTAGTCAGGGCTACCCAGGGTATTTTTGGCCTCAAGCGAAAAAACCTGATCAAGTACTTTCAAGATTGCCCCTCGCTTCAGCAGAAGATTAAAGAAAAAGCATTTACCTATCCCTCTGAGGTAACCGATTATTACAATCAGCATTGCTCTGAGTAGACGTTGGCAACTAATCTACTTACCGTACATTACGAAGAAGCGCTGGCCGTTCAGAAATATTTGATCCTGATCGATGGATAAATTAACCCGAAGAGGATCGTGTTTTTTGAAGTTAAGCACCAGCGTAGCTTCCTGACCGCTTCCTTCCACCTGCCAGGTACCTTTGTTGTTTCCCCAGTACTCACCCTTCTTCTGATCAACCAAACCTCGCTGCTCAATTCTACTTTTGAATTTACCATCGGCTTGTAAATGTACCTCGTTGACATCTTTGCGGTTCTTGTAGTTTCGTTGGTTGATAGATGCCAGATACTTTCCACTTAGAAATGTCAGCCAATCGAAGTTAGCATAGCGGGTACTTTCACCGGGTTCCTTCAGCACGGTATTATCTACCAACGTAGATAGCTGCTGTTTGAACTGATCAAAGTTCTTGTCTCGGGATGTCAGAAAAAAGCCAATACATTTACCGTAAGCACCGCAACGGGCTTCTACGTAGGCCTGGTAATTTTCTGGGTTAGCCCCTACTATATCCACATCGGCGTACATAATATCGTCCCGGTATTTTACCGGATCGGTAACGATTACCTTCAAGTTATCGGTGAGCGTTAGTCCTTCCTGCCAACCCTCACGGATATTATCTATTGAGTTCTCGGAAGCACGAACAAAAACCCGGGTATCGCCGTCTTTTTGCGAAGTTAACAGAAACAATTCGGTATCTTGCGGAAGTACTCCGTACCAACCCTCTGGTACCTGGGCCTGAATCCCATAAATGGGTGAATAAATAGTATCGCCCGGTTGGTACATTACTCCCGAATGCACCCGCTCTTGCGCATAAGAAGATGAAAATATACCGATGAAGAATACTGATAATAGTATGTGGCGCATAATCATTTTGTTTTGCTATATCTGGTCTAGATTATGTAATTAATGCTTTAACTCGATTGTTTTTTCACTCTTAGCGGAGCGGATAGCCGCATCCAGAATTTCCATCACCACCAGGTTATTTTCTAGAGCGGAAAGATCAGTGGGCTTCACCTGAATGTCTCCTCGAACTACTCCGGCTAGGTAAGCAAATGGATCGTCGTAGGGCGTTTTTAGCGCTTCGGCTTCCAGGGTTTGTTCGCTTTCCTTTTCGCTAGGGCGAAAGCGCATGTTGGTAGCGTTGAGCGCATGCACGTAGCCAGTCTTGCCGTACACTTCCATATCCTTCCGACTCACCGGCCAGTTCCACGAGGCCTGAATCACTCCCTGGGTCTGCGGATAGGTGACAATAATCGTGGCCTCATCGTCTACCTCCGGATAAATGTCCGGTTTGATCTGCTGAGTTACGGCGGTTACCGAGGTGGGGCGTTCGCCCTGCATCAGCCAGGTAATCAAATTTGCTCCATAGCAACCAAAATCGGTGAGAGCCCCAGCTCCGTTCCACTTAGGGTCAGTAAGCCATACCAGAAACTCCTCATTCACGCCAATTTCTTTAGGCCCCGGATGTCCATCGTGCACTACCACTTTTCTTAGGTCACCAATAGCATTTTCTTCGTGCACTAGCCGGTAGGCTTCGTGGTTACTGCCGTACCAGGTGGTTTCGTAATTCGTAAGCAAGTGGATGTTATGCTCCTGAGCTAACCTCGCCATTTTTTCAGCATGCTCCAGACTTACGGCCAGTGGCTTTTCTACCATGACGTGTACACCGCGCGGCGCGCAGGTTTCTACTACACTTAGGTGATCGTAGATAGTATTAAAGGCAGTTACCGCTTCGGGCCGGGTTTCTTTCAGCATGGTTTCCAGATCGTCGTACACCAAATCCATGGAGTAGCCGTGGCGAGTGGCATAACGTTGGGCCAGCTCCCGGTTAGGCTCTACAATGCCCACAAGTTCAATGTCGCCCCTATCCTCGCGGCCCAGTATCCAGTGTACGTGCGTATGTACCAGCCCTACCACTCCTACCCGAAGCGGTTTATCGGAGGATGATTGGGCCGAGGTTTCTAAAAAAGTAATCAGGATTAATAACGTAGCTAACCATTTCATCTTCCAAGTTTACGAAGAATACCAAGAAGCTGCCACCCTTAATAGCTTTAATGAATTTACTGAGGAAAAAATATTTTCTGGAAATATTAACTCTTTTTTGATTACAAAAAAAGATTAGATAGATACTAATATTCAAAACACTTCAACCAAACACTGTGGCTATGAAACGGTCAGTATACTCTTCACTTTCTGCACTAAGCCCACACTCTACCCTGAGTGGATATCAGTTAGTTTTAGTCTTACTATTTACGCTATCTCTCGCTCGGGCTACTGATAACACCGTACACGGCCAATCCTTTTCGTGGTCACTCTACGCCAAAAATAAAAACAACAGTACCGTAACCTCTGTTGCTTCCAATGATGCCTATGTATTGGCCAGCTATAACGGTACCGCCACCTACAGTACGTATACTTCTAATAGTCTGAACAGCTCCCTTGACATTCCTAGCTCACTGGAACTGTCAATATACCCCAGCCCGTACTTCGATCAAACTACCATGAGCTTTATAGCACCAGAGGACGGAGTTGCTCACCTGGCCATATTTAACATTACCGGAGCACTGGTAAAAGAAGTATTCCGGGGAGAGGTAAAAGCGGGGCAATCTTACCGATTTACGGCTGACGCCGCCGATTTTAAGGGATCACTCTACATTAGCAAACTGACAATGGGCGAACAGTCCAGTCATAAAAGGCTTCTGCTCAAACGTTAAAAACTACTACCTTGAGCAATGAGCGCGGCGTTTCTGATGCCGCGCTCTTTTTTTACCACCCCTTACGATCTTTCAGCGACTGAATGTGGGCTACGTGGTGCTTTCCGTGCCAGGCGTAGAGCGCTAGCATGGTATCCAGCCGAATTACTTTATTAGTTTCGGGATGCACCAGGGCGCGAGCGTAGTCTTTGTCGCTCATAGCCCGCAGCAGCAACAACCAGCGCTGGTGAATGGCCTCCAGTAGTTGTAATGACGGCTCTACCGGAGCTGAGGAGGCATCAGGTAATTCTGCCCAGCGGTCTTCGTAATAGGCTTTAATGGTTGGTTGCTCTTCAGTGAGCGTCCAGCGGAATCGCACATAGCTATTGGCATGGCTGTCGGGTACGTGGTGCACTACCTGCCGCAGTGTCCAACCACCTTCTCGGTAAGGAGTATCCAGTTGTTCGTCAGATAAACCAGTGATAGCATTTCGCAATTTTTGCGGATGCTGTTCAATCTCAGTCAAATAGTTCTCCCGATCTTCGCGGGTGATTTCTGCCGGAGGCGAAAACCGTCCGATAGGGTAGCGTAGTGATTCTTCGGTCATAGTATTATGGTACATGGTATTTAGGGTTTTGGCACTTAGGTTGTCTTGGAACGGCATTCAGGCAACCATAGCATGATGTTCAAAGTTAGCCAACCAGTATGAAACTTTAACACTACAATACCCTTATAATAACCCATGAGAATTTCCGGTAAAAGCAATTTCGTTCACCGGTTTACGTAGTTTGTTTGGGTTTTCTTCTTCCCCCAGGTAACCAACGGCCATCATGGCTACGGGATCGTACTCATTAGGAATACCCAAAACTTCCCGAGCTTTTTCGGGGTTGAAGCCAGCCATCTGATGAGCGTACAAATCCATTTCGGTGGCCTTGAGTAACAGAAACCCAATAGCCGTACCCGTATCGTGCCAGGCGTGTCTATTGGGTTTTTCGTTGCGACTAAAGTGCTTCTTGGCTAGACTGAGCATCAGTACGGGGGCGCTTTTGGCCCACTGCTGGTTATGCTCGCTGATGCACGATAATAGCTTCTGGTAAGCTTCAGGATGCTCTTGGGTAGCGTAAATAAATCGCCAGGGCTGTTCGTTAAAGCTAGACGGTGCCCGACGGGCAGCTTCAAATAATTGGTGTAGTTGCTCCTCACTCACCGCCCGATCAGCAAAATGCTTGGGACTAAATCGCTGCTCAATCAGCGTATCTATTGACTTCATAAAAATCAACGTTATAACATGGAAATATAACTGTTGCTAACGGGGGAGAAGGGTGGGAAGGTTGCATTTTAATTACTGACGAGGGATGCTTTACCCTGACTCTCAAAATTCCAAATTCCGTTTGCTATTCTTAGCTTCCTACAACATTTTCCTGACCGGGAGGCGGATAGTCGTAGCTGGTGTCATCAATAACCAGCACCCAGTCTCGTTGAGCATTGGGGGTGCTAAGGGTGTAGCCTGCCCGTTTAAACTTTCCAATATTAATACTGTCGCCTGAACGGGGGTCAAACCACCAAGCCTGATACCTTCGTCCATCCAACTGGCTCAGGTCAATATCCAACGACTGGCTCGGGGGAAGATAGGCAATGATAAAGCCCTCCCCCTGAGCTGCCCTAATTCCCGGCTCAGTAGCGTCTACTACGGCTGAATCGGGTACTAACGTAGTGTACGGACGGGATTCAAACAGTGCTCGCAGGTAACCCATTTGAAAAGCACCCGAATGGTCCAGGGCTTCATACCAGGGAGTACGAGCAGATGAGATGGGCTCTCGGCCCGGTTGCCACATTTGCCAGATATTATGATCGCCGTAGGTGTGACCCAGCCCTCCGGAAAGCACATTCCAGTAGGCTGCTTGTCGAACGTCGGCTTCATCAAACCAGCCATTTTCCGGCTTCCAGTTAATGGGGTGGTCTTCATAGTTGGGTTCTCCGTCTAAAGTAGGTTTTAGCGGGGTTCGCTGTAGGTTACCCAAGTTTACCTGATAATTGGGAATATTCTCCTTACCGTGCCCCGATTGAAACATATTGAAATCCAGCCAATCGTCTTCGTGAAAGAACTCAGCAGAATTTCGTCCGCCCATAGGGTGGTAAGTCATCAGATGCGCCCCGCCGTCACCTTCCGCTAGCCCTTGGGCCATTTGCCGGATAATCTCAAAGTCGTCGGTTTCTTCAGGGATACGGTCGCCCCCAAGAATCCAGATAATGGGTTTGTCGCGGTAGCGTTCCCCCAGAAACTCACCAAAAGCGCGAGCATTTTCAGGGGTAAATACCTCCGGCCCCACGCCCCAGCGTTGATTGAACTTATCGCCCCAGGTAGGCAGCATCCCAATGTACAAACCCAGAGATTCTGCTTTGTTAACGATGAAATCTACGTGAGCAAAATAGTCTTCGTTTGGCTGAGCCGGATCATCGCTCACCAGTGGAGTGTGTCCGTAGGGATTAGGATTGTGCAGGCCATCCAGTTCGGCCAACACCACGGCCTGAATGACGGTAAAGCCTTTGTCAGCCCGGTTTTCCAGATAGTTGGTAGCCTCTTCCTGATTAAGACGATGAAAGAGCTCCCAGGCGGTATCGCCCAGCCAGAAAAAGGGCGTACCATCTTTTTGTACCAGATAGCGTTGGTTTTCGCTCACGCTGAGCGACTGACTGAACGTAAGTGAAGCTAATAATACAAAAGGCAGGATCAGATAACCGATTAGGCGAAGCATAATTACAGAATTAAGGTTGTTATTAATGCTTCTTTAAGATAGGCCATCTTTCTAACATTTTCCACCATTACAGCAGACATAACTCTAAAATTCTACTGAGTCTGAATACAGGAATGGCGATATAATACCATAATATACACTCACTCAATTTGGCAAAATCTCCTTGATTCTGGCTTTCTGAAAAAAAATTATAGAATTAAATGAAGAAGTTGTCTAACGATTATTCTATGCTAAAAGGCACTAAAATACATACTAGCTAAGTACAAAGGAAGAAAATTGTATTTGGTGAGAACATTACTCCTTTTCATCTTCAACATTGAGTGACAAGCGATCATATAGTCAGTTCAATATCAAACCTTTATTTTTGCACTTTTCTAATAATACCCAATAATGGGTATTTTCTGTTTCTTTAAAACATCTTATTTTGTTTGAGTTAAATTTAATTAACTATCACCTGAACCTACTAACTCAAACCACTATGAGAAAAATTCATTACGCTCTTTTGACAACTCTTTTACTGCTTTGTATCAGTATTGATGTCTTCTCTCAATCTGAAATTCCTGATAATAAAGGAAAGGAATTTTGGGTAATGTTTAATCGAAACTTTGATAACGCATCAGTAAGCTTAAATCTATTTATCACCGGAGAAGTCGAGACTTCCGGTGAAGTAGAATTACCAGATGGAACAACAGAAGCTTTTTCTGTGGTGCCAGGTTCTATAACTACTGTAGGATTACCTTCAAGTTTACTGGCAGCCTCTCCGGATGGAATAGAAGATAAAGGGGTCAAGATAATTTCCGAAGAGGAAATTACTGTTTATGGATTAAATCAGAAAAGAGCCACTACAGATGCGTTTTTAGCATTACCGACTGACATTCTAGAAACTGAATATATTGTCATGTCCTATATAAATGCATTTTCTAGCCTAAACAATGCAAGTCTTATCGGGATCGTAGCTACTGAAGACAATACCACCATTACAATTGTTCCATCATCTAATGCCGGAAGTAGGACGGCTGGTGTGAGCTATACTATTAATTTAAACAGAGGACAAACTTACCAACTGCAAGCTCCAGGTGCAAATAACGACCTTACTGGAACAATTGTCACCTCAAATAATCCAGTAGCCGTGTTTGGAGGGCATACCTGCGCCAACGTACCTCCAGGCTTCACAGCCTGTGACCATATGATAGAACAAATACCACCAGCTTCTGCTTTTGGGACGAGCTTTGTAACAGTACCCCTTGCAACCAGAACAGGTGGAGACATTTTCAGAATACTCGCATCATCAGACGGTACGAGTGTTAGCGCAACTGGTAGCATAGGTTTTTCTCAGTCATTTACCCTGAACCGTGGTGAATATCAAGAGTTGGATATACCTAGTAACGAATACACACAAATTACTGCTACAGAGCCTGTTTTAGTTGTACAGTATTCTAAAGGACAGAGCACAGATAATGTCATCTCTGATCCTTTCATGTTATTAATTCCCCCCTTTGAACAATTCCAAAATAGCTATACAGTTACAACTCCTGAAGAAGGTTTTAACCGACACTTCATTAATTTAGCCGTTCCAAATTCTCAGGTAGGTAATGTTACAGTTGACGGTTCTCCCGTGCCTGCTTCTGATTTTACTACAATAGCTTCAACTGGGTTTTCCGGAGCCCAAGTGGAAGTTGAAGCTGGCACCCACAACCTTAATGGTACTTTGCCCTTTGGTGCATTTATGTATGGGTTTGGAAATTTTGATTCCTACGGATATCCTGGTGGACAGGCTTTAGGCGATGTTGCTATTGTAGAGGAAATTGCTTTGTCCTTGGAGCCAATTATTAGTCAGGGTAATGAATACTGTTTTATAGCTACTGCTATAGATGATGATGGAAATCCAATAGATGGTGTTAGAATTGATTTCTCTGTATCAGGAGCAAATAATACTGATGGCTTCGTTTTTACAGATGCTGAGGGACAAGCTCAATTCTGTTATATCCCTGAAAATATTGGTGAAGATATTGTCACAGCTACTGTAGGAAATGTTACTGCTCAAGCAACTATTACTATTGAATTTCCTGTCCCATCATTGCTTACATTAGATCCCGAAACGGTTGAGGTAGAAGAAGGAGTAGAGGTCTGTATCACCGGAACAGTATTTGATCAATTCGGCGAGCCACTAGAAGGCGTAGAGATTTTTACCGAGATAGATGGAGAGATTGTAGCTTCCGGAACTTCGGATGAAAACGGTGAAGTTGTTTATTGCTTCACTCCAAATGAGAGTGGCATTATTAACGTTGTCTGCTACTACGAGGGTGGTGAACGCGTTACGGCTAGGGTAACAGTGACATCTGATGGTGGCAATGGTGATGATGATCCTAGACCTACTACACTTACTCTTGATCCTGAAACTACTACTGTGCAAGCCGGAGTTGAAGTCTGCATTACCGGAACTGTACTCGACCAATTCGGTGATCCATTACCAGGAGTGGAAATTTTCACGGAAATAGATGGAGAAGTAGTAGGCTCGGGTATCTCCGATAAAGATGGTGAAGTTGTCTATTGTTTCACTCCTACCGAAAGTGGTGTGGTTTCCGTAGTATGTTACTATACCGGAGGAGAGAGGGTTACTGCCGAAGTAACAGTGTTGGTTCCCACACTTACTTTCACCGTTTCTGAAGCAAACGGGTTGGTTACTATAACGTGTACAGTCCTAGACCAGTTTGGTAATCCCTTCCCCGGTGAAACGGTTACTATTGACGTATCAGGTGCTAACTCATATAATGATACAGAAGTAACTAACGCTCAGGGTGTTGTTACTTTCGTATATACTGCCGTGAATACTGGTACTGATCTTATTGTATGCTCGTATAGCCAAGGTGATGTTACTGAGAGCATACAAGTTGGTAATGGGGGAAATCAATATAACGCTGAAGTTGCTAGTTTTACTTTAGTAAATGCGGAGACTGATCAGGATGTGCAGCCGCTACAAGATGGCGATATCATTGATCTGGCCAATGTAGGTGAATTCTTCTTTGGTATTCGGGCTACTACTTCGCCTGACTTTGTTGGAAGTGTAATCATGGAACTTGATGGCCCCAACACCCATCGGCAAACCGAAAACCTGCCACCCTATAGTTTGTTTGGGGTTAATCGTGGTCAAGATTACCAAGGCGAACTCTTTCCCCCTGGCCAATACACTTTGACGGCGACCCCTTATTCCGAAACAGATGGACAAGGCGTCGCTGGTATTCCTCTTACAATTCAGTTTGAGGTGGTAGGACAACCCGCTTTCTCAGTACAGAGTTTTACTTTAATAAATGCGGAGACTGATCAGGATGTGCAGCCGCTACAAGATGGCGATATCATTGA
>ERZ1740058.913-NODE-913-length-17468-cov-6.750359_pt1 | contig 17468 bp, 20 predicted proteins | sample MGYA00581745_ERZ1740058 | MGnify/ENA primary metagenome ERZ1740058 (study PRJEB43018, sample SAMN04849742) | marine metagenome | isolation source: floating plastic debris | place: Pacific Ocean | collected 2008-08-30 | study: EMG produced TPA metagenomics assembly... | reverse complement strand
CAGCAGCCTTCAAATCCTTGGATTATAAGGCGTTGAAAAAAGACTTAGAGACGTTAATGACAGACTCTCAAGACTGGTGGCCAGCAGACTTTGGGCATTACGGCCCGTTCTTCATCCGTATGGCTTGGCATAGTGCCGGTACGTATCGGGTGAGCGATGGAAGAGGAGGTGGAAATACAGGTAATCAACGCTTTGCTCCGTTGAATAGCTGGCCCGATAATACCAACCTCGATAAAGCACGTAGGCTGCTCTGGCCTATCAAGCAAAAGTATGGTGCAAAAATATCTTGGGCCGATCTACTTATCCTTACTGGTAATGTAGCACTAGAGTCGATGGGATTCAAGACCTTTGGCTTTGCTGGTGGGCGTGTCGATATTTGGGAGCCTGAGCAAGACATTTATTGGGGGGTAGAAAAGGAATGGCTAGGAGACGAACGTTACTCGGGAGAGCGTGATCTAGAAAATCCACTAGCCGCCGTACAAATGGGACTCATCTACGTGAACCCTGAAGGACCTAATAGCAATCCCGACCCTATTGCTGCCGCGCACGACATACGAGAAACTTTTGCACGAATGGCGATGAACGATGAAGAGACCGTCGCGTTGATTGCAGGAGGGCACACCTTTGGTAAAACCCATGGCGCAGCAGAAGATACCCTACTGGGAGCCAATCCTGAAGGCGCTACTATGGCAGAGCAAGGCCTTGGCTGGTTGAGTACCTTCAAAACAGGCATGGGGAGCGACACCATCACCAGTGGTTTGGAAGTAACTTGGACGGAAACCCCTACCCAATGGAGTCATCACTTCTTTAAGAACTTATTTGGCTACGAGTGGGAACTGACTAAGAGTCCTGCAGGGGCCTACCAGTGGCAAGCAAAAGACTTTGAAGGTGAGGGGAATATCCCTGATGCATACGATGATACAAAAACACGTATTCCTACGATGCTTACCACTGATCTTTCTCTACGCTTTGATCCAGAATACGAGAAAATCTCTAGACGTTTCTACGAAAATCCTGATCAGTTTGCTGATGCCTTCGCTCGAGCTTGGTTCAAACTAACTCACCGCGATATGGGACCAATTCAATGCTACTTGGGTTCAGAAGTACCTAAAGAAGAATTGATCTGGCAAGACCCAATCCCTACGCCTACTCATACACTTATCGACAGCCAAGACATTGCTTCGCTAAAAGAAAAAATCTTGCAGTCAGGGCTTTCTATTGCTGAACTGGTAACTACGGCTTGGGCTTCTGCGGCTACTTTTCGTGGATCAGACAGAAGAGGAGGCGCTAACGGGGCTAGAATACGCCTCTTACCTCAAAAAACTTGGCAGGTAAACAACCCCATGCAACTAGATAAGGTGCTGTCTACATTGACAGGCATTCAAGAAACGTTTAATGGAGCGCAATCCAACGGAAAGCAGGTGTCATTAGCAGACTTGATTGTACTAGCAGGATGCGCTGCGATAGAAGCGGCAGCTAAAAAAGCAGGCTTTTCTGTAGAAGTACCTTTTACACCCGGAAGAGGAGATGCCTCCGAGACCCAAACAGATATAGAGAGCTTTACCCATTTAGAACCTGTAGCAGATGGCTTCCGCAACTACCTCAGTAATAAGTACGAGGCTACACCTGAAGAAATGCTAATAGATAAGGCACAACTCCTAACCCTTACTGCTCCTGAAATGACGGTGCTATTGGGTGGACTACGTGCTCTCAATGCTAACTTTGATGGATCAGCGGTAGGGGTGTTAACCGAGCAGCCTGAGACACTGACCAATGACTTCTTTGTGAATCTATTAGACATGGGTACAGTTTGGAAAGCGACTTCTGAAGAAGAGACCTCTTTTGAAGGCAGAGACCGTAAAACGAATGAACTGAAATGGACGGCCTCTCGGGTAGACCTCATCTTTGGTTCTAACTCGGAGCTACGTGCTTTGGCAGAAGTATATGCCAGTGCAGATGCCAAAGAAAAATTCGTAAACGACTTCATCACAGCCTGGGATAAGGTAATGATGCTAGATCGTTTTGATTTAAATTAATAGTTGACTACCATAGCCCTGTCATAGGGCTATGGTAATATTTACATCGTTCGTATATAGAAAGGAGATAAACAGATGGTTTTAGGAGCTATGTAAGTATTCCTACGCTTTTCATAAAAGAAATTTAAAAGAACAAATAATGCGATACCTGCAGAAATGAAAAGCGACTTTATTACGAGTGAACCTCAAGACCCATACTTATCTACCTTTATAGATTACTATTTCTACATAGATATTACTGTGGAGGCGCTTCTTGAAAAGCCAGAATATGTGTTGCCCTTTCCAAGAGTAACCTTTGGCTTTTTCTTCGATCATCCTTTTTTGGTGACTAACCATACTTTAGGAGAAAATAAAGAAGTCAACATGGTTATTTCTAGGATAGCTACCCACCAAGTAACCGTTTTACCTCTTTCCAATTGAATAAAAATTCTGGGTGCGCATACAAAACCCTATGCACTGGCTTACCTGACGAAGACACCTATTCATCAGATGAAGGCTACCCCTGACTCTCTAACCGATATTACCTATAAAAGCAATTACTTTGACCAAGCTCACTTTATCAAGTCATTGAAAAGTATTACAGGTAAAGCCCCTAAAGCGCTTAGGAAACAGCTACATTACTTCCGCTTTTTACAATTTTAAGCGTTTCATCAATACGAAATTTGAGATAAGATCAAATTTTAAAAAAACGAAACGTAAAATCACCCTAAGCATTCACTTGGTAGCTACGCTTGTAGCAGTACTTACGATCAGTACATTTTTTACCGCCTCACTCATAGTAGAGTTGAAGGGCGATGTACTTCTTATCAAGCAGGTCAAGAAGTATATACTATTCACACTTCCTATTCTACTTATTACGATGCCTGTACTAGGTATTACAGGAAATAAGTTGGCGGGCAATACAAAGCATCCCACTATTCTCAAAAAGAAAAGGCGCATGACCTTCATATTCCTGAATGGTCTTATTTTAATTTTTCTAGCCATCTTTCTTTACTATCGAGCTAACTTTGGTTTTATTGATGAAGTGTTTTTGACAGCACAAATAGCGGAGTTGGTCTTCGGAATAATCAACCTTACCTTAATTGGAATGAATGCTAAAGCTGGGTTACGCTTATCCAAAGGCGCAAGAACTAGGAAAGTCCATATTGCCTCTAAATACTAATAACTTTCCCTGAATTCAGGGTAGTAGGATATAGGGCTTATTATCTAGATTGCAGCTTATATATGAGCGGTACTTTTGTAAAAACGATCATAAACTAAATACTCAAACATAAAATGATGACACTCAAACAAATTACAAACGTAGGGTTTGCCTTTCTGATAGCTATTTGGGCTTGCGAACAACCCTCACAAGCAAAAGAAGAAACGCTAACAGTAGAAGGCTGGGAAACACTCAGCGAAGAAGACTACACCATTCAGTATCCTGATAGTTTAGAAATGAACCAAGAAGGGCAGATGGGAGTAAAGTTTATACTCTTTACACCGCCTACTGCTCCAATGGATCAATTTCGTGAAAACATCAATCTTGTCATTGAAGACCTAGCAGGTAAAAATGTGGATCTTGATAAATACGTAGAAATCTCTGAGTCGCAGGTGAAAAGTATGATCACTAACGGAAAACTCACCGATAGTGAAAGAATAAAGGAGGGAAAAGCTTTCCATAAGCTTGTATACACAGGAAAGCAAGGCCTGTTTAACCTTAAGTGGCAACAGCGTTACTGGGTACAGAACGAGAAGGCGTATATCTTGACACTTACTTGTGAAGAAAGCCAATACGATCAATACAGTGCTCTCGGAGAAAAAATCATGCAAACTTTTGAGATTAAGTAGGTACAAATAATCGAGTAACTATGAAAACTTCTTTTTGGGAAGAGGAGAAAAGCCTTTGGCAATTACTCAAGGAATTTAAGGAAGCTGAACCTTTTTTAGAAGCGCCTACTTTATGGGACTTATTTGCCGACGATCACCCTTATGAAGAGCAAGCTACAGCCGACACCAGCGAAGCCTGGCTACAAACTCAAGAACAGCTTATAGAGGAAATATTATCAGAATATCTCTCTCAAACTCCTTATAATCGGGAAGAAATTGAGCAACTGATCGAATCGATTCAAGAATTCACGTTTCCTGAAGAAGAGCAAGAAATAGACTATGTTGCTGTAAAATACAGAAAGCTAGCAAAATACATAGCAGAAACTTATATACTTCCCTATCAACTTAACGATTCTACCCTCCTTCATTTCTTAGACGCCTTAGAAGATAGATTACGAAACCTGAATAAGGCTCACATTGCGGCTTCTGACAAAGCACTGATGGAGGCACATCTACGCTTACGAGCCAAAAAAAAAGGATACTCAGATGAGAAGTTAGCACAAATGCTCAGTCATTTAGAACTCATGTGGCACCAAACTACCCAAGAGGAGCAGGAAATACCAGAAGAGGAAGCAGACTTGACTACTAATGATTTTGTATATCCTCAAATAGCATTGGCCTACTCTACCACTTTCTACGGCTTTGATGATGCGGGTCATTTGTCCTACCACGTACAAGAACGCTTGGCAAACGAAAGATTTAGGCAGTATGAACAAGAAATATCTATGCTACTTGGTAAAATACCCGATAAACACCTCCAACCGAGAAGTTTGGACTTCAATATAATTCATCAAGAAGAGCTATTGTGTATTTACGAAGATTTCACATAAGTACATCCATTTACCTTCGAATTTGAGGGACGTTTTACAGCTTGGGAAGGCAATGGAAAGGTGCTATTCTTATCGATGCGGAAAGAAGATAAGGAACTTCCCTATATCATTGATTTAGGAGCGCTTACACTAGATAAATACGAGGAGATACTAGAAAAATACCATCAAATGCTTGACGAGGTAATGGAGTAACCAGTCACCTTACTTAGAAAGACAACTGAACTTTCCTGATATTTCATAAAGTATCCTAAATGTAGATAACCTTTCTGTCACACCAATAGTCATAAGGGAAGAATTATTCTACAAATGTATATGAAAGCACATACAGCAAGTTTACTTAATGCCATACTACTTATCACCCTGTCTGCTTGGGGGTATTTTTCTTCAGACACGCCTTCTGTCACAGCTTTAATACCTGCAGTGGTAGGAGTTATCTTATTACTACTTAACAATGGTGTCAAAAAAGAAAACAAAGTGATTGCGCATATCGCCGTATTACTTACCCTACTGATTTTAGTTGGATTGCTAAGACCACTCACAGGCGCTGTGGGTCGTGGAGATACACTAGCGATCACCCGCGTAAGCATTATGCTTATCAGTACGCTAGTAGCCATTGTATTCTTTGTGAAAAGCTTCATTGATGCACGCAAGAAGAGAGTCAGCGAGAAGGTGAATGGATAAAGTGTTCGATTTTAAAAAAGTGTTGTAAGCGTAACCCTTGTTGGTTTGCGGCTTTTTTAAGATATTAGAGTATAGATGATTTTAATGGTATAAAAGCTAATATCTATGAAGACAGATCATTTATACAGTATATTGTGTTGGAGTATCCTTACTTTTCTTGTAAGCTGTACAAACAACAATGAAGGCGAAGTCGATTTACTCATTTCTTCACCAGAAAGTATTACGCTAGAGGGCGAAACCTATCTACTTAACGGGTTCCTATTGGATAACGAGGGTAGTATTAATGGTTTTGCAGAGTTAGTAAAGGAAAATGAAACTAGGATTGAGGCTTCTGTAGAGATAGTCAATATTTTTATTCTAGAAGGAACACAAGTATATCGGTCATCCGCTGTGATCGCCATGAACCCTACAGATTTTTTTACGCTCATGAGCAGGGCAGAGCAACTACCCGATTGGGTATTGGAGGCGCCTATCCAGATGGTCATTGAAGTACGCGTAGGAAGTGATACATTCCTATTAAGAGATGCGGAGGTAGAGCAGTAATACTTTTCTCAATGGTATTCCCTTACTCTGTCTTGGGTATATTTATGCCAAGCCCTATTTTGAAATCTACCAACTGAAGAGGGTTGCTATAAATATCGCCTGCATCTTGCTCAAGGATTATATCAGGTTCTGCTTCGCTCGCAAACTGGATGTTGATATTTTCTACCTCGCTACCAGTATTTAAATTCCTTTGAGGATTATTGAGGCTCATATACGCTATATTAGTACCATAATTATAGCTGACACTGAAGTCTAAGAACAGGACATCTTGCTTGAGTTTTTTAAAAATAGTTTGCAGGTCTAACCTAGCACCTACGCCTGCACCTAGATAAAGCGCAGCATCAGAAGACAAAACCTCCTCTTCGAGCGGCTTAGGGCAACTGGAAGTAATAAACTCGTTGCGATCTTGGAGGGCTATATCACTTTTAAAGGTACTCACCCCTGTTCTTGCTTGTAGATAAGGAATAAACGCGCCTTGTGTTTTCAAATCATAGCGATAGGCAAGCCCTATATTGAAGACGTTATTATTTGTGATCAACAAGGCATCAGTAGTAGCACCACTCGGAAAAACATACACCTCTTCTTGTTCCTCATAGCCATACCCTCCTTGGCTGATTTCTATTCCAATGGCCGACTTCTGGTTAGGTAAAATATAAAAGAAATCCATAGCAATGGCATTGATTCTGTCGATGTGCAGAGCCATAATACACTAGGACGGTTATGACTAAGACCCACCCTCGTATAGGCTTGGGCTTTACTTAATAAAGGAAAAAGTAGTAACAGGCTTGCTAGTAAGGTGGAGGCTAATCTTTTCATATTTTTTAGGTTAATTTCTTTTGTTGTTTAAGCTACTACTTTATACCCTGACCTATTACCCTGAATCCAGTGAAAATTCAGGTATTTATCTCCAAGGATCGCTATACTTCGAGGTGCTCTCCTTTGTACCTACATTTGACAAGTTGAGAGATTTTTGAGATATTGATCTACACTAAACTTAGCACGCTTCTATGGAAATCATAAAAACACCTGCCGAAGAATTTGACGTCATCAAAGACTTTCCTTACCAAGAAAACTATGTTCCCTTTGACAACTTACAGATGCACTATATCGAGGAGGGCAAGGGAGAGACTATTCTAGCGTTACACGGAGAGCCAAGCTGGTGTTATCTTTATAGAAAGTTCATCCCTGTACTCAGCCAGTACAGGTTTATTGCCCCCGACTTAATAGGATTTGGGAAGTCAGATAAGATTGTTGGCTGGAAAAACTATTCCTTTGAGTTGCATTTTCAATCATTAGTCAATCTTATAGACCAACTCGCTCTACAGGACATCACGTTGGTAGTACAAGACTGGGGTGGCCTCTTGGGGCTAAGCCTTCTAGGAGAATATCCTGAAAGATTTAAAAGAGTAGTGATTATGAATACCTTCCTCCCTATAGGAAAACCGTTGAAACTTCCCTTTAAGCTGTGGCAGGGCTTTTCTAAGTATCATCCCTCTCTGCCCATTGGTTGGGTACTACAAGCAGGTACTCATGAGAAACTGTCTGAAGAAGTACTGGCTGCTTATAAAGCACCTTTTCCCAATAAAAAATACAAGGATGGCGTCAAAGCCTTTCCCTCTCTCGTCCCCTCTCGTCCTACAGATGAAGGCGTAGCACGCATGAAAAAAGCCAGAGAGGTGCTCTCTAAGTGGCAAAAACCTGCCTTTGTATTATTCTCAGATAAAGATCAGGTAATGAGTGGGCTAGAAAACTTTTTTTACAAACTTATGCCTGCTAGCCAAGCACAGCAAAAAATTATCATTAAAAATGCAGGGCATTTTTTACAAGAAGACAAGGGGGAAGAAGTAGCCAGCTACATTGATAAATTTATCAAAGACGAGCTGAAAACTACCGCCCATGCAGGATCATAAACAATGGCAGAAGATAAACCTCGTATTGCGCGCCTATCGGCCATACTTACCCAACTACAATCTAGGCAACTCGTAACTGCAAGAGCCCTTGCTGAAAAATTTCAGGTAAGTATCAGAACGATCTACCGCGATATCAGAACACTCGAACAGTCGGGTGTTCCCATTGTCACAGAGGAAGGAAAAGGATATAGCTTGATAGAAGGGTACAGGCTTCCACCTGTGTCCTTTACGGACGAAGAAGCAACTGCACTGATCATTGCAGAACAACTGATTCAAAAGAATAGCGACCAATCTTTGACAGATAGCTACGAAAGCGCCATTACAAAAATAAAAGCGGTATTGAAGCGCAGTCAGAAAGCACAGACTGAGTTTCTTGTTGATAGACTACAAGTAAGAGGGAAGCAAAAAAAGAATAAAACAAGCCATTATCTCATTCAACTGCAAGCGACTATCAATACCTTTCAAGTAGTAAAGATTAGTTATCTCTCTCTAGAGAAGCAATATAGTGAGCGGCTGATCGAGCCCTTTGCTCTTTATACTTCAAAAGAAAACTGGGTACTCGTTGCACATTGTCGGAAGCGAGCGGACTTTCGGGCTTTCCGATTGGACTGTATTCAAGACCTTACAATGACCAATGCGTATTTTACACCTCATCCCTTTACTCTACAAGAGTACTTTGAGCAATGCCGAAAAAAATATTTCTCCACCCCTGACATACCCTTGTCACAAACGGCTACTACTTTTACAGCAAATCAACCTGATACTCTTATGCAACCAACAACCGTACAACCCTTTAAACTTATTGGCCTTTCTGTAAGAACCATCAATGAGGTAGGAAGAGCCGACAAAGAAATCGCTCAATTGTGGGAGCGCTTTATGGCAGAAAATATGCTGGAGAAAATTCCTAACAAGGTGGACAATACTATTTATTCACTCTACACCGACTACGAAGGCGACCACACTCAACCTTACACGGTATTACTAGGCTGTAAAGTGACTGACTTAACTACTATCCCAGCAGGAATGATTGGTAAATCTTTTGAAGGAGGTACTTATGTAAAAACTACCGACAAAGGAGATCTTACCAAAGGGATCGTGATTAATAAATGGATCGAAATATGGGCGATGGACTTAGATAGAGCCTACACTGCTGACTTCGAGGTATATAGTGAGAAAGCGAGAAACCCTCAAGAAGCGGAAGTAGATTTCCTCATTGCTGTAAAGTAGAAGACTATGGGAGAGACAGTATTCAAACAGTACCCTACGGTAGCTGTAAAGTGGGCAGCTTATCCAGAAGTAGTGAGAAGTAAGCTAAAAGCATTACGGCAGCTTATTGTAGAGGTAGCAGAAAGTCTGCCTGAGATCCAGCAAATAGAAGAAACACTTAAATGGGGCGAACCAAGCTATATAGTACAAGGAGGAAGTACCATTCGTATGGATTGGAAGCCTAAAATGCCTCAGCAGTATGCCTTATATTTTAATTGTAACACACGGCTAGTAGAGACTTTCAAGGTAGTATATGGAGATTTATTCAACTACGAAGGAAAGAGAGCGATTCTATTTGACCTAGAAGACGAGATTCCCAAAGAAGAGATCAAAGCGTGTATACAGATAGCATTATAATATCAGGCGTTAAAAGATCAACCACTTTTAGGGAAATGAAGTATACATTTTTAGTAGTAATATTACTGCTGCAATGCTCACCAAAAACCAATTTTTCTACTATGAAAGAGAATAGCTTATACGGACTACACGGTAAATTAGTAGCCAAAGCTGGTCAAGGGGCTACCCTTGCTGAAATCCTTTTAGAAGCCGCCGCAATGATGCAAGCCGCTAAGGGATGTCGCTTCTATGTAGTGAGTACAGAAGAAGGGCGTCCAGAAGAAGTGTGGATCACGGAAGTGTGGGATACTAAGGAAGACCACGACCGCTCGCTCTCTGATCCCAAGGTGAGAGCGCTCATCAGTAAGGCACTTCCTTTGTTGGAGGGTAATCCTCAGAAAGGGCAGGAGTTACAAGTATTAGGCGGAGCAGGGCTTTAGTAAAATTAAAAATACAATGGCTCCTATTCTCTACATATCACCACCGTCTCCCCTTAAGAAGATCGTCAAGCATTTTTGGTACGTTGCTGTGTCCAATCCAGATAAGCAAGTTTTTACTTATAGTATTCTCGCAGATGGCGCGCCAGGTATTATTTTTCAACATTATAGGGGGCGCTCTGCGGTTGCTCAGGCAGATGGTACACTACTGCCCGTTGCTTTCATTTATGGACAAAACTCATCAGCGTGTCTCAACTACCTTACTGGTGCACCGGCTGTATTTGGGGTTAGCTTGCAGCCTGCTGCGCTGAAATGTCTATTCTCGATGGATGCACACCTTGCCTACAGTACAGTGCTTGATGCTACCCACTTCTTTTCGTCAGCTTGGTTAGAGCAACTATTTCATACAGCTCGTCTAGGTGAGCTTGTACAGTTGTTTTCTACAAAACTTGTACAACAACTGGCTGATAACACCCTCGATCAGATGATTACGCAGAGTACTCAATGGATGACTCAAAATCCTACACCACTCGATTCAAAAATCCTAGCTTCTCACTTTAACATCTCAAGAAGGCAGTTCCAGCGTAGATTTAAAGCACAAATAGGTGTCTGTCCTGAGCAGTACACCCACATTACTAGATTTCAAAGGGCTATCCATTGGCTATTAAGTGGGCGATACAAAAAACTAAGCGATATCAGCTATGCGCTCAACTATGCGGATCAATCTCACTTCAACCGGGCATTTAAACAATTGGCAGGCTGTACACCTAAGGAATTTTTGAAACTCAGTACTCTTTCACAACCCTTTTATCAATACAAATCGCATTCGTTTGCTCCCTTACGTATTTTGAAAACATAAATGATGATGTCGCTAGCATTCTATTTTATTAGCTAAGAAGCTTATAACTTGTCAATAAAAATAGAAGCGACTATGGTAAAAGTACATCACCTCAACTGCCTAGAAATTCAATCACCTGCTGGGAGAGCCATTGGGCACTGTTTGTTGCTAGAAGCCAATAATAAGCTTGTCTTAGTAGATACAGGGATAGGATGGCTTGACACCCAGAAGCCTACAGAAAGAATAGGACAAGCATTGATTGACCAAGTAGGCTTTCAATTCGATGAATCTTGGACAGCACTCAGGCAAATTGAGCAGCTTGGACTGGTGCCTGAGCAAGTAAGCGACTGCGTCATTTCACACCTAGATCCTGATCATATCGGTGGGCTGGCAGACTTCCCGCAGGCCACTGTACATGTAGGCGAAGAAGAGTACGAAAATTTTAAAAGTGGTCATCCAAGATACTTACCTCATCAGCTAGCGCACCAACCTGTAGTAAAAACGTACAGTGCTAGCACTGAGACTTGGCAGGGCTTTGAAAGCAGAAAGATAGACATCGACTTTGAAGTTGATCTCTATTTTGTTCCTCTTTTTGGGCATACATTGGGGCATTGCGGAGTAGCTATACAACTGCCCGATCAGTGGCTATTCTATGTGGGCGACGCCTACTATCTACAGGCCGAACTCACCGATCCGCATCATCCTGTACACGAGTTGGCTAAAGCAAGAGCTGATAACGATACTTGGCGTTTAGAAAACCTCCATAAAATTAAGCAGTTAAAGGCTGAACAGCCCAACATTGAAATATTTGGCTACCACGATGTGGAAGAGTATGATAGATTTGCGGTGAAAGATGATTAAGTAACAGGCAATATTAAAAATTCCTTATCTCAACAAGTTGAGATAAGGAATGCTATATCTCAAGTTAGCGCCTTAACTTGAGATATAACTATTTATATTGTACATTTAAGCCTTAACTTGAGATATAAACCTTTTAGAAGGTAGCTAATATGATTCAATTAGAGAAATACGTTGCGGGACATTTTCAGAAAAGCTTAACAGGGTATGAATATTTTATACCAACTAATGTGAACGATCAGTGGACTTGGGAAGATTCAAAACTGAATCTCTTAATAGAAAAAGCAGCTATAAAACTAGGTGAGTTAAACTCGTTTTCTAGGCTTGTACCCAACATTGACTTATTCATCCAACTACACGTTACAAAAGAAGCTGTATTATCAAGTCGAATTGAAGGAACGCAAACACAGATGGATGAGGCACTGATGGATGAAGACGAAATTGCACCAGAACGTAAAAGTGATTGGAAAGAGGTGAATAATTATGTGAAAGCACTCAATACGGCTATAGATAAACTAGAAAAGCTCCCTATTTATTCACGATTGCTAAGGGAAACACACAGCGTATTACTGGATAATGTGAGAGGAGAAGATAAACTACCGGGAGCGTTTCGATCTAGTCAAAATTGGATTGGTGGAAATAGCCTTAAAGATGCCACCTTTATACCCCCTCATCACGATTATATTGGAGAGTTGATGAGTGATTTGGAAAAGTTTATTCACAATGAAGCCATAGAAGTTCCTGAACTTATAAAGATCGCTATTGCTCATTACCAGTTCGAAACAATACATCCTTTTTTAGATGGTAATGGAAGAATTGGAAGACTATTGATTACTCTATTTCTAGTAGACAAGAAAATTTTAACTAAACCACTGTTGTATTTATCAGTATTTTTTGAGAAAAATAAGGGGTTGTATTACGATAATCTCACATTTGTGAGAACCAAAAATAATATGAAGCAGTGGCTGGTCTACTTTCTAGTAGGTATCATAGAAACAGCAGAAAAGTCTTCACAGACATTAGCTAACATATTAGCACTGAAAGAACGTTTAGAAACTAAAATCAATGAAGAATTTGGTAGAAAAAGCCAAAGTGCTATTACGCTATTTCGGCATTTACTAAAAAGACCTATTATTGATGTAAATGAAACAAAAGATATAACAGGGTTAAGCTATAACGCAGCCAATGCATTAATTTCAGACTTTATAAAAACAGGCTTACTTAAAGAAATGACGGGTCGTACTAGAAATCGAACTTTTATTTTTGAAGAGTATGTAGCACAGTTCTAGAAAACCATTGTTCAAGCCTCAAAACAACAGTGTCAGGTGTTCCAAAGGTTATTATAAGGTTGTTTAGCTCCTTTTTACCACTAAAATTTATTACTTTCACTCTCTATTTACTAAACTTTCACAAAAAAGACTTAAAAATTGAATCAGTTATCAGCAGCTAACAAAAAAGATCTAGTAAGGCATATTAGTAGCTTAATGATATGTACTATGATTGGTATTTTTCTGTTATTTACGCTTATCCCTTCTATGCGGCAAGTTTCTGACAATGCCCTACGCTTCGAATACACCTTCGCGATGATGATTGTAGCAGCAGTACTAAGTTTTCTACTGATACTTTGTATAAATTTGACTATACTTTTTTTAAATAGCCATCAATTGTTTTTTGAAGGGGTGCTGTTTGGGGGTGTTTTTTTCAATAGTATATTTATGATTGCCTATCTACTGGCTGTAATAGGAATGTCAGATAAGCTATTGGGAGGGTATGATTTCTCGTTATCTACTTATGCTTTGATCCCTTTTTTCCTATTCTCCATCTTAATACAGTTTATGGTGTATCTTGCCTTTTTAATTAGGTTTTTCAAAAAGTGATGAGGGATCATCACAGGTGAGTAAAAATCTGTGAGCTTTTACTTTTTTTCATCAATGGCCTTGACTTGTTCTATCGTAAGTCCAGTAATCAAAGCAGTTTCTTCGTGACTTTTTCCTTGTGCTAAGCATCGCTTGGCGATATCTGTGAGGGCTTTCTCTACTCCTTGTTCTAAACCCTTCTTACAAAGTGTAGAGTCCTCTATGTTGTAGTCAATAGGCATGCTTCTGATGGTTTTAAGGGTTAATTCTTCTAGTTGTTTTACTTTAGCAAGTAAAATCAACTGTTGTAAATACTTTTGTAATGCCAGTGGCGAACATTTACGCGTTAACTTCTCGATGATAGAACGCAACACCTGCTCGTTTTTGTTTTAGAAAACTCAGTAGGTAATGCTTTATACGTAGTAATTTCCATATCAAGTGTTTGTGCAACAAGCGGTAGAAAAAGGGCCTCAATGTTTTCCTTGAAAATACGGTCGTAGATATTACCTTTATTCTCTTTCATAGAGTGGTAAGTTAAGAGAATGTTTAAAAATTGAATTCTGCATAATTAACATTTCACGAAATTTTCATCACTTATGCTTCAATTTACCTTTCGTTCATTTTTTAGCTTCGCTGAACTCCACTTCGTTCCGGTTCTTGATGAACCGACCAACGGGAGCTCGGCGCAGCCAAATCAAGAAACCGACCAATGGGAGCTCAGCGCAGCTAACCGAGCCTGCGAGCTCGACGAAGTCAAATACAAAGCTTCTGCCCACAAACCAGCCCACCTCCCCGCTGGATTTTCAGGCTTACGCACTTGTACCGATCTTAAAAAAGGCAGTTAGGAAAAATTTAAACATACTCTAATCATTTTTTAACTTTGATGAAGCATATAAATAATTTTACAGGGCTTTTTCACATATTAAAATCTTAATACAACATGGCTTGGTTCGATATAAAAAATATAGCAACGGTAGACTCTCCTTCCGTTGTGGTGTACAAAGAGCGCTTTGTAAAGAACATACAATTGGCGCTTCAAATGGTAGGAGGAGAGGCGCACCGCTTGATACCACACATCAAAACTAATAAAATGCAGGAGGTAGTCGAGGCAATGGTCGTACAGGGTATCAAAAAAGTAAAAGTATCTACACTCGCTGAAGCCGAGCTGGCTGCCCTTTCGGGGATGAGTAGTGTACTTGTAGCGCATCAGTTGGTTGGCCCTAAGGTGGCGCGTTTTTTTACCCTCATACAAACCTTCCCGCAGGTTACATTTTCCACCATCGTTGATGACAGGCAGATAGCTACCTTGTTAAATGAACAAGCTGAAAAGGCAGGGATAAAGGTAGAGGTTTACATAGACATCAACAATGGGATGAATCGCTCTGGTATCCAATTAGGGGCAGTCCTTGATCAATTAATCACACAGTTAACCAATTGTGAGCATCTCCAACTAAAGGGACTACACATTTACGATGGACATCATAGAGATAAAGATTTTACAACGAGAAAGCAGAAAATTGAGACCGATTTTGCGCCTGTGCAGGCATTGTATGAGCAACTAAAAGTTTCTTATCCTACGCTAACGCTTATTGTGGGCGGAACACCTGCCTTCACTACTCATTTACAACATCAAGAACGTATTTGTAGCCCAGGTACTTTTGTATTCTGGGATGTCAACTATGCGGAAGCCCTTACCGAGCAACAATTTCATTGGGCGGCTTTGGTAGTACATCGTGTTATTTCGAAGCCAAGTGAAGGGATTATTACCACTGACTTGGGGCATAAAGCTATTGCCGCAGAACAACCGATCGATCAAAGAGTACGCCTACTCAATCCCAAAGGAGCCTACAAGCTCATAAAACAAAGCGAAGAGCACGGCGTTTGGCAGGTGGAGCATTGGGAAGACTACCAAGTGGGCGACGTACTCTATGGCGTACCGTACCATATTTGCCCTACGATTCATTTATATGAAGAAGTCGCTGTCATTGAAAATCACCAAAAGGTAGACACGTGGCAAGTGAAAGCACGAGGGCGGAAGATAAGTGTTTAAGATACAAATCGCCTTAAAAGCCAGTCACTTCTTTGGCTTTTCAATCGCAATAAAGCTTGGGTGAATCCCTACCGCTTCCGCAATTCGGTAGATCACATGGTTTCCATTATAACCATTGGACATAACAACGAGGCCGTTTTTGGTTTCGGGAGAAAAAACTGTCAGTGCCCTTTCTGCTCTATTCGCGCCTGTATGACCGATCACTTTTTCATCTTCAAACGAATAGACATACCAGCCCAAGCCAAAACCTATGTTACGCGGGCAGGCTTCGGAAACGGTAGCAGACTTTTTACAATGCTCATACTGGTTGAGGGAAACTGTAAATTGCTCCTCTCGTAGTTGATCGCTTACTTTGGTATCGTTCATAACGCTTAATATAAACTTGGCGTAGTCCTCAGCAGTGATACGCAAACCACCTGCCCCAAGCGCATTTTCGACTTTTCGGGGGGCGCTCCAAGTACTGTCAGGAAGGTACGACCAAGCCAAGCGATCTTTACACCATTCTTGGTAAGTAAAACAAGCATTTTGCATACCCGTTGGGGTAAACAAGACTTCCTGTGCAATCTCGTTGAAAGGCTTCCCTAGCTTCTTTTCGAGAAACCTAACCAAATACCGAAAGCCTTCACCTGAATAGCCCATTTTTGTACCTGGTGTCCATTCAAACTGTAATTTACCGCCTGTCATGTAGCGCCAGTTCTTAAAGCCGGTCTGGTGGGTAAGTACGTGTCTTGGGGTCAATAATTGTGCACGTTTATCTTGGGCAATGTCAGGGTCCAGCCAGTATTGCGCCATCGGTTCGTCCAGTTGTATTTTCCCTAACGTTGCCAAACGTAAGCATACCTCTGCCGTCATGGGTTTGGCAATAGAAGCACTCAAAAATAGAGTTTTTTCGTTAGCAGGTACCTCTAATTGCTGCTTACCAAAAACTTGATACCAAACGATTGCCCCATTGTTGATTACCGCAACAGAAATACCGGGTACATCGAACTGTGTCATCCATTGAGGAATAGTAGAGGCTAGTTTTTCAAATTGATCTTTAGGGCTATTTATTTTTTGTTGTCCTATACTGTGTAGTGTAGCACTGATCAGTAGGAGAGAAAATAACAGAAGTCGCATAAAAGTTTTTGACTAAAAGACCACTCGCCTGCTGAAAGGTTGCACCAGGCAATAAACTACCTGTGTTTTGTTTGCGTTAATTTTGATAACTTCGTAAAGTTAAACTAGGACTAAAAGCAGTGAATGTACGTAATAATACTTTTTGGAAAAATATAGCCTTTGACTGGGCAGGCGTTTCGTCGGAGGTTGCCTTTTCTCATCCTTTTTTCGATAATCAGGAGGTAGAGATATTTTTAGGGGAGGAATTTGACGAAGAAGGGGAGGAGGTCGGAACCTTACCTACCGAAGAGGAATTAAAAGCCTATGAAAATACTTACAAAGCTTTTCTTGAAAACATAGCACAGCATCTATCAGCAATACAACAAGCGGCCTATCAGCGGTATCGAGAAGTATATGCCGCTTATTATGAATCTGAAGAGAAATCGGGCGCACCACCACTACAAATTACCTCTGTTGAGGCGCATAATCCTTACATCAAAGAACTACTCTATTTAAAAATAACTGAAGATAATACCCTGAGGGTACTTATCCGCTACCAACTAGATGAAGAGCACGGCCTAGAATTTAAGTTTGTAAACGGTAAGCTAGTAACTATAGGAGGCATTGCAGAGACTTAGGGGCGTAGCGATGAATACTATGTCTCTGGGCTTTAGTCATTGATAGTAAATGATGCTGGCAACAATACTCTAAAGAAACATTCACCCGCAAAGGCGAGAAGGTAAGATCCAGCTAAGAGGATGTTTAAAAATTAAATTCTGCACAATCAGTATTTTACGAAATTTTCATCACTTATCCTTCTATTTACCTTTCGTTCATTTTTCCTTGATGAAAAACGAACCAAA
>ERZ1740058.912-NODE-912-length-17469-cov-4.735960_pt1 | contig 17469 bp, 18 predicted proteins | sample MGYA00581745_ERZ1740058 | MGnify/ENA primary metagenome ERZ1740058 (study PRJEB43018, sample SAMN04849742) | marine metagenome | isolation source: floating plastic debris | place: Pacific Ocean | collected 2008-08-30 | study: EMG produced TPA metagenomics assembly... | reverse complement strand
TCTCCGTCTTCTCTCTTCCGTCTTCCCTCTTCCATCGCGGGGTTAATTTCGGAATCGTTGAAAACGGCATCTAAGAACCGAGATATTCTTAAACAAAGAGTCCAGCCAAGACTCCTTTTTTTGCCCTCCCATCGCTAGGCTGGTAGCAAAGCTCGCAACGATCGCGATGAACGCTCATAAACTTAAAGCCACCATCCAGCAAGACGGCACCTTGTTGCTACACGGACTGCCATTTCATCCGGGTAGCACAGTCGAAATTATCATTCTGGAACAACCTGACTTTTCCGATGCTGCTACAGAGACCGAGACCAACGACTATTTAGCAGGCTTTACCCAGTCCCTCAGCGAATGGACCTCTGACGCAGACGAAGCTGCTTACCATGACCTATAACCATTGTGCTGTCGTTGTGGTGCCGTTTCCCTTTACTGATATCAATGCGGCTAAACGCAGACCCGCTCTCATCGTTTCTCAAAATGAGTAACTTTGCCCCGGTGCTACTGGCTTTGGCGACTGTCGTTATGGCCCAGTCCGCAGCACTAACATCACCCAGACCCCTCAGGCTTAGAGAGTTGCGTCCCATCCACCCACTTACCCATCCACCCTCCCACAACCATAAACGGATGCTTCATTTCCTTGCCGATCGCTTAACCCAACCTCTGAACCGTGACCTCCAGAGCCCTGGCCACCCGAGCAAGCTCTGTTGCCATCCATCCAGGTTTGGCCGCTAAAAAACAGGCAGTCGCTTGCTGGTAAAACCAAATCACCTGCGCTGGACTTCCTGAAAACACGGGCCAAATGGCGGTGCCTGTCTCGTGCAAATTGCGGAGCAAGCACCGACCATTGTGCAGCTTATCGGCCAGCAAGATCCGCTGAACTGCAGGCGATGCTTGCCGCATCTGCTGTAGGTAGCCCAACTTGTGATTGCGCCAAAGCTGATTGGGCGATCGCGGCGGTGCTGTACAGCCCTGCACGAGGGTCGCCACCGTCGCCCCAAATTGCGTCCGAATGGCAGTGAGGGTGGCCTCACCCCCTTGATCCTCCACTGCATCATGCAACAGGGCCGCGATCGCCTCCACTTCGCCGCCCCCATCTTCGAGCACTAGGGCGGCCACACTGAATAAATGCGACACATAGGGCACTCCATTGACCTTGCGGTACTGGTGGCGATGTAAGTCTGTGGCATATTGCAGGGCTCGGTCAAACCTTGCCGTTAAGACGAATTGTTCCATGCCTGTATCTCGGTTCCAAAGGTGATGTCACCCTACCGCCCTCCTGGAACCCCCGTTTTCCCAACTTGGAAAGCCACCCTTCCCATCCCTCGCTACACTACGAATATTGTTTGGCAATTGGGTATGAGCGACCTCAAACTTCAGGTGGTGTCTCACCAAACGCAAGCCGGGCTGCCCTACCAGCATCTCCATGCCCAAATCGTTACGCCTACTGGCATTCTGACCCCGGCGGCCCTCAAGTCTTTAGCCATCCCCACTGGCATGATCTGGAGCCAAGGGGTGGTGATTGAAGGCAAACTTCCCCTCTGGGCCGCCGGATATCTCGTGCATGCCTGCCATACTGCCGCCTGGGTCGCCACCTTTGACCCACGCTTAGGCAATGACACGCCCCAGTCTGGAGGCGCTGTGGTGGTGGCGACTCATTCTCCCCATGTGGCCGAAGGGGATGTTCTACTGTTGACGATTCCCGATGCTGTTCTCTAATCCTGCCGCTGCTGTCATCCTTAGCGTTACGCGGCTCGCCTCCGAACAGGGCAGTCTGCAAACCCTGGCGCTCACCTTGACGCGTCACCAGACCCAGATTAGACCTCAGAGTTTGCCCACACTCGCGCTACCGGCTGAGCTAGATCTCTCGCAGGCAGTTGTCTTATTTGGGCGATCGCCCACCTGGCTCTATGGCTATCTCATCCATCAATGCCGTTCAGTGCCTTGGCTAGGCACCTATGATGCCCGCAGTCGCAGCGTTATTGTGATCCATAGCCGCGTCGCGTCCCCCGCTGTTGGCGATCAGCTACCGATTCGGCTTAATCGCCAGCCTTGTCCAGCCATTCTCGTGGGCGGTCCGCCCAACAGCGGTAAAAGCGTTTTATCGAACGCCATTCGCCTCACCTTGACGCAGCAATGGCCCCAAGCCACCGTTTATCTGCATCGCGCCAGTTGGGATGGCGAGGGCAACTGGACCTATGAAACCGCCCAGCCGGACTTGGTCGATACTTTGGTGCAGCAGCATGAATATCGCATCCACGAAGACCCGGAAACGGTCAAGCTAATTCCCCGCTTTTTTCAATACCATGCCGATACAGTGGCGAATCTACGCAGTTTGGTTGATTGTCTCATTGTGGATGTAGGTGGTTTACCTCAGCCTGAAAAATTGCCGATTTTACAGCACTGCTCCCATTACATCGTCATTAGCCGCCTGCCCGAGGCCATTCCCGATTGGCATACTTTTGGTCAAACCCATGCGTCACCCCTGGCTGTGATTCATAGCGTGCTTGAGCCTCGCCTCATGATTCAACAAACAGAGCCCTGGTTAGCAATCGAAGCCGGACCTTGGCTCAAGGGTGAAACTGAGACCATTCCGGATTGCCTGCGGGATGAGATTTTGCGACGGATTACGCTCCCGCCCGCTTCTGGTATTGCGCCGTTATGACTGCGCCACTCTGGCAAGCATCGCCAAGCGTCCCGCTATTGCAGTGGCTCGCCAGGGGGCCACTCAAGCAAAATTTGCTGCAAGGGATTCGTCTTTGGGTCTGGCTGCATTTGCTCTACGGCGAAGCGGGTCAAGATCTGGGTCTGACGGATCCTTTTACCTACGCCGATTGGCGCGATCGCTTCTTTTCTGCCACTCACCCCACCGGCGAAAAAAAGCCGCAACATGCGGATGCCCGTTGCCCTTGCAATAAGTCTGCGGCCGCTTGGCTATTTGCCCCCGCACTGCACTTTACCCAAACGGCATGGCAGTCCTATGCTGAGCAGCATGCGGCTGAGGTGCAGGCGCAAATGGCCGCCTTTTCCCAAGCCCTGCAAGCGCATGATCAACATCCCGAGCAGTTAGAGCGGCTCTTAAACACTCCCCTGTTTGGGATGACCCGCCGCACGCTTTACGGCGACCTCCGTAACCTGACCAGCATTAGCTGGTTAACGCAACGAGGCCAATCGTTTCACCGCGTTACCGATTGGCCTGATGTGCCTCAGCAAAACCTTACCCCTGCGATGGGGACAGCGCCGGAAAGTTCATTCATAACGCAGCCAGACTTAGCGGCGATCGCGGAAAATCTGTCTAGAGAAATGGGAGGCGATCGGCGCTTCTTTGTCCATGTCGATTATGTCGTGCCTCAACACAAGCTCGATCGCGTTGATGACTGGCAAGCTTTGTTATCAGAGCTATGGCAACAGCACCCCATTCCTCCCGTGCAACTGCTTTACCAAGGAGCCGGGTACACAGAGCCAGTTTCAGTTGTGGTCTACCCCGTGTGCATTTACTACTTTCGGCGGGGGCCGTATCTGTGTGCTTTTGGCGCAGTCCCTCAAACCTCTCCTCGTCAGCTAGATTGGCGCAACTACCGCCTTGATCGCCTGCTCAATATCAAGCCATTGCCCTGGACGCACTCGACCGTGCCGCCGCTGCTGAGACATCAATACACCAAGCATTCCTTGCCCCAACCTGACGATATTGCCATCCGCATGGAAGCCGCTTGGGGGTTTGATTATTATCAACCGGCTCAACGACTACTGCTCCGCTTTGATCAAGCGTGGGACGATCGCTATATCCGTAACTCGATGCGGCATGCGACTTTTAGCAACGTTCCCTTTGCCCAAGTGCAATCGCTGATCCGACAGCAGCTCCAAGGGGCAGAGCAACAACAGCTTTTAAAGGTTTTAAAACAGCGATCGCCGACAGATGCCTACTACACGGCCATGTACCGTGAACATGATCCCAATGTGCATCAACGTCTCCGCGCTTGTCGTCCCCATGTCGAAGTCTTTCTCCCGTGGGATTTGCGTCAGCGCATGATTAACGAAGTCAGACAAGAATGGCAAATTTATGGGCTGTCTTGAATCGGATCTGCTCGGTTTACGAGTAAGTCATAGACCTGTTGAGTCTGCTGTCGAGTGATCCAGCGTTGATAAGTGCGTGTATGAACCTCCACACTATGACCCATCTGGCGCGCTGATAACTCCACGGGCCAGCCAAACAGTAAGGTACGGACTGCCCAAGCATGGCGCAGGTCATAAGGAGCAAATGGGAGTTTAGGTGAGAGGTATTTGGTAACGGAGTGGCCGATTTTTTGATTTGGGCGATCGCGCGGCACGGGTGGGAGATGGCGACAATCTAGCGCCCACTCGTTAGCCCACTCCGGGTAGCAGGGCCACACTTCACGCGCTCCGGTTTTAGTGTCATCAAGGACTCTCACCACGGGGAACTCAGACAAATCGAGATAGAACACTTCATGGTTTCGCAGGCCATAGCAGGCCATTACTCCATACACCCACTGCCATGCCGGATTCTCTAGCTCATTTCGGTACCGAATAATGTCCTCGTCTGACGGAATCTCTCTGATTGCCACCTTTGACGGGCTGTAATTCCCTCGTAAGTGGTCAGCTTTCCAATCCAACCCCGCGAACCTTGCCAGGGATGTAGCCGCCATTGCTGCACGTTGACGGCTGCGAGTGTTGGCCGTAGTAGTTGACACCATCGCTGCGAGTGCAGACACACTGCGCGGCAATTCTGACGGCAATCGTCGGTAAATCTTGAGATAATCACCTTCCCAAGTGTCAAGCTTGCCCCCGTCGCCGATGTAATTCTTTTGGAAACGATCAACCCAATCAGCACAGGTGAGCTTAGCGATCGCCGTTTTATCGCCCCACTGCTGCCAGTCAAATTCACGCGCTGGCAGTTGTGTGCCTAGCAATCGCGCTCGTTTCTCTGCCTCACGTAACCCCGCAGGATTGGCGGGCAACCCTGTCGATATGCGCTGCTGGTAAGGAACTTGTCTGCTGCTGTCTGGTTTGGGTGGCAGTGTCGCCTGCAAAGTCAGAGCGCCCCCCTTTTGCCCAATGCTCACTCGAACTCGATCATCCTTCAGTCCGGCGTTTACCTGAGCTATTTTTCCTGAAAATCTAAGGGCTTAAGTTAGGGCTTAAAAAACGGGGTTTATTCAGGCATTATCAGGGTTATTTGCGGGTATTTTACAATCTGATATAAACGCCAAAAGCAAAGCCCCTACAGCTTTTGAATGCTGTAAGGGCTTAATTCCGTCAATACCCCCAGGGGAATTCGAATCCCCGTCGCCTCCGTGAAAGGGAGGTGTCCTAGGCCTCTAGACGATGGGGGCATGTATTGCTCAACACTCTTCAATATAGATAAATACTGTATCAGTGTCAAACAGGCTAACTGTGCTCAGAACACTCTTTCAAACTGAACGAAGCACAACTAATTCAGGCGTCAATATACCCCATTTGGGTCAACTTGCGTTGCGCAGTCTAATGACCTGACGACGCATTTCTGGAGAGGCTTGCACCTCTGCTACTTCTTGTACCTCAACTTCACTTTCTAGAGGCTCCAGATAGTTATCACTGCCGTAGGAATAAGCGTCAATGAGAATCTGCAGGAGCTGCTCGCGATCGCACTGAGCCAGATCTTCCTCAATCAGGTGAAACTTGAGTTTTACCTCGCACTCATAGACACTCACTTGTGGTGTTGATTGTTGAACTGCCGGCTTCATGCTTGTAGTACAGATTTTCATCTTTGTCGTGCCCGCGCTAATCGGAACAATAGTGGCTCCTTACTGGACGTCTCATCAGCCATTGACGTATCAACTTTTGACGGTGACATCTTAGTTTGGTACCTGACCCTATAAAACCAACTTTTTGAAAAAAAGGGAGCTTTTGAGACGCTGTTTTACCGGATTAATAAACTTGCTTTCTATTAGCTTTAAACAAACGTGGAGTTCCTGGAATATACGCAGATAAACATCCAGTCAAACGTCTATAAGCCTCTGAAATAGAGGCTTGTAGGGGAATTACTATAAATATTACAAACCCATAAACGATCACTGAAAAAAATATTTTTCGCAATTTTTTCAGTCTCAGCAAAAGTACTTAAATGGGTTTCTAAACTTCACGTTTTGGCTAAGTAAGGTCTGCATATCCGAGAAAAAATAAACGATTTAAGTGTAATTTATTTCATTCTTTGTCTATCTGTGCCCTTGATTTCACTGACGTATTGTGACTAAAGATACAAATCACATCGCTCGATGATTTTACGGAAACGGTTGTGCTTCCAAGTGGCCTTTCTGTAATGAAGGCTAAGATGCTGGATCTCTTGAGCTGTTCGAGTCCCTGCGGCTAGCTGCGATCGCTGAATGAGTATTGCGTAGGTTGCTTGGACTGTTTGCGCGAATCAAATCAGGCTTCTTGTCGTCACTTCAACCCACCTACTTATTACTTCGGCAGTGTTTGGATAAAACTTGGAGCGCCTCTAAAGCACTGGATCAGTTCCGCTGTGAATCGATTCGTCTTTGCCTTGTGGGACTTAGTGTTTTAGCCCAACCATTGATGAGTGCAGTTGAACCGTTGTATTTAAACCAAAATCCTCATCCGGACGGCAAGTCCCATCTGGATGAGGACTGGAGGCGTTAGATTTAACGCGCCGTCTAACCAATAGGGTTAGCGCGATCGCTGTCCACCACCTTAGCGGAATGGAGGAGCATAGAGTAGGCCGCCGTCGGTCCACAGTGCATTTAAGCCGCGATCTAGATTGAACTGCGAATCGCCACCCAGATTGCGTTCATAGACTTCGCTGTAGTTACCCACGTTGCTAATGGCACGAGCCATAAAGTCGTTAGGGATCCCCATGTCTTCGCCCAAGGTGCCTTCTTCGCCCAGGAAGCGCGCGATGTTGGGGTCTTCACTACCCGCAAAATCCCCAATATTGGCAGAAGTGATACCAAATTCTTCGGCCTGAATGAGACCGTAGGTTACCCACTTAACCACATCAAACCAAGCGGAATCATTGTTGACTGTCAATGGTCCCAGTGGCTCTTTTGACATCGTGACCTCTAGGAGGACATGCTCGTCAGGAGTTGGCAGAGTGCTACGACGGGCAATCAACTGTGATTTGTCGGAGGTCATGCCCTCACAACGTCCTTCGTCGTAGGCCGCATAAGCAGCGTCGGCATCTTGGAAGACCACGGGCTCAAAATCGACCCCTAACTTACGCATTTGGTCAGTTAGGTTCAACTCAGTTGTAGTACCCGTTTCGACGCAGACTGCTTTGCCAGAAAAATCTTCTAGAGAAGCAATACCGGCAGCTTCACGTACCATCATGCCCTGACCATCGTAAAAGGTGGTGGGAGCAAATTCCATCCCTACCTGGGTATCCCGGCTAATTGTCCAGGTTGTGTTACGTGAAAGCATATCGACTTCCCCACCAGACAACGCCGTAAAGCGTTCTGTTGAATCGAGTCGCCGATACTCTACAGCATCAGGATCATCAAACAGTGCTGCAGCAACTGCCCGGCAAACATCAACGTCAAGACCAGAATACGCCCCAGCTTCATCCACACAGCTGAAGCCAGGAATCCCTCCATCGACGCCACAGATGAGTTGTCCGCGCTCTAGTACAGCATCTAAACGGCTACCGCTAGCAACAACAGCTTCTCCCTCAGCAGGTGCATCACCGCCTTCAGCAGCATCGTCCGTTGTTGTCGTGCTAGTAGCACAAGCAGTGGATAGGGTAAGCGCCAACGCTAGCCCAAGAAAACCCCATTTCTTCATCGGTTCATACCTTAACAAACAGCTCACAATCACACAGGTCGGCACAGACTACTTCGACAAAAGTAACCTGACACTAGTTGAAAATTAGTTTACCTGGGTTAACATTACAACGCCTGTAGATTTTTTTTTGTATCGTTCAACAATTTATGATGAGAGATGACATGAGGCAACCATTAGGGCGATCGTCATTGAGCTGTCAAATCTCTACCCGCTGTTATGGTTAACAGTTCTTAAGTGATTGATGTATGGGAGCGATCATGTGGAGTTTTTAGGGTTGCCGAAGCTGATTAATAACGTATTCCAGAACAATAGGGTGATTCAGGGCCTGTGGAGAACGCCTAGAAAAGCCTTTTAAGTCCGTGGCAGAAGTCGGGCAAAGCCAGGGCCACAGGATATGAGCGATGCAGAATCTTCTTTGGGGAGCATCTGGTGAGCTGGCCAGGCCCAAGTCGTTTTTATGATGAGTCGATTACCGATATGTTGAACTGCTGCGGTCAGCCTTGGCAGGGAGTTACTGGCGACTCGGCTGACTCTGGATCAGAGCTAATGGATCGGGGCGTGCTTGCACTTGTAAGCGTCGTCAGTAATAAGGGATCGGCTTGAAAATAAAGTACCCGGATAAGACTGTGGCAGCGTGGATGGGTGGCAGGGTAAGTGGGATGTTATTTAAGCGCGACTCCCTAATGGCAGCAGTATAGCTACAGCGGAAATTAAGTTTTTCACCTTTATTGACGGAGGTTTGATCCCCCGTTGTGATCCATCAAGGAGCTGAGTTTACAGCGTAATTACGGTCTGTCCACAAAATCTCAAAAACTCCGCTGATCAAGAGTGCATCATTCTGAAAAGTGTTTGCTAAAGTGTCAGAGCTGTTGTCTCTTGAGTGCTACGCCTTAGCTTTTGCTTCCGGTTTCAAGCCTGTTAAGGTGGCTCAGCTTTTCTGGCCTAATCAGCCTTCCTACTGCTGGTGAGGCCCCATAAAATAGCTTTGCCTGAAACCGCAGAACGCTTGGGTTGCGATTCATCAACTGCTGTTGTTGCAGTCACTATGTTTGTCAAAAAACCGCCTCTCTTTATTACGCTTGGCACCACTTGTCTACTGCTAGCTGCTGGCGCTCTGACCTACGCTGGTTTGCGATGGCGGACGCTGCAGGCTTGGGGCCTGCCCGCTGGCGTCAAAGCCGTGCCCCAAACAGCGGTGGCGGCGGTCACCCTCTCGACGAATCCAGAACAGTGGCAACAGGTGCGCCAATTTGGTACGGACGAAACCCAAACCAACGTTGATCAACAGTTGGCGCAATGGCGCGATCGCTGGCTCGACCAATATGATGTTTCCTTTACCGCCGATATTGCCCCGTGGGTTGGCCCTGAGGTGACCATAGCCTGGATTCCTCCATCCGAAGCGGTCGCCGAAACTGAGCCAGGGTCAATGGTCCTGGGCGGACAAAAGCGCCTCTTGCTATTGCCAATCGCCGATCTTGACGCCGCCCAAACTTCGGCTCAATCGTTGCTGTTGGCAACCACTAACAGCAACTCGATAGAATATCGCGGCGTCACTCTGAATCAAATTACGCCACCTAATACTGAGGCTACAGATGCGGTATTTGTGGGTTTATTGGGAACGCGACTGATTTTTGTGGCTGAGGACGAGGCCGTGGCCCAGCAGGCCATTGATGCCTACAAAGGGGGTAAAAACCTGGCTGATGTGGCGGGATATCGCCGCTCGTTTGAGCATATTGGGGTAACCCAGACGTTCAGCAAAGTCTACGTCAATATTCCTGCTGCGACCCAGCTACTCGCTCAGACCTCACAGCCGGCTTTGCCCGCCACCTTGATTGAGAGTTTTCAAGAAAGTCGGGGGTTGGCAGCGACGATCGCCCTCGAAACCCAAGGCTTACAGATTCGCAGCACCAGTTGGTTTGGTGAAGATAGCGATCGCACTTACGTCGATACCAATGTGCCCGCCCAACTGCCAGAATACGTGCCTCGCGACACGCTGGTATTTGCCTCTGGAGGCAACTTTCAACAGTTTTGGCAAGATTTGAGCGAGCGACGCAACTGGGGCGCTTTGACCGCGCTCAATCCCGATAATTTATCGTTAGCACTGCAAAACGGCACCGGGCTCACGCTGGAAGAAGACCTGATGCCTTGGATGCAGGGAGAATTTGCCCTTGCTCTGGTGCCGCCGGAGAGGGCAACGGCGAAGGATGATGCCATTGCCTTGCCGAATCCGAGTTTGGTAGCCCTCGTGCAGGTAAACAATCGTCCAGAAGCCGAGCAAGCTTTTGCCAAACTGGATGAGGTGGTGGCAAACCGTTATCGTTTCACCATTAGCAGTGAACCCGAAGGCGAAATTGAGCTGGTTCGCTGGACTTCACCCTTTGAGTCGACGATGCTGTCGCGGGGTTGGTTAGATAGCAGCATCGCTTTCCTGACGCTGGGGGCTGGCACAGATGGGGCGATTGTGCCCAAACCTCGTCGCTCTTTGGCGCGATCGCCACTATTCCAACTCACAACGGGAGATGCGCCTTACCCTAACAATGGCTATTTCTTTGTGAATTTCAAAGCGCTCACTCAGACCGAAGGCAGTTTGTTTATGCCAGACTGGCCCGCTGACAATCAGAGTGTCTTATCTGCGATCGAAGCTTTAGGCGTGACGTCAACGGTCTTAGATGAACAGCGTTTGCGCTACGACCTTTATGTGGTGCTCAGCCGAGGCAATCGCCCTGGCCTGTTGCCAAGTGGCCAACCTCAAGATGCTCAATCGTCTGAAACAGACTCAGCCGAACCTGCTCCCCCAGAGACAGAGGCACCCGAAAATCCGAGTGATTCAGACTCACCAGCGACAGAAGACGCCGTTCCTGAGGCCGATACTGATGTGCGCCCCGCGGCTGGCAGACAATCTAGCGATGAAGCTGACAGCTGATAAACAGTACAACAAGACGTTCAGCATTGACGCAAGAGGTCTATTCAGAATCTTCGGGGCTGACGGGGGGCTCATCAGCGGCTAAGGTGGCCTCATCAGTCAATACTTCCCAGGGAATCAAATCATCCTCTGAAACGCGAATAGCGACTTGGGCGGCACCAATCCGGTTGAGATGACTAGGGTCGGCAAACAGATTGTTTTGCCCTGGCCATTCGCGGAGCAAATCGACCAAGACAAAACCGCCCGCTTGCGCTTCCCGAGCCAAAAATTGCTGAAACTGTTGCTCATAAACCGCGCGAGTCTCATCCAGATAATCGTCACTAAGGGGCAAATTGACGAATACTAGGGGAATGCCGTTGGTGCGAGCAAACGCGGCGATCGCCTGTGTAGAGACGGCTTGTACCCCCGCCAAATTAAAGTCCTGATAGGCATCATCATAGGCTCCCGGCACCCTGGGAAAACTCAGATAGTAGCGGCTGGGCTCAAACACCTCGTTGACAGCTAAAAAGCCATAGCCATTGATCCGGCTCACTGGCAGGGCTCTGGCCTTGTCGCGGCTAGTCATCACTGACGCCTCACCAGTCGTCTCTAAGGTAGCGGCCAATTGGTTTGAGGAGGCAAAAGTGGGGCGATCGCCCGCCTGCACAGCCGCATAACCGGGCGATTCCAAAATTTTGGCAAAGGTGCGATCGTACCGCCCACTATTAAATGAGCGAGAGCCCCCGGCCCAGATAATCATTTTCGGCATCTGGTCTGGGGTTAGTAACTGCCGCAAAATGAAGCTAACGACCTGAGCCGTGGCCCCATTCACTGCAAAGTTATACACCTTAAGGTCGGTATACCCCTGCTGAGCGAGGCGCTGCTGCAAAATTTGTGGATTCATGCCTTGGAGGGCGCGCGAACTCCCGATAATCATGATGTCAGGGGTGTCAAAGGTCGCCAGATAAGACCAATAGAGCGCTAACTGCTCGTCTAGGACATCATTGCCTAGGGGCGGAAAAATCGCGAGCCGGGCCGATTCTTCTACCCGTTGTAAGGCGATCGCTTGGTTGTTCAAATACTCTCGAGTTTTACGTTGGGCAAAGAGCCATTCTGGACTATCCGCCGGCACTGCTTGCAGCGCTTGAATGGCTTCTGACCAAACCATGGCAACGGCACTCCACTCGTTAGCCGTCGTCGCTGATTGGGCTAACTGCGCTGCGGTCATTGCCGCTTCAAAGGCTTGGGTCAGCGGCGCTTTTTCAGCCTGCGGTTTGGGCGATATCGCGGCATCCGCAGCCGCCTCAAGGGATGCTTCAGCTTTGGCATCTGAGTTCGATGCACTCGGCGCTGTCGCCGAACAGGCTAGTCCGGCAATGCCGCCCCAAACCAGCATACTAACCACGATCCATTCCCACCGTCGCTTGATCTGCTGCATGGCTTTGACCAGATGACAAGAACGCTACTTGATCCAGTATTAAGCAAGAGCCCTGGAGTCGACAGCAAAAAATTCAATTCAGCCGGTTTGGGGGTTCCCCAGCCGGGGCATGAACTCGCTAAACCAAGGCCGGGGCAGAGCGTTGCCGCTGACCGTGGAAGACCATCTCTACCCCATTTTTCATGCCGAGGGTGACGCCCCGCCGTTCCGGCGTCGCTGGGCGATCGCTCGCCAGGGCAAAGTCATAGTGAGTCAGTAGCGTTCCGAGAATGATTTTGAGTTCATACATGGCCAGGGCGTAGCCGATACACCGCCGCGCCCCACCGCCAAAGGGCACAAACTCAAATGCCGAATATTGTCGTTCGAGAAACCGTTCGGGGCGAAACGCCGACGGTTGTGGGTACAAGTCTTCGCGGTGATGTAGCAGGTAAATACAGCCGACTAATAGGGTGCCAGGGGCAATGGCATGGCCTAGCAGTTCAATCGGTTCACGCACAACACGAGGGAAGGTCAGCATCGCCACCGGATAAATGCGCAGGATTTCATGACAAGTGGCCTCTAAATAAGGCAACTTCGTCATGGCTATGGCCTCATCGCTGGCATGGGCAGTGGCGATTTCATCCCGAATGGTCTGCCGAATGTGGGGGTGATGATGGGCCCAGTGCATTCCCCAAGCGATCGCAGTTGCGGTCGTTTCATGACCCGCTATCAGCAGCGTAATCAGTTCATCGTGCAGTTCCTCATCCGATAACCCATTGCCCGCTTCATCCTGCGCCATAATGAGCAGCGACAGGACATCGCTGTTAGCGGCATCGACTGCGGCCCGGCGTTCGCGAATCTCGGCGTAGAGTAGCTCGTCAATCTCGGCTGACAGGCGCGCAATCTTGGCCCCCGGACTCCAACTGCCATAATCCCTTCTGAGGAGGGGAAAAAAGACGACCGTAGAAGCCAGGGGCTTGCTGACCATATCCAATCGTTCTGCTAGCAGTTGCTCTAACCGCCGAAAGCGATCGCCCTCGTGCAGCCCAAACACCGCTTGCAAAATCACCCGCATGGTAATTTTTTGGGTTAACTGGCGGGCCTGTAGAGCTTGCCCTGGTCGTAAATCATCCATCGCCGCCAGCGTGATTTGGCGAATCAACTCGGCATATACCTTGAGTCGCTCTCCATGAAAGGGCGGCATGATCAACTTGCGCCGTTGACGATGTTGACTGCCCGTTTGCAAAATGACTGAATTTTCACCCAACACCGGCCTTAAGAGTTCATTCACCTCTCCAGGGGCACTGATGGCTGGCCCCAAATCTTGACTGAGCATAGTTTTGAGTGCTTGCGGATGGTTAATAAAGATCCACTCAAACAGGCCCCAGCGAGCAAAAAATAGATCACCATAGCGCTGATAGTTGGCATGCATGTACTCCAGCGGCCGAAAGATCCAGTTGGCCAACTGCACGTAGGGATGGGTTTGCGTCACAGGGATGGCATTCATAAGGCACCTGGCAAAGGTATCACCCCTAGCCTACAAGTTGCCTGATGAAACTGGCATTCGCAGTGCTTTATAAACTGCGTGAAAGCCATTCAGATAGAGGCTTTTGGGCTATAGCAGAATGCGGAATTGAGCGGGCGGAATGCGAAATTGAGAAGCCTACAACATGGGCATTTCAGAGCATTGAACTATCCTGACCGGAGGGCGGATGGCTATGTATTTCAAAGATGAGGAGGAAACACTGAAACCGTTTTCAGAATTATCTGTAGGGCGCTTTAAAGGGCGCTTGATCAATTAACTCTTAGGCGAATCGAATTGGGCTAATATCGCCGCGACCGATTGATTAAAGGCCGCTGGCTCGACTAAATGGGGCCAGTGATTGCCGGGAATGGTGTGGGTTTGTAGCTGAGTTAGGTGCTGGTGATATGGCTTGATTTGCCAAGCCATACGATTGAGTCCTTGTTGAGGCAGCAGCAGGGCAGTGGGCGTTGCCAGTGGGGCGGTCAGGCCCCCTGTTTTGAGGATGTCAGCGAACACGCCATTGCGGGCCGCGATCGCAAACTTACTCCGCCACTGACCATCGGTTTGCTGTTGCATCCCCGTGTAGAAGACGGTCTGTTGTAATTCACTCCAACCTCGATATTGTTTGAGTTGCTGGGCGACTGTCGTTGCCTGCTCAAGCTTTGGAAATGGCCCCATTACTTTGAGAAACGGTAAGGTCCGGTAAAGGATGGGAAACGTGGGACGCAATACCGCCGGCAATCGATTCACAAAAAACGGATCGACGAGAATTAAGTTCCCGACTCGTTCTGGGTATTGACGGGCCCACAGCAAGGCCAGCTTAGCCGCCCAAGAGTGAGCGACTACCACCACTGTGCTTAACTGCAATCGTTGGCAGTACTGCTCTAAATCGTCAGCTAACAAACCAGAGACATAGTCGGCGGCGGCGGGCTGGCGGCTGTCACCATGACCGCGCAGGTCGGGCGCCAGGCAGCGATAGCGATCGCTCAAATGTTGAGCTAGTTCTTGCCAGACTAGACTGTGATCAGCCAAACCATGCAACATCACAATTGGTTGACCGATACCGACGTCTCGGTATGCCAACACAATGTCACCCGTCAAAGTCACTTGCCGACTTGGGAAAGAAACTCCCTCTGGTTGCATAGGCGACACTCCAACAGTACCCATGATTCGACAGCATACCGGAGAAGCTGGAATGCGTAGAGGCGAACCATTAAGGTTATAGGTAGCTAGTGCAATCGGCGCGCTACACACATCAGCGACAACGCCGCCTCACGCGAATTTGGGTTGATCCCCGACAAACGCTGCGCCCAACGATATTTCCAAGCAGCACGCCCCATTTGCCCAGTGAAAATCGCCGCTCCTAAGGTTTGATTGTGAGGGTACACCTGAGTCGAAAAGCCTATCGGCGTCAACACAGAATGGTAAAACGCCTCGGTTAGACCGTCTCCAGGTCGATGATGCACCTCACTCGCTAACCCACACCGCTGCTCTTGCATGGAGGCATGCCCACCTCGGTGAATCAACCGGTACAGCGGCAACCGCAGTTCCCACAGAAGTCGGGCAACACCTTGAAAGTGCCAAGCAGTGATTTGCGGATCGTGATCACAAACCAAAATGCCCCCAGGTTTGACTACTCGCGCGGCTTCCCGCAAAACGCTGGTCATATCGTCACAGTGATGCAGAGTCGCATTCATGACTACAACATCTGCGATCGCTGAGCGCAATGGCAGAGCTTGAGCATCTGCCAGCAAAGGTTCATAGCCCAATTTGGCAGCCATCTTGAGTCCTGCCAAGCTAATATCGACACCAATTAATTGACGAGGACGCCCACCCAGCGAAGCAAAAACGTTACCTGGACCACAGCCAATGTCAACAACGACTTTGTCATCCTAAACACAAACGACTTCTCGCCAGCGACTAATGAATGCCTGATCTCGATGACACGCATCAAAGTATAGTCGTGCCCATTCTGCATGACCAAAGTATTCAGCATTTGCACCTAGCGCCAAGGTCATGTTTTGTGGCAGAATTTCAGCGCACAAAACTCCATCCACACGATGCCTATGGAATGTTGGCTTGAGATATTTCTCTAGAGAAGGTGACTGGTCTTTAACTAGTACTGAAAAATGGGATTTAGACATCAGTGACAGGAAATTAATGTATCAATTTTATCAACCTGTAAATCGCGAAAATCGATACGATATTCACCACTATGGTGCATGAATTAAATCCAGTCTACAATTAGAAAAAATCAACACACAATCATCACATTTAATTAGCAACGGCTATGTATGATGTCTGATTAAATGTGAATTTATAAATTTGATTAAGACTTTTTAGGCCTATCAAGCTAGTGCAGTCATTCAACATGAAGTATCTATTAAATTCATATTCATTGAACCCGTTAGATAGCCACTTTAAGATGATACCAATAGGCCCTTAGAAGCTCCAAATTATTAGGCATAGCGCACTTGAAAAATAAGGCGATTATTAGTCGCGGGTGGCAGTATCGTGTGAAAGCAAGAAGGGTCTTGATCAAAACCATAGCCAGCTTTACCTTCGATTAAAATCTCTAAATCTGATCCGTAATAACTCAGGATTTGCTCGTCTGTCTGTCGGCCTGACCACGGGGCAAATAAAGTATGGAATGGTTTGCGTGCATGCGATTGCTCAATCATGACATGGGCACCTGACAACCGATCCATATCGGTAATATAGAAGTAAGTAGAGATGAAATTGTAGCCTGCCACATCATAGTGATAACTCAGCGGCAAGAAGCGATCGCGCTGCTCCGGTTCTGGCAGTTTGGACACAAATGTCCAGGTTAAATGATGAGTTACTTTTGAAGGCCAATATCCTAAATACTGTCGAGCGATCTCCATTAAGAGTGGATCTCTTGCTATTTGATCAATTGCCGGACAAGCACCTGGATCTTCTACCAGCCCTCGCATAACATTGCGACCATTTGACAAACGTCCTTGAACAACATCCTCAATTTTGAATTTTTCTTCAAATCCCGGTTCGTAGAGGAAGTTTTGACAAGCGTACTCATGGATTTCAGCCACTTTATCACAGGTTAGCTGTAAGCCAAAGGCAACACTTCTCTGCCTGATTTTCTGAGCGAATTGTTCAGGTGAATTATTAGGAAATAATGATTTCTCTTGTAGATTTAGTCGACTCCGATGATAAGAGCTATTAGAACTTTGAAATCCCTTTTGCAGTAAGCTATACGTCTTTCGTACTGTGTTGAAGCGACCAATCGTATGATGTATATCTCGCTTAGCCAAGCGTGCAGAGAGCCGGTTCCAAGCAATATCCAGGTTCATAAAAATTTGAATAGACTAATCATCAACTTGCAACTAAGTAGGTGGGTTGAATCTTTTGTAGAACGAATTTATGGTGACGAAATCCTTGCGAGCGTTGGGTTTCGTTCCTCAACCGCAACCTACATCATTTGCAATTTAATAACGCCTGCCTACTTACCCAGACCAATCGTTTATTCATAAAGTCCTATCAGCATCAGGACATATCTCGGAATTCAGTAAATATACGGAATTTTCAAAGGATTTGCATTAGTCCATTTTTCAGTAGAATCAAGATTATGCTTTAGTTCTGCAGCATAGGGCAGTCGCGACAGGGTACTTGTTGGTAAGACGTCAAATATTACAAAGGTGTTTCCCGTGCTCAAGTAGCAGCAGACTCTCAATCTCTAACTGTGGCCCCGCTTAAGGAGATTTCTGTTAATGAACATACCCATTCTGCTGTGCATTACGCTTCACTTATGACACCCTACAATCGGTAATTTCTTTCCTGTAAATCTCCTAAAGTGTTCTA
>ERZ1740058.910-NODE-910-length-17471-cov-6.374828_pt1 | contig 17471 bp, 11 predicted proteins | sample MGYA00581745_ERZ1740058 | MGnify/ENA primary metagenome ERZ1740058 (study PRJEB43018, sample SAMN04849742) | marine metagenome | isolation source: floating plastic debris | place: Pacific Ocean | collected 2008-08-30 | study: EMG produced TPA metagenomics assembly... | reverse complement strand
CAGCGTGCGCTGCAGATCATCCGCCGCCGTCAGCGGAAAAATGGCGGCGGCGGTGCCCTGCGCTCACGCTGGCGCTAAACGCGGAGTCGGATTACTTACGGTACACATACCCCGCTGCGGCTACGAGATCATGCAAATCTCAGTACCCGAAGCTATGACTACGGTAGATCAGCAACCAGAGTACTTTAGTGATTTGCCGACAGAAGGCGCTACGAATCTGGACAACTACGATGTAGTTGGAATTGGCCCAGGTTTGGGCACCGCCGAGGCTACCACTCAGGGCTTGCGCGCTTTATTAGAACAAACTCACGCTCGAAACATACGTATGGCGCTAGATGCTGACGCGCTGAACATCCGCGGCAAACACCGGGAGCTGCGCGATCTCATCCCCGAAAACTCCATCCTTACCCCCCATCCCAAAGAGTTTGAACGATTGACCGAGAAGGCAAAAAATGACTTTCACCAGTTGGAGTTGCTTCGGAGCTTCTGTCAGAAATACCAGGTCTACGTTACTCTGAAGGGATCGCATACCGCCATTGGTACTCCCGATGGCTCAGTGTACTTCAATAGTACAGGTAACCCAGGCATGGCCACCGGCGGCACTGGCGATGTGTTAACCGGAGTGCTTACTGCCCTCATTTCTCAAAAATATGACTCTCTCTCCGCTTCATTACTAGGAGTATATTTGCACGGCTTAGCGGGCAACCTAGCGGCTGAAAAGTTAAGTCAGGAATCGCTGATCGCTTCGGATGTAATCAGCCATTTGAGCGATGCATTCAAGTCACTTTACTGACCATTTAGTGCGTTTACGCCAATTCATTTTCCGAGTTAGAAGATTCTTGCATGCGCTGGTCACGGTGCACCTGCTCCTGAATAGCCTGCATTTCTTCCATATTTTGACGCATCTCCTCTTCTTGAGCTCTTAATTGTTCAGCTTGCTTCTGCGTTTCCTTCAGCAGCAGTTGGGTATGTTCATTAACTTCTAGATTAGAAACATGTGCAGAGATAACTTCTGCAATTTTTTCGACAAACTCGACGACATGCTGAGCGAAGTCCTGAAAGGACGCTAACTCTAGTACTCCGGTTACTTGCTCGTTCGACTTGAGCGGCACCATAAGTATTGCGTGGGGGTTCGCTCCCCCTAGTCCGGAGCGAATTGAAATGTAGTCGCCTGGGATTTCGGTAAGTTGCGTTGTTTCTCCCTCCAAGTAGGCTTGCCCTAACAGTCCCTCACCGGGTAGAACTTCCTTCTGAATATATTTTTTTCTATTGTATGCATAGCAGCCTAGCAAAGTAAGAACCTCACTTTCTTCCCGGTCTTCGCGAATAAATAGCCCCCCCTGATTTGCTTCAACGTACCGAACCACCTCTGATACGATTTTGGCAGCAAAATCCTGCTTATTCTCGTACTCCACCCGAACTAGTGCTGCAAATTTAGTAAGCCCTTCATTCGTCCAACGACGTTTTTGATCTTCTTGAGCAATAGCCGTTAGTTTGCTGCGCATTTGCAACAGTGCATTTCCCAACACATCCTGCTCACCTGCAGATTCAAAAGGTTGATCTAATTGACCTTCACCTACTTGAATGGCAAACTCGCTCGCTTTACGCAACTGCTGACCAAGTAGGTTTCCAGCTTTTGCCACTTCGTTTAATTCGTCCTTAGTTTCTACCAAGTCATCGGTCACCTCCCCTGAGGCCAACCGATAGATAAATTTTGTTGGACGCTGGATAGAAGCTTTTAGAGAACGCAGCACGTAGGCGGTGACCAAAGCCGCTAATAAAACAACTACTCCCAATATACCAAAATTAAATAATGTAGCCCGCTGTAGGCTTACCTGAAGCTCTGCCATATCCGTGTTCAGCAACTTTTCATTTTGGGTACGAAGGGCACTAACCGACCGACGTAATTCTACCCCGGCATTTCGTAGTATGTCAGCGATAGCGTTCGTAGCACTTTCCGCATTTTGTTGTTCTAGTATTTGTTGAGTAAGCTCAGCCTGGGCTTGTTCATTCACCACCCCTGCTAAAAAAGTGGTTTCATTGAGCAAGGTAGCATAAGGAGCCGGGGCCACAATTTTTGCAAAATCAACGTTAGCTCCGCTACTTCCGATAGCTACTGCCCGCAACGTATGAACACCTTTTGAAAGCACTACAGAAATCTCTTCTGTCATTACCCAACGAGTCCAAGCACCTCTTTCCGTTACCGAAAATGAAAAAGCAGAATCAATGACAACATCGTCTAGAATGATACGAAGCGGTCGATCGCTTTTACTGCCATTAGCGTATTGGAATGAAATTAGGTGGGTACCATTCCAGGAAGTGTTAAACTTCCACTCGACAAAGTCTTGTTCCTTATTGGTGTAATCAGCATATCCTTTCCCACGATAGTTTGCATGCGTATAGTTTAAGAATGCTCCATGCATATGGGCTTCTTCGGCTTCTATCGTTAGTTCAGCGACTGTATCGGAGAATAGGCTAGCCTCTTGTTCTTGGTCAGTAACCACCCGATAGCGAAGCTGGGCTGGATCGGTCTCAAGTAAACGAACAGTGCCACCTTTCTGAGTTCGTAACGTAGCCTGCCAAAGGCTATCAGCTACCTGAAAATCATAATGAAAATCGTCTATTTTCACCTTCAGTTCGGATAAATCTACACTATCCGATAAATATTCTGCGAGGCTATCAAGCTGCTGAAAGGAGGAGCGAATAATGACCTCTTCGGGAAACATCCCGTTATCATTTTTGATCAATTCACTACGGAGAATAATGCTACTGCGTGCCTCAGAAACTTGGGCATTAGCCTGAGCGGTAATTTCTTCCAACAAGTCTCTAATTTGCAAACGAGTATGAAGCACCTGGCTAGTTGCTGCTTCTATCTGTAGATTCTGCTGTCGCATAATTAACGAAAAAATCAGCATGGCCAATAGTAAAAATACAACTAGGCCGATAATCCGCCCTCGAATGGTGGTTAATCCTACTTTATCTAACCAGGTGGTTTCTGATACTGACTCCATGAAAATCTGCGGTGAATTTGTTTCCTAATATTAGAAAGAATGCCCCTCCGGTACAAAAGCTTTCAATAAAGTTCCCTACAACGTACTTTTTCTTTAAATTTTATTCCCCGAGTGCTTTGGTACTCTCCACGTTGAAGGTATTAGCCGCCCTAAGAGGCTTTACTTCTTTTTATTTTATTCAAAAAATTGGATATACTGTCGTACTCAATGAATTGATATGTTGGTATCTACGTTAAAATACTATGTCTAGAGCTTGTTGGTCAATAATTGGAGTATTGATAGTTTTTCTCAATAGTTGCGGCATCGATAAGCCGGAAGGCGTGCTTCAGGCAGAAAATTCTCTGCCCGATGAGATTGACTTTAACCTTCATGTTAAGCCAATCTTATCCGATAAGTGTTTCTTTTGCCACGGCCCCGATCTCGCAAATCAGGAGGCTGGTCTGCGACTAGATACCCAGGAAGGGGCTTATTCCAAATTGGTAGACACTGGTAATCAAGCGATAGTACCGGGCAAAGTTGCTAAAAGTGAATTAGTACACCGGATTATTTCTGAGGATGAGGAAGTGCAGATGCCCCCACCGGAGTCTAATCTCACACTCACCGACCGTGAAAAGGCCGTACTTATCCGTTGGATTGAGGAAGGGGCAGAATATAAGAAGCATTGGGCGTTTATCGAACCCGAAAAAACCGAGCCACCGCAAACTAAGTACACCGCCCAGGCCAATAACGAAATTGACCATTTCATCTTTCGGAAACTGGAACAAAACGAGTTAGAACCTCAGCCTGAAGCCGACCGCGAAACCCTGATTCGTCGTGTAAGCTTCGACCTGACCGGACTCCCCCCCACACTAAAAGAGATCGATGCATTTCTTGCCGATAAATCAGACGCTGCCTACGAAAAAGTAGTAGACCGATTACTGGCTTCGCCCCACTATGGCGAGCGGATGGCTACCGACTGGATGGACGTTTCACGCTACGCCGATACGCACGGCTACTCGGTAGACCGCTACCGCCCCATGTGGCCCTGGCGAGACTGGGTCATTCAAGCTTTTAATGACAATGTACCCTACGATCAGTTTGTTACCTGGCAACTGGCCGGCGACTTGCTGCCTAACCCAACCCGAGAGCAACGCCTCGCTACGGGCTTCAATCGTAACCACGCCCAAAATATGGAAGGCGGCATTGTGAACGAAGAGTTCCGGGTAGAGTATGTAGCTGACCGCACCAATACGTTAGGAGCTGCTTTTTTAGGTCTGACACTAGAATGCGCCCGTTGCCACGACCATAAGTACGACCCCATCTCCCAGAAGGAGTATTTTCAGATGTTTAGCTTCTTCAATAATGTAGATGAAGCTGGTCAAATTTCCTGGGACGACGCGATGCCCGTACCCACCATGCTGCTAACCGACGAGGAACAAGATAGCGTACTTCAGTCGCTTGACCAGCAGATTGAAGTTAAGAAAGAAGAGATTGAGTCACTGCTTGCTGAAAATACTGCGCCTAAGAAAAACACTACTGATCAGTGGTTGTCTACTGGGCTAGTTGCTCACTTTGATTTTGATAAACCCATTCAGGATCAGTTCGCGAACCGAGTCAATCCACAGCAGCAAGCGAAAGTTACTTTAGCCGACGCTCACAATAACCCTCCTACTCTAACGGCTACACTCGAGGATGGAAAATTTGGTCAGGGTTTGCTAACGAATGGCGATGATCCATTAACCTTGGGCACCATTGGAGGTTTTGATCGGGCGCAGCCCTTCACTGTTGGGTCCTGGTTTAAAGTGCCTGAGAAGCTGAAGACTGGCACCTTTTTTCACAAGGGGCAGGGAAGTATTATTTACAATTTCCGAGGCTACTATCTCTCACTAAAGGATGATAAGCTGGAGATACTAATGGCCCATACCTGGCCGTACAACTGTATTATTAAGCGAGCGACTTCGGGCGTACCTAAGGACGAATGGTTTCATTTGGCGCTCACCTACGACGGTTCTAGCCAGGCCGACGGATTAGGAGTGTACGTAAACGGCAAGGCCGTAGACATGATGCCCGAAAAGGATAATCTCTACAAAGACATTGTACTTTCAACTTTTGAAACCGAACCTGGACTAAAGTTTGGTGCCGTATGGAGAGGCACTGGTATCCGTAACTCGGTGATTGACGATATAAAAGTATACGACCGCGAACTAGCACCAGCTGAAGTTCAGGCCTTAGCTGGGCAGCGCGACGAGTTAGACGAACAGCAGATAGTAGGAGTCAATCAAATGCATAGTTCTAACTATTTGGCTTTGTTGAACGATCTACAAGCATTGCGAACCAAGAAAAATGAATTAGTTGAATCGTTACCGGAGGTAATGGTAATGGAAGAGCAGGCCGAAAAGCGGAAGACATATATACTTGATCGTGGCTCCTATGACGCTCCTACTGAGGAAGTAGAACCCACGGCGCCCCAGAATATTCTCACCTTTGCCGATAGCCTGCCGAAAAATCGTTTAGGATTAGCCAAGTGGATGTTCTCTCATGAGAATCCGATCACTGCCCGGGTTATTGTAAACCGCTACTGGCAAGCGTACTTCGGGCGGGGCATTGTGGCCTCCGCGGCCGATTTTGGCAATCAGGGCGATCTACCTACCCATCCTGAGTTACTCGATTGGCTATCGGTACAGTTTATAGAATCAGGTTGGGATGTCAAGGCCATGCAAAAGCTCATCGTGATGTCAGCCGCCTACCGTCAGTCTTCTCAAACCACTGATTTGGCTTTAGAAAAGGATTACGATAATGCGTTGGTATCTCGCGGTCCTTCGGTACGACTCACTGCCGAAATGCTGAGGGATAACGCTCTGTTTACTAGCGGTCTGTTAGTGAAAAAGATCGGTGGTGAAAGCGTAAAACCCTACCAGCCGGAAGGATTATGGAAGATTAGCGGCAGCACTTACGTTCCTGATTCCGGGGAGAAACTATACCGTCGCAGCCTGTATACTTTATGGAAGAGGACAGTGCCACCCCCAACTATGAATACCCTGGATGCTCCTACCCGAAGCTACTGCGTGGTAACCCGACAGAAGACTAACACCCCACTACAATCACTGGTAATGCTTAACGATCCACAGTTTGTAGAAGCCAGCCGTGCACTAGCCGCCAAGATACTTACTTCTTACCCGGAAGATCATAGTACCCGACTCACCAACATTTACCGTACGCTTACCTCCCGGACTCCGGGCGAAGCCGAATTGCAGCTGATTAATGAGTTCTTTAGCAAGCAGCAGGAGGATTTTAACCAGCATCCCGAAAAAATAACGGGCTGGCTCAACACGGGTGAATTTCAGACTGAGGCTAATCTCAATCCACCACAGTTTGCGGCCTACGCCGTGGTGGCTAGCATGGTAATGAATTCCGATGCCGCAATTATGAAACGATAATCAACATGAATCATCTGGATACACTTTCTGACCATTTAAACCGCCGTGAATTTCTCCGAAAATCCGGTATGGGTTTGGGAGCTATTGCTCTGAGTGCAATGATGAATCCTATGAAAGGGGTTGCTGCTCCTTTTTCGGGGGGAACACTGGGTGCTCCTCATTTTGCACCCCGAGCCAAAAGAGTGATCTATTTGTTTCAAAGTGGCGGCCCTTCCCAACTCGAGACCTTTGACTATAAACCTCGCCTCGAGCAAATGAATGGTGAAGAGCTTCCTGATTCAGTACGGGGTGGCCAACGGCTAACGGGCATGAGCGCCGGTCAGTCTTCTTTTCCGCTAGCGGGTTCGCAGTTTAGTTTCGCTCGTTACGGGCAGAGCCAAACTTGGGTAAGCGAACTACTGCCGCATACAGCCAAGATGGTTGACGAACTCTGCTTCATTAAATCATTGCATACCGATGCGATTAATCACGATCCGGCCATTACGTTTTTTCAGACTGGCTCTCAGCAGGCTGGTCGGCCGAGTATTGGCGCCTGGCTTAGCTATGGCTTAGGGTCAGATAATGAGAATTTACCTTCGTTCATTGTACTGGTATCTAAAAATGCGGGTGGGCAACCGCTGTACGCTCGCCTGTGGGGTAATGCCTTCCTTCCCTCCAAACACCAGGGAGTACAGTTTCGCTCGGGCAAAGACCCAGTGCTGTTTTTGAACGACCCTAACGGTTATCACCGGCAGGACCGGGCGCAGATGCTGGATTATCTTCAACAGTTAAACCAGCTTCAGTACGAAGCCCACGGCGACTCTGAGGTGTTGAACCGGATTGCTCAGTACGAGATGGCCTTTCGGATGCAAACTTCGGTACCAGAAGTAACTGACCTCGGCAATGAACCCGACTGGGTATTCGATATGTACGGTCCCGACTCCCGCAATCCAGGGACTTTTGCTGCTAACTGTTTGCTGGCCCGTAGACTCATTGAGAATGACGTAAAATTTGTGCAGCTCTATCATCAAGGTTGGGATCAGCACGGTAACCTACCAGGTGGTATTAAAAATCAGTGTCGAGCTACGGATCAGGCCTCAGCCGCTTTAGTAAAAGACCTTAAACAGCGCGGATTACTGGAAGATACGCTCGTCATTTGGGGCGGAGAATTTGGCCGAACCAACTATTCGCAAGGAAAGCTTACTAAAACCAACTATGGTCGCGACCACCACCCTCGTTGTTTTACCATCTGGATGGCCGGCGGTGGAGTAAAACCGGGGTTCAGCCTGGGCGAAACCGACGAATTCGGCTACAATATTACGAAAGACCCCGTTCATGTCCACGATTTCCAAGCTACGCTGCTGCACTTACTGGGCATTGATCACGAACGGCTCACCTTCAAGCATCAGGGTCGCCGGTACCGTCTCACCGATGTACACGGTCACGTGGTTAAGAGTATATTGGCCTAAATCTTACCCAAAAAAAATCGCCCTTTACGGACGACCTTAAGCTCATTTTTTGCTTATGCGCATTACCTGTTGCTGCTTACCATTCCTGATTATCAGTAGATACATTCCGGGCTGGTAAGCCGACAGATCAATATCCATTTGGTGAGCGTGTAGCTGAGTGTGAGCTACTTGTTGACCTAGTGCGTTCTGAATAATTACCTGAGCTTTTCGCCAATCGGGGGCATTTATTCTGAGTTTCACTATACCCGAAGTAGGGTTCGGAAATGCTAAAACTTCCCCGCTTTCATTCAAAGAACTACCTAGACTAGCTATAATGTCGGCTTTTACCTCAATCTCTTCTCGTACGGTTACTAAGCTTTGCGAGCTATCTGCTGTAAGTTGAGTAGCCGATACCGTGATTTTCCCGGTATCCAATGCGGTAAGTACTTTCCCATTGATTGTACCTGGCCCTTCTACCGAATAGGTTACCGGCCAAGTAACCGAACGTTCAGCAGTCAATTCTACCGCATCACCTACCCGCATAGAAAGAGGAGCTTGCAAAGAAATAACAATAGGTTGGCGACTTAGTGTATCTGCTACTTCTACAATATTGTAAAGCGTATCTAAACTAACCATCTCAGTATATACTGTATCTAGCAAGACAACTGTCTGATTAAGCGTATCTATTTTAGAGATAGTAGTAAACACGGAGTCTACTGCTGACACTAGCGTTGAGATTGTGTCTATTTGGTGAACTACTTTAGTTAGATATAATGTATCGTTTACTAGTATCTGATTAGTTTGAAATATAGTATCGCTTACCAGTATATGCTCTTTGGTATGGATTGTGTCACTTACTGTTACTCGCTCAATATGCTGTACTAATGGAGCCGCCGGATAATAGTTACGATTTCCATTCTGACTCGCTACTAACGAAATCATGCCTTCACCGTTAATAATGAGCGAGTTTTCTTCTATTTTTCCCGGCCCATTAGCGACCAAAGAAACTTCTAAACCAGAAGTGGCTTCGGCGTCTAATTCAATAGTGTCGTTGCTATAGCTCCAATACGAAATCTCGTTTATGCTAATTTCTTGATCGGCTTTATCTACCCATACGTAGTTAATTGCTTCCAAACTCAGTCCATCACCCGTTCGGCTTACAGCAGCTCGCACCCCTACACTTCCAATTCCCGCTGAGTCGGCCAGAAATTTAAGTCCAGTATTAGCCGTTACGTAAGATATTATATCACCTTCTTCAAATTCTAGTTCCAGATCATTGCGAAATAACCTTCCGTTATTGATTTCCACTATCTCCACCGAATTTACCTCTTCGCCATCCAACTCGCTACGAGTAACTACCAAGCCTTCTGCATTCACTTTTCCGTACTCAGTATTAGCGTAGGTGATCTTAGGTAGGTCAGCTACGGGTGATACATGAATAGTAGCAGTATATGTGCTATCGCTGTATTGATGCAGATCTTTTACTTTGAAGGTAAAAAAAGCGTAGTTTTGGCCGAACTTGTTTTCATCCGCTATAAAAGCGAGTTTATTAACTTCCTCTACTACAAGTTCAGTGCTATCTTCAATCATCACATCAGCATGATCAAGCCGTTGATTATTGTTTTTATCGTAGAAGAGAAAACCTTTTTCAGATACTGAAAGGATATGGACTGCTGTTAAACTATCTTGCTTATCTTCATCACTAAAGGAAAAATTACCTTTGTTGAATTGATAGACAACATCCTCAGTAGCATTTATAGTTGTTGAGTCGGAAGTTGGAAGATGATTGTAGTAGAATTGCCACAGGTCGCATTGCGAATTACCGTTATTTCCTGTCAGCAGGATAATGTCTTTATAAGCCATTATCGGCATAGTATTTCCACTCCTGCCCGGCCATAAATCGGTTACTCGTTTGGTTCCAGCTACGGTTCCATCAGTGCTCCAGACTTCTGTCCCGTAAGAATAGTCACTTGCCTGAAAATGTATGAGACTATCGTATTCTATCATTTTTGGATTGCTGTTGTATCCAGATGCCTTCAATTGTGTTGTTCCATTGCTGGTACCATCGCTTTTCCATATTCCTCGAGAAGTACTAAAATATAGCTCGTTATTGAAGATGTGAAAACTACTCGGATTATAAAATGTACTCTTAAGCTGAGTCGCGCTTGCGCCACCTTTAGCAATCTTCCAGAGGCTCGAGTTTCTTCCTATATACAAATTGTCATTAAACTGAATGAACTTTGTCGTACTTGAGCGGGAATAACCGTCACTTAGCTTCTTAGTTCCGTCGGTAGTCCCATCAGTCTTATAGATTTGGGTGTAACGTCCATCATAAGCGTTAAAATACAACTCATTGTCAAATACTGTGATAAAGGATGGGTTACTGTCGTATCCTATCCCATTGTAGTCGACTGCTACGTTGATATTTCTCACCATTTTGGTACCGGCTTCGGTACCATCAGTCTTCCACAATTCCTTTCCATTTACACCGTCTTCTGCTCCAAAGTATACTTCACCATTAAAGGCGATTAGCTCTTGAATTTGCCCGTTCCTTACTCCAAAATCCTTCACCCGCACTGTTCCAGCTTCGGTTCCGTCGGTTTTCCAGAGTTCTCTTCCACCACTCTGACCATATTCGGTGTTCGTTGGGTTAGCGATAAAGTATATGGTTCCATTATTATTAGTTAACAGTGCTGGGCAGCTTCCAACGGGCCCTTCGTTCACGTCTTTTACCATTACCGTTCCTGCTGTAGTGCCATCGGTTTTCCAGAGTTCGTCACCGTGGGTACCGTCATTGGCGTGAAAGTACATGGTGGAACCTATCACTACTAGGCTACCAATCTGATTATTCCGAGCGGATGTAGCAGGATTGACATCTTTTAAAACTGTGGTACCCGCTTCAGTACCGTCTGTTTGCCAAATTTCTCGGCCGTAAGTAGCATCGGTGGCCACAAAATAAAGCTTGTTATTAAAAACGGTAAGTTCAGCGATGTTACTATTACTAGTTCCTTCATAGATATCCTTCACTATTCTAGTTCCCTCTTCAGTACCATCAGTTTTCCAAAGTTCTATACCAGCATCAGTGCTATAAGTAGTGAAGTACACTTCACCGTTAAATTCAGTGAAGTTTTCCAGAGGATAGTCTCGGTTTGCCGGAATATCTTTTATCAGCTTAACAACGGGGGTTTTCTGAGCTATTCCGTATCCGTATAGACTCAGGTAACAGAGGAGGAGTAAGGCTTTTTTCATGTAGTATCTCAAATTTGTAAGCGACAGAATTACAAGTATAATTTCTTATTTTTTTGTAAAAAAGGCACTTTGACTATATTTTAAATATTTTTTTTTCATTTAGTACTAAATCCATTAATTCACTATATTTGAAAATTTTTACTTATAATAATGTATATTATTTATCAATATATCTACATATTATTTAAAAAACTTACATTAATATTTTCCTTTATTTCTCGCTTTTCCTAGCTACTTTTATTTCTGTTAGATGGAAAATTCTTATTGTACATTATCTGACTCTTCAGAAGGCTCCTACCGGGAAAAGGGAAGTAAGTTCTATGCTTTTGCCTACCCGGTGGTTTCAGAGGAAGAAGTGCAGGCTCGTTTGGATGAACTTCGGAAGAAATTTTACGATGCTCGCCACCATTGCTACGCTTTCATTCTAAAGCCCCAGGAAGGACAGGAAGAAACGTACCGAGCTAGTGATGACGGAGAACCGTCTCACACAGCTGGCAACCCTATTCTGGGACAAATCCGTTCTCATCAACTGCTAGATGTGCTAATCGTAGTAGTTCGCTACTTCGGAGGAACCAAACTGGGAGTGCCTGGACTTATTCAGGCCTACAAAACGGCGGCCGCTGATGCCATTGCGAATAATAGCATTACTAAAAAGTACGTAGAGCAAAGCATCACTATCGAGTTTGAGTACGCCGCCACTGCTGGGGTTACCCGAATTATTGACCAGTACTCACTCACCATTCTGGAGCAAGCCTTTGGCGAAACCTGTCAGTACCAGCTGTCGGTACGACTACGGGACTACCCCAATATGCTTTCTTTGCTATCCGATTTGGAGCAAGTAACTGTTAAACATTGATTTTTATGGCGGGTTATCTTACCCTATGAAGTCAGAAACCACGCAGCCAATTTTTTTAACTGCTCGCTGGAAGTACTTGCTGATGGCTAACTATGTAGTTGATCCGGCGGTTCTTGCCCCCTATGTGCCCCGCGGCACCGAGCTGGATTACTTTTACGGCCAGACCTACGCCAGCATTGTCGGCTTTCGCTTTCTGGATACCAAACTGCTGGGTATTCCCGTCCCTTTTCACCGTAACTTCACGGAGGTGAATCTTCGTTTTTATGTTCGCTGACGGATGGCGCCGAGGCACCTCCTTTATTAGTGAAATAGTACCTAAGCCAGCCATTGCCTGGGTCGCGAATTTAGCCTACCGAGAGCATTATGTTTATGCTCCCACCCGTTACAAGATAGACCCCAGTCTCGAACATTTACAGGTGGCCTACGAATGGAAGAAAGGGGGGCAAAATTTCGTGCGGGCTAGAGCTGAACCAGATGCCCGACCACTGCAAAGCGGGTCTATTGAAGAGTTCATTGCTCAACACTATTGGGGTTACAACGCCTATAGCGACACCACCACCTTGGAATATGGAGTGGAACATGTACCCTGGTCGTATTATCCGGTGACAGATTTTCACTCACACTACCATACCGAGGTTCTCTACGGAGCAGACTTCGTACCCTATCTTAGCCAGGAACCAGCTTCGGTATTTGTTGCCGATGGTTCAGATATCATCGTCCGCAAGGGAAGTAAAATATCGGTAGAAGATTGAGCTTCTTGAGCAAGTTTCACGTACGTCAGTCCCGCCTCTGCCTCTAAGATTCACTAATTGCTTGATTATTTGGCACTTCCGGTTGTTTTCCGCTTAACTATTCCTCGAACTTTACCCTCTACTCTTCTTTAGTGCTGATTCAGCGGTAGGGTCGTCGCATATTGAAATAAAAAACTTATCTTCCCTACCAATAAACCTACATTAACCAACTATGCTCAATTTATCCTCTCTTCTCGAAAGCAGTGCCAAGAAATTTCCCGCAAAACCTGCTTTCGTATTTGCTGATCAATCGTTAAGCTTTTCTCAGATTAATGGGGTGGCCAATCAGGTAGCCAATGGCCTACTAAGCCAGGGTATTGGCCCGGGCGATAATGTGGCACTCAGTTGTCTCAACCTTCCTTATTTTCCTATTATTTACTTCGGTATTCTTAAAGTGGGCGCCCGGGTAGTTCCGCTGAGCGTATTACTCAAAAAAGATGAAATTGCCTATCACCTTACTGATAGCCAGGCCAAAGCTTACTTTTGCTTTACCGGAACTGAGCAGTTACCGATGGGTCAAATGGGATACAGTGGCTTTAACGAAGCTCCCAAATGTGAGCACTTTTTAATGGTTATGCCCACCCCTGATATGCCCTCGAGTATTGATGGAACCACCACATTTGGCCAACTAGTAGGTCAACAGAGCGTCAGTTTTGAGACTTATCCGACAGGTGCTGAAGATACCGCAGTTATTATTTATACTTCCGGTACTACCGGTAAACCTAAAGGGGCCGAACTTACTCACTCTAACTTGTTGCAGAACGCTATTCTCTCATCGGATCTTCTACAATTATCTTCGGAAGATAGTATCCTTACTGTTCTCCCGCTCTTTCATATTTTTGCTATGACTGTGCTAATGAATGCGGGATTATACCGGTCGGCTACCAACGTTTTGCTTCCTCGTTTCGATGCCGAAGCGGTGCTAAGTCTAATGCAAAAACACGAAATTTCCGTATTTGCTGGAGTTCCTACCATGTACTGGGGACTTAATCACCATAGCACGGGCGATGTTGATTACACTACGATTGCCAAAAACTTTAAAATTGCCGTATCAGGCGGGGCTTCTTTACCTATTCAGGTGCTGGAGGACTTTGAGCAACGGTTTAATGTTCCTATCATTGAAGGTTATGGTATGTCGGAAGGTTCTCCGGTAGTCACTTTTAATCAACTTGATATTGGCCGTAAGCCCGGCTCGATCGGCATACCGGTTTGGGGAGTAGACGTGATGATTGCTGACGAAAGCGGAAAGGCACTACCTGTCGGAGAAAAAGGCGAACTATTATACCGGGGCCATAACGTTATGAAGGGCTACTATAACAATTCTGAAGCTACAGACGAAGCACTAAAAGGTGGCTGGATGCATTCGGGCGACATTGCCTATCAGGACGAAGATGGTTTTTACTTTATTGTTGACCGTACGAAAGACATGATTATTCGCGGCGGTTTGAACGTTTATCCCCGGGAGGTAGAAGAAGTGATGATTAAACATGAGGCAGTTTCTTTGGTCGCCGTGATTGGAGTTCCTGACGAGGAATACGGCGAGGAGGTTAAAGCGTTTGTTGTATTGAAAGAGGGCTTCAGTGTTACCAATGAAGAGCTTATTACCTGGACCAAAGAACATATCGCCGATTACAAGTATCCCCGCACGGTTGAGTTTCTGGATAGCCTTCCAATGAGTGCCACCGGTAAAATTCTAAAAAAGGAGCTTCGCTGATTATCAGATTATTGACGTTTAAATAAATCTTATTCCTGATGGAGAAAAAAAAGACGGTAGCCCTGGTGGCGCATGATAATAAAAAGCCGGATTTATTAGATTGGGTCAGAGAGCATATCGACCTGATGGTAAATTATCAGTTGTACGCTACCGGTACCACTGGCAGCTACCTAGAAGACGGAACCAAAGAGCAGGGAAATCTTCAAATCAACAAACTTTTAAGCGGACCTTTGGGCGGTGACCAACAGATTGGAGCCAAGATTGCTGAAGGCGAAATTGATTTTCTGGTCTTCTTTTGGGACCCGTTAGAACCTCAACCTCACGATCCTGACGTAAAAGCGCTATTACGCATTGCAGTAACCTGGGATATTCCTTTTGCCTGCAACCGGGCTTCAGCTGATTTTCTGTTTGCTTCCGCTCAGCTAGCCGATGACTATCAAAGAAAAGATCCTGATTTTACATCCTATCTTCAGCGGTCGGTTAAGTAGAGAGCATAAAAAAGCCCGATTTAATCGGGCTTCTCGCTATTAGTTCGTGTAGTAATATCTTAAACGTTCATGAGCGACTCACGGCGGCGCATTTTACCGGCCGGAATACCGAACATCATCTTAAAGCGGCGGCAGAAGTAAGCGGTATCTTTGTAACCAACCTCTTTACCAATTTCGCGAATACTCTTTTTAGTGGTACGTAGTAAATTCACGGCGTGCTCCATACGCTGGTACTCAATATAATCCTGTGGATTGATACCAGTCAGCATCTTGAAGTATTGCCCTACATAATCTTCCGAAACATTCGCTACACTGGCTAGCACTTTGTTAGAAAGATCACCTCCAATGTTATTCTTAATGTAGGCAAAGATGTCAATCAGACGAGGGTCCTTAAAGTAAGTGCTATTGGTCGCCAACTGCTCTACGAACATACGGGTTTCCAAAATGTGCCGCACAATTTCAATCACTAACCGTTCGGTACTGATTTTAATAATCCGGTCTTTACCCGGAGTATCCGAGTTGTTCTCAGTAGTGATCTCTTTAATGATGTCAACAATACGCGGGTTATCCTGAATCTCAAACGGAGGAATATCCAGCGAAGCGAAAAAGTTAACCGAATCAAAGACTTTTGCTTCAAAGTTGATAAAGCTAAAGTTTTCCGCTTCAAGCTTGGTAACATCGGTAGTTTCTAACGACTGAAAGTACAATTCCTTATTATTAATAAAATCGTCGTTAGACAAACTCACCGGATCGCCGGAGCCATAGGTGATGGACATCATCTTGCCACCCGGAATAAACAATATGCTTCCACCGGTCACTTTATTATCATCTTCACCGTAGTGAATTTCACCCCGATTCAAGATCAGGATTGAGTTCTCAACATCGTAATAATTCTGAATCTCAACGGGTTGTAAGATTCTGATGTTTTTGGACTTGATAAAGCGAACACTTAGGGACTCAATTATCTTATTATAGTCTTCCATTCGTGTAAATTGCTATTTTTGTGTAGAATAGATAAGTTTTTCTGGTATCTGTTAGATAGTCAAAATTACGAAACTTATGTAACTTTACAAATATTTGTTGTATTCTTCTACACAAAAATGCAAATTTTTTTCACCTTTTGCCCAAAACCTTACAGCAGAGCTGCTTATCGTAGCAGTTCCCGAGATATTACAATTTTTTGAATTTCGGAAGTTCCCTCGTAAATCTGGGTAATTTTGGCATCCCGCATCAATCGCTCCACATGATATTCTTTCACATAGCCGTAGCCGCCGTGTATTTGAACTGCTTCAGTAGACACATCCATCGCTACCTGCGAAGCATACAGTTTAGCCATAGCACTTTGCTTAGCGTAAGGCAGCCCCTGGTCCTTCAGATCGGCCGCTTGCAAGCACAGTAGCCGGGCCGCTTCAACCTGGGTAGCCATATCCGCCAGCTTAAACTGAATTCCCTGATGCTGAACTAGCTCTTTACCAAACGATTTACGTTCCTGGGCATATTTTAGCGCAAACTCATGCGCCCCAGAGGCAATTCCCAGTGCTTGAGCAGCAATTCCAATCCGTCCACCGTTCAATACTGACATTGCAAACTTAAACCCGAACCCGTTCTCTCCAATGCGGTTCGCTTTAGGAACTTTTACATCGGTAAACATTAACGAATGGGTGTCAGAAGCCCGGATACCCATCTTATTTTCTTTCTTCCCAACCACAAAGCCATCGGAGTCACGTTCTACTATGATCGCGTTAATTCCTTTGTAACCTTTCTCCGGCTCAGTTTGGGCAATCACAATGTAGACCGAAGCACTGTTTCCGTTAGTAATCCAGTTTTTGGTTCCGTTCAATAAATAGTAATCACCTTGGTCGATAGCCGTAGTTTTCTGAGAGGTAGCATCCGAACCGGCTTCCGGTTCTGATAAGCAAAAGGCTCCGATAATTTCTCCAGAAGCCAGACGTGCCAAGTATTTTTCTTTCTGCTCTTCGGTACCGTACTGTTCAATGCCCCAACATACCAGTGAATTATTTACTGACATACAGACGGAGGCCGAAGCATCGATCTTGGAGATTTCTTCCATTGCCAATACATAGGATTTTGTATCCATTCCCCCACCATTATACTTAGGATCTACCATCATACCCATAAATCCTAATTCACCCATTTTCTTAATCTGTTCGGCGGGAAACTGCTGCTGCTCATCGCGTTCAATTACTCCGGGTAGGAGTTCGGTCTGAGCAAAATCGCGAGCGGCCTGTTGCACGGCCTGATGTTCTTCGGTTAATGTAAAGTTCATATTTTCGGATTGTTCTATTGTTCAATGGCTCAATGTCCCCAGTTACTTTTCCTTTATCGCTAATCGTTGTCCACTTTCAATTGTCAATTAATTTGTTATGCATGCCGAGTATTTCGCAATATACGGACAAGCTGAGAGAAAAAAAACACCTTCGCTTACGCAAAGGTGCCTGAAGTGCTATATGTATGTATAAGTCGCGACTCGTGCTAATCGCGTCCACCCAGGTAAATGG
>ERZ1740058.909-NODE-909-length-17484-cov-6.747031_pt1 | contig 17484 bp, 14 predicted proteins | sample MGYA00581745_ERZ1740058 | MGnify/ENA primary metagenome ERZ1740058 (study PRJEB43018, sample SAMN04849742) | marine metagenome | isolation source: floating plastic debris | place: Pacific Ocean | collected 2008-08-30 | study: EMG produced TPA metagenomics assembly... | reverse complement strand
CGTCCCATCTCCGACGGCTACCCATCCTGGTCGGAGAAATTGTACATGAGGCCAGTTCCTTCATCCGAAGAAATATCCACGCTTCATCAGAAATATATCGTACAGGAAGTGCCCCGAACGGCCTATTCGGTCAATAATGCACTTTATACACAGGGTAACCCTTTTCCAAAATTGAGGTTGGCTGATATTCAATCGATCAGGGTAATCGAGAGCAAGAATATGCCGGAGCATTTTAGGGAAAAGTTTGATCGAATCGTATCGATTACTACCCAAGACGCTTATCAATACACTTATCCGTCGTTCAGCAACGTGAATGCTTTGTACGTGATTGACGGAGTGCCCCAAAAGAGCCGCACCAACTTGTCGAATATTTCATCCGAAGACATCATTTCTACCGAGATAGTAAGAATAAAAGACAATCGGGCAGATCAGTTTGAGGGTTTGCCGATAGAAGGAAAAGATCATGTGATTTATGTTACTACCAAGGCTGGTCTGACTCCCAAAACTATCAGCGGAAGAATTATAGAAGAACGATCAAGAGAGGGGATTGTCGGAGTAAAAATAAAGGCTACTAACGGCTCTACTGCCGAAACAGATAGCGAAGGGTACTATCAGATTCAACTGCCCGCTAATACCCAAAAAACCACGTTCGAATTTACGCATCCTGACTACCCAAAAGGAGAGATTGAGGCCAAGATCACCGGTCAAAAGCTGAATGATCTTCTCTTTATCAAGCCCGAACACTATCAAGAAAAAAGAGATTCCATTGCCCAGATACTAGAAGTCGATCCGGTTGAGTTCTCTCAACTTCAACAGCTTGATTCTGCTTTACATCCACCTCTTTATATCATTGATGGCGTTTTTGTAGATGATCCCTTAGAGAATCTAGACCCCAGAAGTATAATGAATATTGATGTAGTAAAAGGCCCCGAGGCTGAAAGGCGCTACGGAAAAAAAGCAATTGGTGGAGCAATTTTGATTACTACCAAGAACCCTTCTCCATCCAAAACTATAGAAGGAAAAGTAACATCTGCAGAAAGAGGCGAACCGTTGCCTGGAGTAAGTATCACGGCTGAAGGAACTAATATTGGTACCGTTACAGATCGGGATGGCAAATATAGTATTCAAGTGCCTAAAGGTGCTTCCAACTTAGTGTTCTCATCTGCTAGCTCCGAGCAAAAGACTGTTTCTGTCAGAGGTAAAAGAATAGTGAATGTGGATTTGACCTTTCTCTCACTCAACGATCCTGAGCATACTCTATTTGTTGTAGATGGTCAGGTTCGTGAGGATATCAATACGCTAGATGGTCTCAATGTAAATTACTACGAGATACGTCAGGAGACACCAAGATTGTCTTTACCCAAGAAATATCGCGATAAAGGCTACACTAAAGTGGTAAGGGTGGTTACGAGGGGGTTTAATGCTTATTTAGGAGACCGTGCTGTTCTAGGGAAATTAGTAGACAATGACAACGGAGAGCCACTGGTAGATGTCGAAGTTAGATGGGTAGAGGATGGCAAGAAGACTGTGTTAGCTCGTACCGATGAGCAAGGCAAATATCAGGTAACTCTACCAAAAGAGGCTAAAATCATAGAATACTTCCATCCGGGCTACACTCCTCTCGTGATTACTGATCGGTTTGTGACAGAATCATTCCCTATGCGTTTAACTTTATCACTAGAGAAGGACCAGATTGATGAAGCTGCTTTTGAAAATAAGCTCAAAGTATATCCTAACCCGGGAAACCAAAATGAAGTACGGGTAGAGTTTACGTTAGAAGGTGCAGCAAACATTAATTTCTACTTTTATAGTAAAGCGGGAAGGTTAGTGCATGACTTTAAACCTCTTTATCTACTAGCCGGTGATCAGAATGTAGCGCTACCAACCATTCAATTTCCTTCGGGTGAGTATCTGTTAGTCATGAAGATCAATGATGGAGCCACGTTCACCCGCCGGGTTATTTTAGAATGATTTTCTAGAAAATGTAATAAAATTCTGAATCATGGTCAGATCGATTCTTCTTTTCGTTTTTTTTATACCCATTTACTGTTACTCTCAGAACACATTTTCGCGTGACAAAGAAATGGCTGGTAGTGATACTGCTATGTATCGATCATTTAAGCCTAAATTGACGAAACAGTGTTTGGGGGATACTTTAGAGCAGCATTTGAGCGAAGGAATTTATCGGTTTGTAGTGAATCAGAAACTAGGTGAGAACCTCCAGATGTATGTAATGGATACACAAGGCGAGAGATTATCGGTACGCAGGTATGATAAATATCTAGAATTTGTTAATCACAATCGTTCTGTAGCTCCCTTTTACTTCACCTTTATCTTAGAAGATACCATAAATACGGAGCTGGATGATGACGAGCTATTAGGTAGGCTTTTCTTCGTGTATCATAAGAATATACTTAAAGATGCACCGAGTTTTGAGTTAGTTGACGTTACGGGTAATCGCTATACGAATAAAAGCCTTATGAATAAAGTAGTAGTGCTCAATCTCTGGCATACGCGATGCCGTCCTTGTATAAAGGAGATGCCTTACCTCAATACTCTAGGAGATGCCTTACCTCAATACTCTAGTAGAGCGATACGCTGATAAAGAAGACATAGTGTTTATTGCCATAACTTCTGACACAGAAAAGAAGGTTGCTAAACTACTGCTGAAACATCCATTCAACTATCAGCACGTTACCAGAAAGTATAATATGAGAGAAAAGTTTATGAAGCCTTTAAGCGGCTGGCCGTCTCATTTGGTACTGAACAAAGAAGGTAAAATAGTATTTCAATATGTAGGTACAGGAAAAGATATCGTTACTCTTCTCCAAGACGTTATAAACAAGCACATATAGGAACACCGTATTTATCAATTCTCTATCCCGTGGTAGGCCACGTTCATTTCCATTGGGCCGGCCCAATCCTGGGGAACGGGTATATCTAGCACCCAGTGAACAGCGTTGATGACCAATCGCTGGAAGGGTTCTCGATCAAAATCGTAGGGATGCCCTAGCGTAGTTGTAAATATTTTACTTCCAAAGGAGTTCGTACCTGTCCAGGCTACGGGGTGGTCAATCGCTTCCTTATTGGGGTTAACGGCGCTGCCCATTAGTAGCCATTCGGAATTATCGGTAGGGTAGTCGGGTAATGTGGTGTAAAGCCAGGAAGCCGCGTCAAAATTCCCATCCACTCCTGTTAAGATGGGATGATCGGAAACCTCGCCGATTACGCTTACTTCGGTAGTAGATTCGTGGCCGTAGTGGGTATGGTTATGGTCGCCACCCCAACCGGGAGGAGCATTCAGGGCAAATTCGCCGAAGGCATTCCAGTTTTCCAGTTCGTGACCTTCGGGATAGTTGAAGGCGTGAGTGGACGTACGGAAACCAATGAGGGGCTTACCGGTCTTCAGATAGTCTTCAATATGCTGAACCTGGTCGGCGGGTAGTCGTCGCCAGCGCAGAAAGAATACCGCCATATCGGCATCTTGCAAGGCTTCCAAGCCCGGAATATTTTCTTCGGCATTATGATCAGGAGATGATTTGAGCACGACAGTCTTCAGGCCGTAATTTTCCTCTAGCTCGGCGGCTAGTTTAGGCATAGTGCCCTCACTACTATACTCGTGGTCACCGGTAACGAAAACCACGGTAGGCTGTTCTTCTTCCACTTCACTAACTTCCTCCGTTTGGTCAGCAGTTGTCTCACTGCTGTTGGAAGATGATCCACAGCTATAAAAAAATACAGCAGATACGAAGCAGAGTAAAACAGGGCTTTTAATGAATGATAGGTATTGCATAATGCTAAAAGTTGTTAATGGTAAGTTAAGGTTATACGTTGTGAAAATTCAATCCCCCTTACCCCCCATCGCATGGCGCGTCGGCTTCACCAAGGTAGGGCATCTTAAGGAGCCTTTAATTTTGGAATACGAGATATTTTTTCTAGTTGTACATTTCCCCTTTTCAAAGGGCCACCGCGGCGCGGGGTAAGGGAGATTAATACAAAAGGTGCTGGTCTCATTATCTGAAATCTAGTTTTCAAGTGGATGTTCCTTTAATAGTTCTTCAGGAGAATAGAAACCAGTCTTATCGGCGATGGCAGCTCGCACCTCCTTCACTTTCTCAGGTGAGATAGCCGAAGCCTGATTGCCAAACGAGTTACGTACGTAGGTCAGCACTGCCGCTATTTCTTCATCGTTTAGTAGTCCGCCAAATTGGGTCATTGGTACCTGACCCGGATATTCCCGGTCTAACACTGTGATGGGGCCCATTAAGCCCTTGAGCGTGAGTTTGATCAGGCGCTCTTCGCTACCTAGCACCCATTTGGTTCCGGCTAGCGGTGGAAACTGTGAAGCGCTCAATCCACCCCCGTCAGATTGATGACAGGTACCGCAGTAGCCTTCTTCACTGTAAATTTCTTTACCCTGAACAAATAACTCCCGCTCAGCTCCGGTGAGCTGGGTGCTGATGGCTTCGTCCTTTTGTTCTTGTACCGAGCGCCCGTTCAAGTGCGCCAGCGCTGTTTCGTAGGTTGCTTGCATCCAGTCATCTATTGGCTTTTCTCCAGCGGCTTCCACAATCGGTAACCCTTGTTCTCTATCCAGCCAGGACGCCGCTACGATAGCCTCTAGTCGTACCCGACCGTGCTCGTCTTGCGCCATCTGCATCAGCAAATCGGCCTGGTCTTTTACCTGATGACCGGTGTAGCGTAGTACCCGCGTAGCCGCCGCTCGTACCCGGTGGTCTTCGGACTGCAACAGTCGACGCAACAAGTCCTGATTTACCTGATTAAGTCCCCAGCTTACCCACAACCCTTCCAGCAGGTGATGCTCGTAGCGAGGATCGTTTTCATCCAGGGTCTCTACCCAGTTTTCCAGTTTGGAAGATAGCTCTGGGGAATTGCGTCCCCGCAGCTCACGACGGGTACGGTAGCGAGTACGGTATTCGGGCAGTTTTAAATTCTCCAGTAATTGTTCAATACTAGCTCCAGCAATCTCAGCTGGTTCTACCAGTGGCCGGCTGGGATAGGTAACGCGGTAAATACGGCCGTGCACATGATCGCGGTAAGGATCTCGGGCATTGTGCTGCATGTGGCCCACCAGCATGTTATGCCAATCGACGATGTAGAGCGAGCCATCGGGGGCGAACTCCATATCTACCGGACGGAAATTGGGGTCGGAGCTTTGTACTAAATCCTGCCGGTGCCGGCTTCGGTAGCCAGTGCCGTCGTCTACCATGCTGTGCTGCTTGGTGCCCAAAAAGCCGATAGTGTTGTTAATCAGCAGGTCACCCTGCCCCACTTCGGGAAAATGGCGGGTGGAGACGAACTCTAGCCCTGAGGTGGGTCGTACCCGGTGGGCGTCTTCGATCAGGTTACGCGATTCGGTGGTAGACACTCCGTAGCGGGGGTTTACCTCACCCGGCATCATCCACTGCACATCCGGTCCCGAGGTATCGGCGTAAAAATCCTGCCCCCACTCATCAAAGGCAATCCCCCAGGGGTTAGGGATAGGTAGCTGAGCCACGCGTTCCAACCTACGCCGTTGGGGACTGTAGCGGTAAAAACCACCGTTGGTCGCCCGTACCGGCCCATAGGGAGTTTCAACATTGGTATGTAAAAATACTCCTTCGCCCATATAGATCGCCCCGGAAGGGTCGCCGGTGTAGGCACTGTGCATATGGTGGGTATCGTGATCGTCAAAACCGCTGAGCAAAATCTCGTAGGTATCAGCCTGATCGTCGCCATCGGTATCCTTGAATAGGATCAGATCGGTACGTTGAGAAATATATACACCTTCGGGAGCAATCTCAAAACCTACTGGCAAATGTAGACTGTCAGCAAAAGTGGTCTGCTTATCAGCCTTCCCATCACCATCAGTGTCTTCCAAAATGATGATCTTATCGTTGGGTTTGGCATCACCAGGTTTGTAGTGCGGATAACTAGGCATAGTAGCCACCCATAATCGTCCCTGATTGTCGAAGGATAATTGCACTGGATTAGCCAAATCTTCAAACTCCTGTTCCGAGGCAAACATCTCTATTTTGTAGCCAGGAGCCATCGTAAACTTATCCAGCGCATCCTGACCATATAAGTATTCCTGGCTACCGCTGCCTTCTTCAGTAGCGAAGTTAGATTCTACCGGAGGTAGTTCGCTGGTTTGAGCATCGGCGGCAACAATGTTCATTCTATCCCCTTGGGTAGCCTGCCAGATGGCCTCGTCGCGGATGGCAGTCATCTCCCGAATCTTTTCAATCTCAAAAGGGTAGTTATCCGGTCCGAAGGGTTCGTAGCGACGACCGTATACGTGTACTCCATTGGGTATTTTATAGTCATTAAGCCACATCCAGTTCTTTTCCATCACGGCATCATGCACCAGATTGCGATACTCTTCCACCTCCAGTTCTTTTTCTCCAAAGGTTTTATCGGCTAGTAAATCAGCAAATTGTCGATAGCCCGCGTCAGTCAGTTGAAAGCCGTCAATGGTTAGCGGTTCTTCGCTGTTGCCAAACCACTGTTGGGTAGGTTGAAAGACGTCTACGAAGTGAACACTGTTCTCGGCAGCTACTTCCCGCATTGCGCGGGTATAAAGCTCCAGGTTCTGATTTTCTTGCTTTCCATCGGGTAGATCATATTGATCGGATAAATCCTCAAAAGCAATGGGAGATACAATCGCTAACTGCAAGGCTCTCGTGGAGTCGCCGTTATAGTTTTGGCTGAGCGTGTGATCGATGAAGGCCTCTAGCTCGGCTCGAAAGTTTTCCAGACCGGCCTCGCCCTGAAAGGACTCGTTGTACCCGAAAAAAGCCAGAATAATATCGGCTTCTAAACTGGTCAGCCAGTCATCGGGAGTAGGATAAACACCTTTACTGTTAGAATCGTGAGCGAGTTCATCCTGAAACTTTTCCGCTCCAGGAAAGGCCCAGGGAGAAACGCGACTAGGGTGCGGGCGAAAGCCAGGCGTATTGCCCGGATCGGCCATATTACGGATATAAAGCTGATGATCAGGGTAGCGCAAATGCATCTCTGTTTCAAAGTGGCCGAAGTTCACCATCCGTGAGGCCAGATTATTACCAACTAATATAATATGGGAACCAGGGTCCACTTCTAAACCCAACGAATCGGAAGAAGAACAACTACTAGCTCCAACGATCAAGGCAATCGCTGTTGCTATTGAGAACAAGGCGAAAAAGAGATTCTTTTGATAGGCTGTGGCTGTCATTTAGCGTTGTTGTAGATTAGGTATAACCTTTTGGTAAGCCCACATAATGAGCAGTAATTCCTAATATACAACAGTTCTGGTTACGATAAAAAAACTAGAATTTTTCGAAAATTCGTTAGCTAATACTACTGCCGATTTTCAACAATCCAGTTAAGTATGCTTTAAGATTAAGAAAATTTCAGCACGCTTTGTCGCTCGCGATTAACAATCAGCTGAGTAACATCAGGACGGGAGTAGTGCCCGGAGGGGTCAAAATTCTGTCGTTCTTCCCGTACTTTCTGATGATCTAACGTAGCAGTATACAATCCTTCTTCACCCACCTGTGGTTCCAGTAGCCATTGTCCGTTGGGCGAAGCTACACAGGAGCCTCCGTTAGCCAGATACTCATTGCTGTTTTCTCTAATCAATTGTGTGTGAGGTATCTCATCGGGAATATCAGATTTACGCATGAGTCCGGATACGGAGATTACGTAAGAGCGGGATTCCTGGGCAATAAAGCGGGTAATATCCTGCGTATTTCGTTCGGCCCCCGGCCAGACGGCTATGTGTACATCTTCGCCTTGCGCATAGAGCGACGCCCGAGGTAACGGCATCCAGTTCTCCCAGCAATTTAATCCGCCTACAGTAAACGCCCCTAATGGATGCACCCGCAATCCGTGACCATCTCCTGGCGACCAGGATAACCGCTCTTCGTAGGTAGGCATCAGCTTACGGTGCACCGAACCAATTTCGCCCGCGGGATTAATATACACCAGTGAGCAGTAAACACTGTGCCCGCCGCGGTCGAGGGCTCGCTCGATGCAACCGAGGTATACGGCAATCTGCTTCTGTTGCGCTAGCTCTTGTAGTTCACCTAGATGTTCTTCCACCACTACCGCTTCCTGAAGGTACTTGGCGTGTATCTCTTTCTGTACGGGTGAATTGAATCGCGCCCCATCGGTGCGTTCCAACCAAAACGGATAACCTGGTACCAATGCCTCCCCAAACGTTACCAACCGGCAACCCTGGTCTGCCGCCTGGCTTACATAGTCCGTCACTTTCTTGAGTGTTCCTTCCCGGTCTAGCCACACTGGAGCAATTTGGGCTAATCCGACAGTAATTTGCTCATCAGTTGCCTTCATACTTCAATAGCTTTATTCTTATAGTGCACATCAGGCAGCTTACGTAGCTGTTCGGCGGCCATTTCAGGAGTGATGTCGCGTTGGGGGTCGCCGAGCATTTCGTAGCCAACCATAAATTTCTTCACAGTAGCTGAGCGTAACAGTGGGGGATAGAAATGATGATGGAAGTGCCACTCCAGATGATCCATTCCGTCGGTAGGAGCTTGGTGGATACCCGCTGAGTAGGGGAAAGAAGTCTCGAACAGGTTATCGTAGCGGGTGGTTAGCTGTTGTAGTATTTTGGCGTAAGCTGTTTTTTCCTCATCGGTAAACTGTAAGATGCTCTGAATATGCCGCTTACTGATGATCATGATTTCGTAGGGCCAGACCGCCCAGAAGGGGACTAAGGCTACAAAGTGATCATTCTCCAGTACAATCCGCTCCTGCTGCTCCAGCTCTATACTGAGGTAGTCGGCGAGCAAGCTGCGTTGAAAACGCTGGTAGTGGTCGCCCTGATATTTGCCTTCGGTAGCCGGTGCATTAGGTACGGTGTTTTGAGCCCAAATCTGTCCGTGAGGATGTGGATTGCTGCAGCCCATCATTTTGCCTTTGTTTTCAAAGATCTGTACGTAGTTGATCTGCGGACTCTCTCCTAATGTCCGGTACTCGTTTTGCCATAATTCAATAACTTTTTCAATATCGTCTACGGTGAGTTCAGGTAAGGTGAGGTCATGGCGAGGTGAGAAGCAAACCACCCGGCAGATACCGACTTCGCTGCGGGCATGCAACAGTCCGCCTACCTCGTAGCTACCCGCCGGGCTCTCTAGGGTAAGCGCGGCAAAGTCGTTGGTAAACACGAAGGTGTTTTCGTAGTTAGGGTTTCTTTCGCCGCCTGCCCGCTCGTTGCCGGGGCAGAGGTAGCAGTCAGGGTCGTACTCCGGGCGCTTTGCCTCTTCCGATTTTTCTACCTGCCCCTGCCAGGGACGTTTAGTACGGTGAGGCGACACCAACACATATTCTCCATTCAGCGGATTATAGCGGCGATGCGGATGTTCGGATAAGTTAAATTCCATTGTTCAATGGTTCGATTGTTCAATTGCTATTTGGTCATTTGTCCTTAGTCATTGGTCAAATTGACCCAGATTTTCTCTATATGAGTATTCCCCGTGCATGACTATACACTTGCCTTCCATATTCTTTCTAGTTTCTCAAAATCATCAACGGGAAACTTTCCACGCCATTTTTCTGAGTAACCTTCAGGACCGTCTTCATCTAATATTCTTTTAGCAGCTTGGTAAGCACTATCCACAAAGCTCTTCAATGTTGTTTCACCCTTGAAAATGATTTCATATTTATTTTGACTCACCATATTCCAACTGACATAATCGTCATACCATCGTAGCTCTATTTCAATTTTATCGCGATCTAACTTCTCAATTACAATTTGATGTTCTCCTGGCTCGCTAAAAAATGGAATAGTAACCTTCTGCTTATCTGTTACCAAACCTATGGCTCCCCAAAGTACAGAATCAAGCGAATCATAAAGATATGAGGCATCAAATTCAGTATAGAAGTCTCTAGCTCTCAGTTTGCCAACTGCCCATCCGTGGTCTTCCAATATGTAGTCAAATTCTATTTTCATTTCGCAGACTACATAACAATTGTACCGGGCCACGGCGGCATTGTTCATCGCACATTGTCCATTGTCTCTGTCCCGTTCACAATATCGGCGATATATACTTCCAGGTCTAAGGAAAAACTTTCTTTATACGTTTGGGCAAGTTGATTTGCAGTACGATCAATTGCGGATTCTTCAATCAGGTTGATAGTGCAGCCGCCGAAGCCGCCGCCCATTTGTCGCCCGCCGAGTACGGCTGGTTCATTGCGGGTCTGATCTACCAGAAATTCAGTTTCGGGCACAGTAATTTCGTACTCCTGCTGCATCCCCTGTTGCGACTCGTACAGCTTTTGTCCGAAGGTAGCTAAATCCTGATTGGCGAGTGCTTGGCAGGCATCTTCTACCCGCTGGTTTTCACGCACGATGTAAGCGCAGCGTTGGTAGACGATGGGGCTTAGCTTGTCCTGGTACTTGTTCAACATCGCGAGCGTAACATCCCGTAAGCTCTCTATCTCTTCGCCCTGCTGCTGAAGTATGGCTACCCCTTCTTCGCACTGGCTACGGCGCACATTGTATTCTGAATCTACCAGCGAATGCTTCACTCCACTATTGAAGAGTACAATCTTGTAGCCGGCAATTTCGGCGGGGTAGTACTGATATTCTAAAGAGCGGCAATCCAGCTTGAGAGCCTGTCGGGCCTTACCGAATACGCTGGCGAACTGGTCCATAATGCCGCAGTTCATTCCCACAAACTCATTCTCCGCTTTTTGCGCTAGCTTAACCAGCTCAATCTTATCAATGCCTAAATCAAACAATTCGTTAATCCCTAGAGCTAATCCGCATTCCAATGCGGCCGATGAGGACATACCCGCACCCTGCGGAATATTACCACCAAATGCACAGTTAAAAGGAGGGATGGTATATCCGCGCTGCCGAAGCTGATCCACCACCCCTAAGCCATAGTTGGCCCAGTTCTTTTCCGACTTAGAAAAATTCTGCGGATCAAAGCCAATCTGGTCGTTTAAATCCACGGCGTGTAGTTGGGCCTGATCATCAGCACTGGGAGCTAGTGCGAAAATAATTTCCTTATCAACCGCGGCCGGAAGGACAAAGCCCAGATTGTAGTCGGTATGCTCGCCGATCAGGTTCACCCGCCCGGGTGAGCGTACCACTAGCTTCGGGTCACCGTACCTACTCTGAAATGCTTCTTTAATTGTTTTTTGATCCATACCCTAAAGCTTAAAAATATCTGGCTTCCCTACCAGAAAACTGCATACAAAAATGCCAGAATAACCAGCACGGCTGCCGCCCCGGCGTTAAAGGCCGGACCGGTCTTAAACAGGCTTCGGGTCAAGGTCAACCCTTTAGGATCATCTTTGCCCTGATTATCAAAGTAGCTGACTACCACGATAATTAGCATAGATAGTAACAATACTAACCCTACCTGATCCATCCAGGGTAGTATCGGAAACAAACCTTCCAGGGCCGACCCTTCAGCCCAGCCGTTTTTGCCGACCTTTAAATACAGCGCAATTGGTACCGATAAGATAGCGCCCCAAATTGCGCCCTTATTGGTGGTCTTCTTATAGAACAGTCCCAGCATAAACACCGCCAGAATACCCGGACTCACAATACCGGTGTACTCCTGAATATACTGAAAGGCCTGCTTGATATTGCCTAATAAGGGAGCCACGAAAATAGCAATGACCAACGCAATGGCTGCGCTAATCCGCCCGATGCCCACAATCTGAGTATCCGAGACGTTCGGATTGATGTTAGGCTTATAGATATCCATGGTGAAGATGGTAGCCGTAGAGTTAAGCATAGATGCCAGCGAAGAAACAATGGCCGCAGTGAGTGCCGCCAGCACCAACCCTTTCAACCCAATGGGAATAAACTCATCAATTAGCCAGGGGAACGCCCGGTCGTTATCAATACCGACACCAGTGGCCGACAGAAAGGCTGGATCAACCGTTTCGGTGCTGATATTACCCTCGGGGCCGGCGTTTAAAACAAAGGCCACAATACCCGGAATCACCACGATGAACGGAATGATCAGCTTCAGGAAAGCCGCAAACACAATTCCCTTCTGCGATTCTTTCAGGCTTTTAGCCGCCAGCGTCCGCTGAATAATATACTGGTTGAAACCCCAGTAGTAAAGATTTGCTACCCACATACCGCCAATCAGCACCGATAGGCCGGGCAAATCCCAGTAAGCGTCATCGCCGTTGGGGGTAATGATTTCGCCTTTGCTTAAAATCATAGAGAATTTCTCCGGCACCCGGTCCATTAGCACGCCGAATCCTTCCAGCACGCCATCGTTCGGAGCCAGGTGTTTCAGGGCAATTACCGAAGTAATAACTCCGCCCAATACGAGCATGATTACCTGCACTACGTCCGTCCAGGCCACCGCCTTTAATCCACCCCAGAGCGAGTAGGTAGCGGCAAAGATTGCTAAGCCGATGGTTCCTGGAATAATGAGTGTACCGTCGCCAGTACCGAGAATGGTATCTAATGCCTTAGCTCCCAGGTAAAGTACTGAAGTGAGATTGACAAAGACGAACAGGGCAATCCAGAATATGGCGAGAATAGATTTGAGGCTGGTGCTGTAGCGTTGCTCCAGAAACTCAGGAATGGTGTAGAGTTTCTTTTCCATGAAGATGGGCAAAAAGAATTTTCCCACCACAATCAGGGTAGCGGCAGCCATCCACTCGTAGGTAGAAATGGCCAGCCCAATGGCGAAGCCGGAGCCGGACATGCCGATGTATTGCTCGGCGGAGATATTGGCGGCGATGAGCGAAGCACCTACCGCCCACCAGGGAAGGGCTTTACTCGCTAGAAAGTAATCTTTCGCATCTTTTTTATGCCCTTTCTTCTCTCGCGAGACCCAAAGTCCCAGAGCAACAATAAAAAGACAGTAGCCGATAAATACGACGTAATCTAAGGTAGAAAATCCCATAGTCAGGCTGGTTAGGTTATTGTTAGTCTTGCAAGTATACTAATTCTCCGACGTATACTTGCTTTACGGCTACTTTTGTCACGACATTTTCGTTTATCTAACTCTGTAGATGGGTAAAATGAAACTGAAAAAATTCTTCATAGAACTTGATAATGACGATACTCTAATGCGTTTCGTCGGGGTAACTGCGTGGACGGAAGAAGATGCTCTTAATCTGATTCAAGATAATCTTCTGAAAGAGGGTTTGAATCCAAGTATTAAGAGTATGAAGGAAATTACTTCGCTTAATGAATTAGATCAGAATCACGTTTTACCGAATATGGGCGAATTTGCGTCTCGAGGAATTTGGTTTCCATTTGGATTCACAAGCAAAAAGTAAAAAGCACTAACAAGATGTTGATTCCTGAATCGAGGTTAATTACATGTGTATTCCTTATCATACTTTGTCTTAATTTGGCTTTCGGTCAAACAACTACTTCTCAAGAATACTACCAAGATGGTAGGCTGAAAGCCGAAGGGAAAGTGAGCGATCAGGGGAAGGAAGGGATTTGGAAATTTTACTATCCTAACGGAAAAATTAATTCAATAGAGGAGTACCGAAACGATATGCTGCACGGCGAGGTACGATACTACGATTTTGATAGTAACCTGATTGGCGAAGAAAACTGGGAACAAGGATTACTGGAGGATTCAGCCCACTACTACTACGCGAGTGGCTCCGTTGAGAAGCTAGGAGTCTACGAAAACGGCTTGTACGAAGGCGAGTGGAGGTTTTTCTACGAGGATGGTCAACTGAAGCGCGTGGGAAACTATCGGCAGGGTTTGCCCCACGGCGACTGGACCTTTTACCACGAAAACGGCCAACTATGGCAAACCGGCTCATTCGCCGACGGAAAAGAAACCGGGGACTGGAAGTTCTATACTTCCGAAGGAAAGTTGGAATACACCGGTCAGTTTGAGGAAGGCGAGCGGGTAGGTGAGTGGTACTACTATACCGCCCGAGGTAAGAAGAAAAAGATGAAGAATCCTGATCGGTAGTTGCTGCCAAAATTGATGCTCTGGCAATTTCTGCGTAATATGTCTAGCCTACTTTCTACAACCAACTATGATTCATCGCTTCTATCATCTTCTAATCTTCATGGCAGTGTTTTTCCTAACTGCCTGCGGAACCAATCAGCCATCGGAGCTAGCTAATAGCTCTGGGTTTAACCAAACTGCCCGCAATGCCGAATTAGCGAATGAAGGGCTGGAACGATGCCACCAATTCGTAGCGGGTTGGCTCGAGCAGGCTGATCCGGAAACCGGACTGATTCCCCGAAATTTGGAAGAAAGTGCTGACATCTGGAACGCCAAAGACGCCGCAGCGGACAACTACCCCTTTATGGTACTGACCACAGCGCTTACCGACCAGCCTATGTTTGAAGGTAGAATGATGGAGATGCTGCGCACTGAAACCGAACTGACTTCTCGTTGGGATGCACTGCCCGACACTTACTCCTTTGTGAAGAATGATTTTGCCGCCGAGCAGATCGATACCGCCGACATTATGTTCGGGGCTTCGGAATATATCAAAGACGGTTTGTTGCCGCTTACTGAATGGCTGGGGGCCAGCCCCTGGTCGGAACGGATGATCAGTATTCTGGACGATATGTGGAAGCACGCTCCGGTGGAAACGCCCTACGGAAATCTAGTTTCTACCAACGTAGAGGTAAACGGGGAGATGCTGCAAACCTTGTCGCGCATCTACTGGATGACCGATGACCAAAAGTATCTGGATTGGGCCATCCGCCTGGGCGATTACTATCTGCTAGGCGACCAACATCCTACCCAGAATTTTGAGTCGCTGCGGCTGCGTGACCACGGTTGTGAGGTTGTATCGGGACTGTGCGAACTCTACGCTACTGTACACTTTGCGATGCCGGAAAAGAAACAGGTTTATCAGGAACTACTGCACACCATGCTCGACCGGATTCTGGAAGTAGGCCGCAACGAGCACGGCTTGTTTTACAACGTAGTGAATCCGCAAACCGGGGAGATTTTGAACGAAGGAGTTGCGGATAACTTCGGCTACACCCTCAACGGATTTTATACGGTTTACCAGCTCGATTCGGTAGAAGCCTACCGGGAAGCTACGCTCAAGGCATTAAACTCTTTGAATGAACACTACCGCAACTTTGATTGGGAAAACGGTTCTTCCGACGGCTACGCCGATGCTATTGAAGGGGCCCTAAATCTGTACAACCGCGAGCCAGTAGCTTCGGTGGCTCAGTGGCTGGATAGCGAAACCCAGGTGATGTGGGCGATGCAGCAGGAGAGCGGCATTATTGAAGGTTGGCACGGCGATGGCAACTTTGCCCGCACCACCATTATGTACTGTTTCTGGAAATCGCAGGGAGTAACGGCGGCTCCCTGGCGGAGTGATATTCAACTCGGAGCGGTACGGCAAGGAGATGATTTGCTATTGAGCCTAACCACCGATCAGCCTTGGGAGGGTAAACTGATGTTTGATTCGCCCCGCCACCAAACCGTGATGAACCTGCCTACCGACTGGCCCCGCATTAACCAGTTTCCCGAATGGTTCAAGGCCCAAGAAGATCAGCAGTACGAAGTGGTAAACGTTAACCAAAATACAAAAGAGATTTACACTGGCGTGCAGTTACAAAACGGCATTCCATGTAGCGCCGAGCCGGGGGAACATCGGTTTCTGGTGAGAAGGGCAACGTAATTTCTTGCTCTTTATTAGCTATCGTTGCCAGATCATCTTTTTGCGCTTTATCTTGTCTTCTTTGTCCCAGTCGCATACAAATACCACATCACCACAACAGTTGTAGACCACATTGCCGCAAGTACAACACAGAGCCCCCGTCATGTAGGGAATAAAGACTGTCTCCCCTTTGTACTTACCCTGGTCTACTCTGAACACTTGACAAACGCCCTGCTCGTTTTCGGCTTGCTCGATCATCTCTCTAAGCCAGGGCAGGTTAGTGGCTTCTTCCAGGTTACACGCTGAGGCAGCGCCTTCTTCCAGGTCGCTCCATTCAGGAGCCCCGCAGCTAAACATTAGCAAACAGCAGCATAAAAGCAGTAGAGCTTTCATAGTCATAGGTTTTTACTATTGATAGTAATTAGGGCAGAAGGGTTGGAAAGGCAATAAGATGAAGAGAAGATAAAAAATATGAAATGGTAAACACAAAGCGTGAAAATAATACAAAGGGAGGTTGGGAGTACTCCTAGCACCCAGCTCCATGCTCCTAGCTATTGATGATCATCAGCCCGAAAAACAGATTGAGGCAGAGGCTGGAAATAAAATTCAATCGCATGGTATGGTGAAAATCAGCTAGCGAATGATCTTTCCTTACCTGAAAATACCAGTAGAAAAAATAGCCCAGCACCGGTAGCAAAAAAACCGGGTACAGCCAAGCCTGAAGGGCGCTGAAGTAGAAAAAATAATAGAGCCCGAAACCGAGTGTAGCCAACCCGAAGATAAGCGCGGTGAAGTGAAACGTACCCAAAATACCCAACCGGTAGCTGAGCGTAATATCTCCCCGCTTGCTGTCCTCTTCGTGCTGATAGATTTGCGTCATCGGGTACGAGCCCCACAGCATAAACGACGGAAGGGCCGCTCCCACCCATACCTTGGGCTGGTTAATCTGAAACAGCGAGACTTCGTTCGCTGCTACATACACCATCAGAAAGGTGAAAAAGCCCTGAAAGAAGCCGGCGATGAACCAACTGCCGATGGCGTACTTCTTTAAGCGGACGGCCGGGTGGCTGTAGGCCTTGGAAGCCAGCCCGTAGATAAACAGCATAATCGTGAATTCAATGCTGATGATCAGCCCTAGAACGATAGCGGCCACATCCATTAGTAAGGCGGTACGGTACAACTCTAATTGCACGGGCGGGGGGTGTTCCAGCCCACCAATGCTTCCCTCGTCTTTATCGAAGTAGCTATTGTAGCCATTGCTGGCGGGGTAGAGCAAAAAGTGAATAATGAAGAAGGCTAGTGAGGCGTTGAAGACCGAAAAATCGACCGAAATACTGAGGGCAAACAGATAAACCGGAAGCAGAAAAAATGAAAATGGAATCCGTAAGTGCAGCCAGGTAGCGCGGGTGATCATTGTGAGTCAGTGATTGTTTTGGCCTCATTCCAATACAATTCCATTTCGTCCAACGTCATATCCTTCACGTCCTTATCCTGCTCGTAGGCTCGCTGCTCAATATGCTGAAAGCGTTGCATAAATTTTCGGTTCGTCCGCTCCAGGGCTTCCTCCGGATTAATCCCGGCAAACCGGGCGTAGTTGATCATGGCGAATAACAAATCGCCAAATTCGTCTTCGGCTTCAGCCAAATTACCCGTTGCTTCGGCCTCCCGGAACTCCTGCATTTCTTCCTGCACCTTTTCCCACACTTCGGTTTTTTCGCTCCAATCGAACCCCACCCCCCGGGCTTTCTCCTGCATCCGAAAGGCTTTCAGCAAAGCCGGCAAAGATGATGGTACTCCACTCAGGGCCGACTTACGGGTTTCGCCTGCGTTCCCTCCTTCCTTTTCTTTCAGTTTTATCTGCTCCCAGTTCTGCTCTACGGTACGAGCGTC
>ERZ1740058.908-NODE-908-length-17520-cov-6.850215_pt1 | contig 17520 bp, 17 predicted proteins | sample MGYA00581745_ERZ1740058 | MGnify/ENA primary metagenome ERZ1740058 (study PRJEB43018, sample SAMN04849742) | marine metagenome | isolation source: floating plastic debris | place: Pacific Ocean | collected 2008-08-30 | study: EMG produced TPA metagenomics assembly... | reverse complement strand
ATAATTACATCGCTATATCGGCTATTGAACGGAATAGAGGAAACTATACGGAAGCTGAATCTCATTTGCAGAAAGCGTTGGCTATTGTGAAACATGCCTACGGCGAAATCCACCCATGGATAGGAAGCGATTATCAAAAACTGGCTGAGCTGCATCGAATCCAGAAAAAATATCCGCAGGCCGATGAGGCTATCGAGAGTGGCATTCAAGCCCTGTCGCGGCCTACGTTGCAAAGAGAGTCGGATGATTTAGCAGATCAGCAAGTAATAGATCTTAGGGTGTTCCTATCTTTAGTGGTAGAAAAAGCGATCTTGCTGGAAGCGGTCTATTCCGAAGATTCCGAGGATATTCAATTATTGCGAACCGCTTTAGAGCACTACCAAAAGAGCATTGCCTTAATTGATCAAATCCGACGGAACTATACGAGGGAAAGCTCAAAAGTATTGCTGCAAAAAGAAGCTACTAAGGTATACGAAAGAGCCATTCGTATTTGTCATGATTTATACAACTACTCTGATTCTACCGAGTATCTAGAACTTGCTTTACAATTCTCTGAGAAAAGTAAAGCAACTGTACTAGCCGAAACCCTACAAGCCAATACGTTAACCCAAATCCAGGGAATTCCTCAAACAGTGTTGGAAGAAGAGAAAAGTCTGAATCAGAAAATTAGACTGGCTAAAGAAAAGCTGACTGATAATCCTGCCGATACGCTAACGTCTCAGGAGGTATTTACCCTGACGCGGCAGTATGATTCTTTAGCCAGCACCATTGCTCATTTGTATCCACACTATTATAATTTGAAGTATAATCTAGAGGTAGCTTCTGCCAACGAGGTGAGAGAAAGTTTATCTGACAACCAGGCGATTCTATCTTATTTTGAGGGTGACTCGGTATGGTACGTTTTCTTTCTCACTCATCATTCCATCACGCTAAACGAGGTTACCAAGGCGGATCTTCCGGTAGCAGATTTAATCCAGTTCCGGGATGCAATCAGTAACAGTAATTCGGATTACAGGGAGTTAGCTACAATGTCTTTCCAAATCTATCATCAGCTAGTCGACCAGCCTCTAGAAGGAAAAAATAATATCCACGAACTTACCATAGTGCCCGACGGGATTCTCGGTTATATTCCATTTGATGCTCTAGTTAGTCAGTCTTATGAACCTACATCAACCCGACCTCACTACCTGATTGAAGATTATACGTTGTCTTACGCTAACTCACTAACGCTATTGGCCCAGTCAGGCGATGATCAGAACTTAGAATCTGAACTAGCATACGTGGGCTTCGCCCCTGAGTATCCTGAAAATTTGGTAGCAAATAGTCAGATATCAGCAGCATTCCGCGATGTTTTGGCGCAATTGCCTGGCACTCAGCAAGAAGTTCGTAATGCTGGAAATATTTTTTCTGGCTTAACTTTCCTAAAACAGCAAGCCACGGAGTCTAATTTTAAGAACTTAGAGTCCTCTCCAACAATTCTCCACCTGGCAATGCATGCTTTGGTTGATGATCAAGACCCCATGCAATCCAAGCTGCTGTTTACCGAAGCCAGTGATAGCACCGAAGATAGCCACTTACATGCTTACGAAATCTACAACCTTAAACTGTCTAGCGATTTGGTAGTGCTAAGCGCCTGCAATACCGGTTACGGAAAAATCAATCGAGGTGAGGGCATTATGAGTTTATCCCGGGCGTTTATGTACGCAGGCTGCCCTACCATCGTAATGAGTTTATGGCGCGCCCGCGATCAGCCTACCACCCAGATTATCAGTAGGTTTTTTCAAAACTTAAAAGACGATAAGCCCAAAGATCAGGCACTACGGGAGGCTTAACTAAACTACCTAAAGCAAGCTGATCCACTGAAAGCCCATCCAGCTAATTGGGCTACCTTCGTACTGCTGGGTAACGCTGAACCAGTAATCATTTCATCCAATTACAATTACTGGTGGATAGGCGGGGGGCTCTTACTTGTATTGGCTTCTCTAGCTGTTTTGCGCTTCCGCAATCGGAAAGTTGTTACCGTAACTAGCTGAATCCTCTCTGCGCCAAATATACAATTAGCGATGTAGCCCACATTCGGTTTTTATACTGTTTGACCATCGCCCACTTCTTCCTTTTCCCCGTAGGGTACACTGCTTGCAACCGATAGACTCGTACCCCAGTGGCTTAAGCGGATGAACTGGCAGCTTGTTCTCCTCAATGTACTGAAGAGCGTCAGCTTCAGTTACGTCCAGCAGAGGATAAAATTTGATTATGCCATCTTTCTCTTCAAAAATATCCAGTTGCTTGCGGTGCTCGTTCTGCCAGTTCATCAACCCCGAAATCCAGAAATCCGCTTTTTCTTTAACACTCTGTAAGGGTTCTACTTTGTTGACCGAGCAGCAAAAATCCGGGTCGGTTTTCCACACTTCATTCTGGCGAATATATTTGTTTTTCCAGGCTTCGGGTCTTAATTCCGAAACATGCAGATCAAATAGATGGGTAAGTTGATTTTTATAAGTTATAGTCTCTTCAAAATGGAAAGTGGTATCCAGAAAGTGAATCTTTTGCCGGATATCCAGATCGTAGAACAGGTGTAGAAGTAACACTGCTGTAGTACCGAATGAAGAAGTGAGCAAAACATTACTCTCTGTAGTTCTTCCCTGTAATTCCTGATAGAAAGCGGCGATACGCTCCTTAGGAGTTAAAGCCTGATAATGCCGATTAACTGTTGACAGGTTTTGAGAGAAGTAGCGGTGGGCAGGTCGCTGCCAGCTTTCGGTGTATTCATCGGTGACAACAGGGTAAGTATTCATGGGTATTACTTTAGCGGTGGTGAAGAATTAACCTCTTCTTAGCTCTTTATAGAAGTTACCCGTAAAGTATTACCGTTAACAGACATTTTTTTACTAACCGCCGTGATATACACCTAAAATATCCGCTCTATCTTAGGTTTCTTAAACGCAAACCCGTGCTGTTCTCCAATGCTGTTAATCTGCCGCACTTGCGAAGGCAGCAGGTTTCCGTAGGAAAAATTGCCCTCACTTTCTTCCAATCCTAGTAAGATAGTTTCCGAAATACAGGCAAAAGCTTCTCCTTTTCCCAGCGGATACCCCTTCATAGGAAGTTTCTCCTGCATAGGCAGTTGCACTACTCCCCCCAGGATGACTTTGATACATTTATCGTTATTGATTAGCTCTGGTGAGCAGTTAAGGGGAACCGATATATCGTAGACTACTGAGTGAGGGGCAAAATGCTCTGGAAATAGAAATGCTTCAGGACTGTTGGTAGCTACTACAGTTACCTGGCACTGCTGTAAATCGTACAGGCTATCAATCAGGCGAAAAGGCATATTTTCTCCGAGTTCTTCGGCCAGCCAATCGCTGAGGCGGTTGTCATTAACCTTCACCTTACCCTCGAGCACTTGTTGATAGAGATTAGTCGTAACAATAGTCTCGTACAATGTAGTACCCAGTTGGCTTTGTCCCTCAGTAGAATCTAAGGCTAGTGAGAAAACATAGGATACTAGTTCTCGCATAAAACGTTGGGTCTTCGCTCGCCCGGCTTCGGAGTCGCTGCCTTTGAAAAGTATCTGGGAGCTGTAAGGCAAAAAGCTCTTCAAGTAAGTAGAGCTAATATTTCCTCCGGCTCCCAGTATACCTAAAGTAATCCCACCGCTATTTACAAAATCATTACTTACCTCACTCATAACCGCCTGTACTCCAATACCCACCGTAAAGCTGTTGCCAGTGGTAATAGCGACGTGAGGATTTGAAATGGTTTTCCCATTTTTCGTAATGACGGAAGAGTATTGTCCCAGCCCTATCAGCTTACAGTCAAACTCCTGCTGTAGCATATCTACTGCTTTATCGCAAAGTATCTCGTAAGGTCGGGCAGCATTCCTTACCATCATATCTCTGGCCATATTAGCCGTAAACAATAGCCCAGCAAAGTACACATTCACCTTCTTTCCGGTGGCACTTTGTACTGTTTGCGCCCCAGTCATGATAGGTACTGCCAATTCCATGACTGATTCCAGCAACTGGTTGATGGTGTTATCCGATAATAGGGCGATACTTTCGTCGCCGGCTCGAGCTCCGTTCTCATTGATAAAATGCGTAACGAAGCCCACGTTGTCATAAGCACCGGGGGTAACGTTCATCGGTACCGTACCTCGGCCAAAGTCTTCGAGTGTTCTTAACTCTTGTTCTTCCTGAGGTAATAAATGCTCAATAAGTTTATAGAAATCTCGGCAGTAAACGATCTTGCTTAAATCCTCCAAGGCATCGCATAACTGATCTACTTCTTCGTAGGTAGTGAGTAGTGAAGGTTGTAAACGTAATGTATGAGGATCGGACAGGGTTGGTGCTACCCGAATTTGCTTCTGATTAAGCAGGTAAGAGCAGAAAATATAACTTAGATAACCAGTACGAGAGGTCATCTGGAAACAGTAGCTACTGCTGAAATTCATGGAATAAAACTCCACGCCCCACATAAGCCCGAAGCCCCGAACTTCTTTAATAACTTCTGGAAACTGACTCTTCAGTAGCTGTAGCTTCACGCTGAGATACTGGCTGATTTTAGGCATTAGTTTGGCTTTCCTTTCAGAAATCTCCAATGCTTTTAGTGATACTGCTGCCGAAAACTCATCATCGGCGTAGGTAGAGGTATGCAGCAGCCCAAATTCATCCAGATACAGAGACTTCTCAACGACCAATGCCGCGTTTTTAACTAGCCCTCCTCCCAAGGCTTTACCGAGCAGATAATAATCCGCTTCTACTCCAATACTGGTAGAGTGCAGCAGCCCTCCGGTTCGGAAAAAACCGCACTGTATTTCATCAAAAATCAATGGAATTTTCTTCCTTCGGGTGATTTCTCGTAGCAACTTTAGAAATGAATGAGATATGGCTTGCACTCCTCCTTCTCCCTGGATTGGTTCAATGATAATGCCCAAACAGGTCACCAACCTAACTTCCTGATTTTCTATTTTTCCGCTGGCGGATAAAACAGGTATTGGCAAGGTAACTATTAGCTCATCTACTAGCCTGGTGAGTTCGTCTGGGTCTTTTTTGAAGAAACGTACCGGCTGGTTAGCATTGGTCTGATGCTGGAATTTTTGCCTAAATTTTGGATTATAAGTGAGATCTAACGCTCCAGTAGTTTTTCCGTGAAAAGCCTTTTCAGCCGCCAGAAGTACTAGCTTAGTATCATTCAAGATAGATTGCGCCTGCTCCAGATAATAGGTTTTCAACCCCTCGAAGCCGTGAATAAGCCATCCGTCAATTTCACAAACCAGATTAGTTTCATGTTTAACTAGATAATTACTAATAGTATGAAGTTGACGATGGAGCCTATTCAAGTATGCCTCTTTGCGGTTGGCAAAAGCTAGCCGAGCATGTTTAATGGCTGCTTCCACCGCTTCAGCACCGGAGTTAACAAAGGTAGTGATATACTCTTTACCAGTCTGCTGTCCAATTCGGTCGCTCAAGGCGAGTGCCAGATCGCCTACCTGTTTTTTCACCGACATTTGAGAGTGAATGGGTAGCTGATTCCTGAGTAGTTCCGCAGCATAATCGGTCAATTCAGGATGGTTGTGCCCCAGTAGTAAAGAGCCGTAGCCTCCAATAAAGTCCAGTACCTTCGCTTTGGTATTATCCTCAGGCTGATAGTACAAATAATTCCCCGATGCGTTAGTAAAAACCTGATTCAAACCTAGGTTCTTAAGTGTACGATCGAGCCAGGGGCGAGAGTACTGAAAGTTGGTTGTTATATCTTGTTGCTGGTATGTATCGTTCATTATTTCCATGAGTGATTGGGTTAACTACTGAATTAGATAGTTTAACTCGGTAATGTTAATTATTGACACCTTCTGAATTAATTATGTAAGTGGTAGGGGTGGAAGTGCCTAAACTCTCAGCATTAGCAGGGATAGTCACTGTTTGTATTGTGTTAGCTGCTGACTTGTTTTCTGTCTTAATCTTTAATATTAATATGATTAAGGCTAATAGGAACAGGCGGATGCTTGGGGAAGCGATGGTATTTAGAATCGTCTTCCTGATTTTCCGAGAAAAGTGCATGATTGAATAATTTTTTCTGGCGGGCAGATAGTATGGGTTGGTTAGCTGAGGAAAAAAGAAATCCGAACAATGTGGCTCGGATTTCTAAGGTTGGCTAGTTTTTGAAAATGAAGCCAAATTGCTCAACTACAGTTCCTTTAGGCCCTTTACTAGGGCCGTAGGTCTGGCCATCAATATGGTATGCTCCTATGATGTGCCACTCCATCTCATCCAACGCGCAGTGCTGAATGCTTCCCTTCATAGAAAGGTCACCACCGGGCGTGACGAGTGAGATTTGCCCCTCGCCTTCAGCTGAAGCCACAAAGATGCTCTGAGAACCGTTTGCAGGACCGGCAGCCCCTACTCCTACTATGTTGAAGCCCTCTACGGTAGGATCAAAAGTTTTGTCCAGAAAGGTTAGGTTCCATAAAGTATACACTCCATTGGGAATTAAGCCGGTCAGCTTCATAGTCATTTCGGTTCCTCGTTCGGTACATTCTGCCGATACGCTACCTTTCACCCGACTGAATTCCTCAAAGGTTACGTGGTGGCCATCGGGCGCTATTACTGGCTCTAGATTAGAAGATTCGTGAATGAGAGTTTCAGGCTCCGTTACCGGGTTGCCGTCCTTATCTCTGATGAAAGCCGGCACAATTACGACAGCGTCCGTTGAAGCAGCCGGATTAGGGTTCTCCGGATCGTCCTCGCAACCCGTTCCCAGGGTTAGTACAATGATTGCCAGAGTGAATAACTTGATACATTGAGAAGAGAATGTTTCCAAAGCAGTCTTCCTCGAGTTAAAGATTAAGTGCATGTTAAATATCAATTTTGAGAGTTAGTAAAAGGTTAAAAGTTTAGATGAATGTCTTACTAAGAATGTTTGTTTCTTTACAACCAGGGAGCTTTACGATAGGCTTCGTAGGTGTCGGCTATTTTGGCGGCAGAAAGAGCGCGAGGCGCTAAGGCATACCGTTGCTCAAGATTATGAGTGTCATCGGTCAGCACTACCTTCAAGCGAATAATTGGCTCCGGATTGAGATTAAGATGACGATAAACTTCACGCCACAGACCGGCCGTAGTAATTATTACTGTTACTCGATTCTGACAGATATAATCAGCTAGTTTCCGAGCATCTTCAACAATAGAAGGTATTAGTAGCTTCGCTCCAGCATTTGAGCAGGCTTGAGCTATAGATAGCCACTCTTGTTCATCGCGGGCATAGTCGAGTAACACTACATCATCAGCCAAGAACATCATGTGCGATGTCTCCTGCGAGTTATTCACCGCCGAAAGCTGAGACGGCTCAGTAGTAGTAAATGAGATTTCCAGGGTCGATTTCATAGTAAATTGAGTTATGAGGTTTGATAACTATGTTTAGGGTGTGGGTCTAGTTGCTGAAGAGGCATACCTGAAGTTGAGCCCCTAACTGAGGATAATCAGCAACAGTATCTTCTATCTGATTCCAAATCTCCTGCGAAGTGGCAATGGTTGTTTTTCCCTCCCGGATAATGGTTTGAACCAACAGATTCGGACTCATTTGAAAGTTAGGCAAGACGATACTCGCTCCGGCTTCGGTGCAAGCTTTAATCAGGGTAGTCCACCCCTGGTCTAGTACAAACAGCGTGTGCTGAAGTTCTTCCTGGGCAAGAACCTGATTGGTAGATTGTTCTTCGTGGTAATAGAGAGTAGTCATTGTGATGTTTAGTTTGGCTCTTAATGGCCGGGAAGGAGAGCTTATTACCGAAGAGCTCCATTTTTTCGAAAAAATTTCTTTTCACCACTCTCATCAATATGGATAAACCCCATGCAAGTGGTAACTTGCCCTGTTCCCAGGCCAGGGCTAGTATTGCCTAATTGAGTTATGCGTATGCCAAACAGTTCTCCCACCATCGTGTACCGCGACATCAATAAGGAGATTAGGGTAGATGACCCGAGGTTAAGCATTCTGGAGCTGGCTATCCGCCACAAAATTCCGCACCTGCACGAGTGCGGCGGCCACGGGTTATGCACTACCTGCCGAATCAGAGTGCTGGATGGAGCCAGCAACTTGTCCCCTCCTACTGCTGCCGAAGTAAAGTTTAGCCAGCAACGAGGCTGGGACCCATCCGTTCGTCTGGCCTGCCAGACCCGAATTAATGAACAAAGTGCTGCTATTGAAAGACTGGTGTGGACTAGTGCAGAAGTAAGTAATCTTCAGTTGGAAACCATGCCGCTGGGCATCGGGGAAGAGCGTGAACTGGCTTTTCTGTTCTGCGATATGCGAAACTTTACCCCCTGGGCTAACCGGCACTCTAACTTCGATCTGGCGCATATGCTTAACCGCTTCTTTACTGCACTAGGTGATCCGGTTTTTATGAACAACGGCATTATCTACCAGTACGCCGGCGATGAGATTATTGCCCTGTTTGGTGCTGGGGGTGGGGATCAGGAGCAAATGTGCCTGGCTGCTGTTCGGGCTGCGTTAGGAATGCTGTACGCAGTGGAGCGACTCAACCGTTGGGAACTCAAGGAGTTTGATACCACCTTTAGTATTGGCATTGGCCTTCACTACGGCAAAGCCTTCGTGGGAAATATCGGCCACTCTCGTCACAAACAATTCGCGGTTATTGGCGACCCGGTTAACGTGACCAGCCGCATACAATCTCAGAACAAAGCATTGGAAACTACTCTGCTGGCTTCCCATGAGTTTATCACTAACCTACCGGAAAAGGTACTGAATATCGGTAAGAAGTCTAAAGTGCTACTTAAAGGAAAGGATGAGCTATTTTCGGTATATGAGATTGTCGGCTTTACCCAGCCCGATACTAACCTGAGAGTTCAGTCTACTATAGATGAATTGCTGAAAAACGAAGAAGCCTTTGCCGAGCAATTTTATCAGAAACTATTTCTGAAAGCCCCTGAGGTGCAAGCGTTGTTTCCGCAAAACATGCTGGATCAGGGTAGAATGCTTACCCACATGCTACGAGGAATAGTGTACGCTCTGAGTAGGCCGGATTATCTGGTATCAGGACTTAATGCCCTGGGAAAGCAGCATCGGGAGTACGGGGTAAAGCACGAACATTACCCGTTGGTAAAGGATGCTTTGCTGGAAACTATACGAGAGCACCTGGGTGAGGAGAGCTTCTCTCCCGAAACAGAACGGGCCTGGCACTCAGCACTCGATCTAGTTATTAAAACCATGGATGGATAACAATTTGCAAAAAACGAACAGCTTCGCTCTGACAAACCGGAAACTGGGCTAACCCGAGGTTTCTGATAATATCACTTACTACTTCTCGGCCTTCATTGTTAAAATGTATAATTTTGCCATCTGATGAGTCGAAATTTTATGGAGAATCGCACATTTGCGGTGGTTTTCTTGTTGTTACTCTGCCCCAACCGATTGGAATAGCGCGTATTGGATATGACTGAATTTGACGTACACACCCTGCCGAATGGCATTAGGATTGCCCATAAGCAAGCCACACATACTAAAGTAGTTCACTGCGGTTTTATTTTGGATATTGGTAGTCGCGATGAGCAGCCCGAACAGCACGGCCTGGCCCACTTCTGGGAACATATGGCCTTTAAAGGCACCCGCAAACGCAAAGCCTACCATATTCTGAACCGGGTAGATTCGGTAGGCGGCGAACTTAATGCGTATACGACCAAAGAGAAAATCTGCTTCTACGCTTCGGTGCTCGACCGGCACTTCGAAAATGCCCTGGAGCTACTGACCGACATTACCTTCGATTCTATTTTTCCGGAAAAACAAATTGAACGGGAGCGAGGCGTGATTCTGGAAGAGATGTCTATGTACTACGACTCTCCCGAAGATGCAATTCAGGATGATTTTGATGCGGTGGTATTTGGTGAGCACCCGCTAGGAAAAAATATTCTGGGTACCAACGAAAGCATTCGCCGCTTTCATCGCGATGATTTTCAGCGATTCCTTCAGGAAAACATGAATACCGAAAAGCTGATCTTTAGCTGCGTAGGAAATTTGCCAGCGAAAAAGGTATTCCGGTTGGCCGAAAAGTATCTGTCGGCGGTACCTACCCTTAGCGGTAAGGGTCACCGCTTACCGTTCGACCACCAAACTCCCCAGCAGGAAACCAAATCCCGAACCCTTACTCAGGCGCAGTGCGCCATTGGCCGGACGGCCTACCCAGTAGGCGATGATCGTAGCTTACCCTTTTTCATGCTAACCAACTTATTGGGTGGCCCCAGTATGAATACCCGCTTGAGTATGGCGCTGCGCGAAAAGCATGGTTTGGTGTATTCCATCGATGCCGAATACCATCCCTACACCGATACTGGTCTGTTTGCCATCTACTTCGGTACCGAACCCCGGCAATTAAAAAAAGCTATCAACTATACGCTCAAGGAGCTCAAACTGCTCCGCGAAAAGCCATTAGGTACGATGCAACTGCATCGCATCAAGGAACAAATGATGGGACAGATGGCGATGAACAGCGAAAATAACCAAAGCCTGATGCTAGCGATGGGCCGCAGCCTGCTAGATCATTATGAATTGGAAAATCTGGAAACGCTTTACAAAAAAATCAACGCAATTACGGCTTCGCAACTACAAGACATTGCCCAGGATATGTTTCAGGAGGATGCGCTCAGTATGCTGGCGTATGTGCCGGAAAATTGATCCGTCGTATATGGTCGGCAATAATTTTAGGGTTGAAGTGTGATAAACCACCTATCTGGATTACTAACCCGGTAAATACTGGAGAAATGAGGGGAAAGAAGTTAGAATTCATCGGGATGACCCTCGCTTGGGTGATTTTGCTCACGGTTATTTTCGTTTATGGAAATCTTCCACTTGATCATCAAATCATGCTGACTGTAGCTGCTACCCTCTCCGTTTATGGAAGCTACCAGCAGTTGCAGCGGGAGAAGGGTACTCGCTGCTTACTATCAAAAATGCTTCCTAGTAAGCGATAAGACTACTTTATTCATCGTGATTTCTAGCTACCATCAAAACTCTATCAAATAGCCTAGTGTACCGGTAATGGCATTGTTCTGTAGTATGCTTGGAATGGGAGTTCGGAACCGATCCATTACACTGTTGAAGCCCAAACTGTAGGTACTCTCTAGCTGAAACGTACCTACTTTAGTAGCTACCGCCAATCCGGCACCGCCCCGCACGCCAACATCAAACTTATTCTGATCGGCCAGCAAATACTCATACGTAATATCATCAGGATCTACGCTTGGAGCAGCTTCAGTATCGTAAGACAACAGCCAGGCACCGTACATACCTGCGTTTAAAAAGATTTTGACGTTGCGTTTACCAAAATAGCCATAGGCCAATAGTGGAACCTCCAGATAGTCTAGGTTAACTCGATAAGAACGGCTTGGATCAATTTTCGTCGGATCAATGAGCGATCGAAACCGCTCTTCCCATCCCTTCTCTGTGTAGTTGGCTTCAATCTGTAGGCCGAAGTTCTTTTCCGTCATGTAGCGTATCACTCCGCCATAGGTAGTCCCTTGAATAGTACTAATTCTCGCATTTTCTCGGGTGATTTCCTCATCGGTAGCTGTAATAAATGAGAAGGTAGCACCGCCCTTCACTCCAATTGCCCACTTTGTGTACGTATTCAGACTGTCCTGAGCCTGTACGCTTTGAATGTAGAATAATAATCCCGACAGTAGGAGTAGTGTTCTCATCAAAATCCAACTAATTCAATTCTCCATAAATAACGCCCGCCGAGTGATCATATTGAGCGCCGGTGACAGAACTTAAACAGTTTACTTCATTGCGTACCCGTAGCACTCCCAGCAATGCAAACACTAGGGCCTCTTTGAAGGAAACAAGTTTCTTATCCGGAATTACTAGCTCTACCTGTTCGGAACCGTAGTTGCGGATGCACTCCAACAAATAGGGATTGAACGCCCCTCCTCCAGTGACCAACACCCGAAACGGACGGTTAGTAAGCTGCTCTTCGGCAAAAAACTGCAATTCCTGGGCAATCTGACAGGCTGCTTGGTGCAGTCCGGTAGCAATAGCGTCAGCCACTTCCAAAGCTTCTTCTTCTATACGCTGTATAATTTCCTGGTACACCCATTCATATCCTAGTGATTTAGGAAAAGGCTGATTATAGTAAGGTAGTGAGTTTAAAGATTCTATTAAATGTTGCTGAGGTTGGCCCTGCCGAGCGAGTTGCCCCTGTTTATCGTACGACTGCCCGATTTGCTGGGCGAAGTAGTTCATCACCATATTGGCCGTACCAATGTCATAGGCGATGCGCTTACCCTGCCACTGAGTAGAAAGATTAGCAATTCCTCCCAAATTCAGACAGGCATCGTAGTCACCAAATAGCAATTGATCACCGATAGGTACTAGCGGAGCGCCCTGCCCGCCAAGGGCTACATCAAAATCTCGAAAACGGCTAATTACAGCATGTCCGCTCACTGCCTGCAACGCAAAGGGGTTACCGATCTGGTAGGTAATACCTCGTTCGGGCTGATGAAAAACGGTGTGCCCGTGGGAAGACAAAAAATCAGGTTGCAACTGGTGTTGGGTGATAAAATCTTTCACTGCTTCTCCCATCCACACCCCGAGTATCCGGTCAATAAGGATCAAATCCTCACCGCCTACTTCGGTAATACGACTTAGTTTTTGCTGCCAGTCGTCATCGTAAGGGCGGGTTTCAGCTACCGGGATCTCAAATTCCCAGTAGCCATTTTCCTTCCAGAACTCACAGTAGGCCATGTCTAAACCATCGATGGAGGTGCCCGACATCAGTCCAATTACTCGATACTTATCCTGATTCATTGATTAGCTGTTTATGATCATTTCTTCCATGCCCTCAGTCTGAAAGGTTTTCGTAGTGCCGTTATCGTCGTAAATAATGTATACTTCCAGTCCGGCCTGCTGAGCCACAATCTCTTTGGCTCGCTCTAGTCCTACTACCATAAATGCAGTGGCAAAACCATCGGCGGTCATGCAGTCTCCGGCAATTACCGACACGCTCAGCACCGAATGTGTAACCTGTCGGCCCGTTTTAGGGTCAATGGTATGGGCATATTTCTTACCGTCACGCACGTAGTAGTTACGGTAATCACCGGAAGTGGCAATAGCCTGGTTATCCAGAGCTATGGCAGCCGACATTTGCCCGATCTGACTGGGGTTATCTACCCCAATGCGCCATAAATTTCCCTGATCGTTTACGCCTCGGCAAAGCACTTCGCCCCCAATTTCTACCATAAAGTTATCCACCCCCTGGCTTCGCAAAAAACTACCCACTGCATCTACTCCATAGCCCTTGGCAATGGCGCTAAAGTTTAGCGTTACGTTCGGTGCCTTGCGAGTAACGTAATCTGAAGTATACTCAATTTTATCAAAGCCCACCAGTTGTAATAGCGAATCTACAGCACTATCATCGGGCAGTTCGTTTTCTTCGGGGCCAAACCCCCAGGCATTCACCAATGGAGCTACCGTAGGGTCAAATGCACCACCGGTAGCCTGCACAATCTCCTGACTGCGCTCCAGTACCGGATAGAAGTAGGGCAACTCAAAATAAAGCGTGTCCTGCTGATTGAATCGTGTGATTTCTGAATCGGGCAGGTAGTGATTCACCGACTGATTAAATACTTCCAGTAACGAGTCGATACCCGATTTAAAGTTACGCTGCTGTTCGTCCTTGTATTTGATGTTATAGGTAGTACCCATGGTTTGCCCCTGTACACTGATATAAGTATCATCTGTAGCAGTATCTGCTGATTCGGGCTGATTGCGAACCCACCAAACTATCGCTACCGAGGCTAGTAGCACAATAGAGTAAATTATGTTCTTTTTTTGGTTAGGACTCATATTTAGAAAGGTTTTTTACAGACACCCAAATATTATTTAAATAAGCATTAAATACTTATTAAAAGCATAAAATATGTTATTTTTGCTGCGATAGTACGGAATTTTCTGTACATTCATGTTAACTATTTTAGAAAAGCTAATGTGTTAAAATATCACCGGATAAATCAACAAATCCTGAGTTTTAAGTCTTCTATCTCACGATGAAACGACTTGCCCCAAACCTCGAACTGTAATTCTTAAACATTACTGAGAATGAAAACACATTCAACCAACTACCAGAGTACATTTATTGAAGTTGCCGAAGACTGCCCGGCAAATTCAGGTCAGGAACCACCGCAAAAAGGGGACAAAAAATCGGTAGCAAACCAGCAGTATGAATTACTGAAAAGCAACCCTTACAAATTCACGTCGGACGATCTTTTCTTTACTGTTTTCGCCGCGAGAAATGAGATTGGTCCAAGTGAGTTGAAATCTGAGCGAGAAAAATTCTTCTCAAAGGGTCAGCCTTGTTTCAGGGCCTCCCCACTTACTAAGAGATACGGCTGGGGCGTGCACAGCGATGAAAACGGGAAAGTTGCCCTCTATGGCTTAGAAACTGAAGAGTACCAAAACTTTGTTGATAACGAATCAATCAAGAAAGTAAAAGCGATGAAAATGAGGCGGTAGGGGCTTAAACTGCTATACTTTTTCGGTTTAAAATCTATACCGCCTAGCATTGACTTTTGTATCTACCCGAATAAAAAAGAATATCATGAGAGAAGATTATTTGACTGGTGAAGCCTCGCACCTGAGCCCCGCGGAAAAGGAAATTGAACGAGCCTTGCGTCCTTTATCGTTCGGGGACTTCACCGGACAGCATAAAATTGTAGAAAACCTGAAGATATTCGTGCAGGCTGCTAAAAATCGTGGCGACCAGCTCGATCATGTTTTGCTGCACGGCCCTCCGGGTTTAGGAAAAACTACCTTATCGCACATTATTGCCAATGAGTTGGATGCCCAGATTAAATCTACTTCGGGCCCGGTACTCGATAAGCCTAGCGAATTGGCCGGATTGCTGACGAATATGGAGCCGGGCAATGTGCTATTTATTGATGAGATTCATCGCCTCAATCCTATCGTTGAAGAGTATCTCTACTCCGCCATGGAGGATTATAAGATTGACATTATGCTGGATTCGGGTCCGAACGCTCGTACCGTGCAAATCAGCTTGAGTCCCTTTACGCTGGTAGGGGCAACTACTCGCTCGGGATTACTTACTTCCCCCCTACGCGCCCGCTTTGGTATTAATGCCCGCCTGGAATATTACGACGCGGAATTACTATCGACAATTGTAAAGCGCTCGGCCCACATTTTAAATACACCAATTGAAGAAAATGCGGCTTTTGAGATTGCCCGCCGTAGCCGGGGTACTCCCCGAATTGCCAATACGTTACTACGCCGCACCCGCGATTTCGCTGAAATAAAAGGTAACGGGACTATTGATAAAGCCATTGCCGAAATAGCTTTGCAGGCATTGGACGTAGATCAAAACGGATTAGATGATATGGATAACCGTATTCTGTCTACCATTATCGAGAAGTTTAAGGGTGGGCCGGTTGGTATCAGTACTATTGCCACTGCCTGTGGCGAAGAGGCTGAGACGATTGAGGAAGTATACGAGCCATTTTTGATTAAGGAAGGCTATATCAAGCGAACCTCCAGGGGAAGGGAAGCCACTGAAATAGCTTATAAACACTTGAAGATTATTCCCCCTGGGCGCGCTCAAGGTTTGTTCGATTAAGCGTTCTGCAAAAATCTATTACTTTAGAGACGTTGATTTGTCTACTAGCGTATGTATTTTGAGAAAAACTCTTCCTTCTTAAAAGAGGCTGCTCGTCAGCATGGTTTTGATTTTTGTGGCATTGCTAAAGCTGAGTTCTTGTCAGAAGAAGCTCCTCGTCTCGAGCAGTGGCTCAACCAAGGCCATCAGGGGAAAATGCAGTATCTGGAAAACTACTTTGATATCCGGCTTGATCCTACCAAACTGATGGACGGGGCTAAGTCGGTAGTTACCCTACTGTACAACTACTATCCTTCCGAAAATTTAGCTTCTCCCGATTCGTATAAAATTGCCAAGTATGCCTACGGAAAAGATTATCATTTTGTCATTAAGAAATAGCTGCGGAACCTGCTCGATCAGATACAGGAGGAAGTCGGGGATATTCACGGACGGGCTTTTGTAGATTCGGCTCCGATACTGGAGCGGGTGTGGGCTGAAAAAAGCGGCCTGGGATGGATTGGCAAGAACAGCTTACTACTGAATAAGCAGCAGGGCAGTTTTTTCTTTATTGCTATTTTATTGTTAGACATTGAGTTGGCTTATGACCATCCGGTAGCAGACCATTGCGGTACCTGTACCCGCTGCCTAGATGCCTGTCCCACCGATGCTATTGTGCAACCCTACGTGGTAGACGGTAGCAAATGTATCTCGTACTTTACTATTGAATTGAAGGAAGAAATTCCTACGGAGGTGAAAGGGAAGTTTGAAGACTGGATATTTGGCTGTGATATTTGCCAAGACGTATGTCCCTGGAACCGTCACGCCCGCCCCCATCAGGAACCGGAGTTTGAACCCCACCCTGATTTGGCTACCATGCGCAAACACGATTGGGAAGAATTAACGGAAGAAGTATTTCGGAAAGTATTTAAAAAATCGGCAGTAAAAAGAGCTAAGTTTGCCGGTTTAAAGAGAAATATTCGGTTTGTGACAAAATGAAAAAGCTGCCTTTGAGTTAAGACAGCTTCAAGGATGTTAATAGGTTTTTGTTAGATTAGCCGACGTGTTTCGGTGAGAAACAATCGTCGAGGATGCTACGATACTGCTGGCCGAATTTGATGTAACACCAACTTCTAAGCATTTCAGCATCGGATGGTAACAGGACCGTTAACGCTTTTCTTAGTTCCTTGCGAAAAAGAAGCGCATCGAAACTCACTTTTGCCAGAATCAGCTTTGCATAGCTTAACTCAGCGTGAATGCGTTTTGCGTCTAGGTGTCTGTTGTATATCTGCATAGGCGTAAGGGGTTTATGTTTAGTTAAAAAAGTCAGAAAAAAACTTGAACTGATGGAGCTAACTCCTGAGAAATGATCGTTTTAAAGACATTAACGATCTGAAAGCGCTATAAATATACAATAAGATATATTAATTTGCAAGCCCACAATCTGAATATGTCATGAATGATGATATTTTATTTCCAAAAGAACGAATATTCCAGAATATTATTCTGCATTTATCGATTTTTTTCGGATTTTTTATCATTGCTGGGCTTTCTCAGGCGCAGAATGTTTCGGTACAACTAGGCTCCAACCAGATCGGATCGAACGAACAATATACCATTACCTTGAAGGTAGAAAACGATCGTTTGCGCCGTTACGGTGATTTTCCGGACATTCCGGGCCTCGAGAAAGCCGGGACATCTACTTCTTCATCTACCAATATTGTTAACGGGCAAATCTCTTCTTCGTACAGCGTAACGCAATCGTACCTGCCAGCTCGAGAGGGAACGTTTAAACTAGCTCCATTTACAGTGGCGGTCAACGATACCGAGGGCAGCTCTCCGGGTACCACTATCACTGTGGGGCCTCCGAAGCAGCGCAGTGCTCAAAACCCTTTTTTTAGTGACCCTTTCGATGATCTGTT
>ERZ1740058.907-NODE-907-length-17535-cov-12.533810_pt1 | contig 17535 bp, 18 predicted proteins | sample MGYA00581745_ERZ1740058 | MGnify/ENA primary metagenome ERZ1740058 (study PRJEB43018, sample SAMN04849742) | marine metagenome | isolation source: floating plastic debris | place: Pacific Ocean | collected 2008-08-30 | study: EMG produced TPA metagenomics... | reverse complement strand
GGTCGATGCTCCTAGTTTTAATTCTATCGGCTCAATTTCCGATAAGGTCTAATGATTTACTCCTGTGCTGGAGGAACTTCTTCTGGAGGAACTTCACCCTCTGGAAGAGCCTCGACCTCTGGAGGCGTCTCGACAGCCGTGCGCGTGGTTTCTTGCAGGTAATATTCACCCAGGTCGATACCGCTGACCACAATCTCTTCATACTGCAAAATGCCCGTCACGCGCACGGTGTCGTTCACCGCCGGAGCCGCTTCTGCGCTGCGCACCCACACTGTACCGGTGGCATCCGTGAGCTGATACAGCGTGTCCTCTAATAGGGGCGCAGCTTGCAGCACAGTGCCTTCAATCTGCAGAGTTTGATCCACGCGATCGCGAGACAGGCTCTCAATCGGCTGGGTCGACCCCATCAGTTGCGAAACGCGATCGGGCAGATGAACGCCGATCGCCTCACTGGGGGCCGAGGTTTCAGACGGCTGACTACAGCCCAATAGGAGGAATGCTAAGGACAGCCCGCTCCACTTTTTAAGCTGCCAGATCTGTTGCAACATGCCGAATAATTTAGGGTAAGCGGCCTCTAAATCTGAGACACTAGAATTCGTAAAATTAGGCCGATGTCGATATCAAGGGTGGCACCCAACCGGGATGCGGCTGAGGCGGCTGAGGCCCGTGTGGGTGACTCAACGCTTTCTGACCAACAGCGTAACTCAGGATTTTAATGACGCAAATTCTGGACGGCAAAACTCTAGCAAAAACCATTCAGGCAACTCTAGCGGAGAAAATTGCGGGATGGGCGACCTTAGCCGGTCGTCCACCGGGGCTTGCCGTTGTGATGGTGGGCGACAATCCGGCCAGTGCTGCCTATGTCAGAAACAAAGAGCGGGCCTGCGATCGCGTCGGCATTGCGTCGTTTGGTCAGCATTTGCCCGCCGATACGACACAAGCGCATGTGGCTGGGCTGTTAGCAGATTTCAATGCGGACGATCGCATCGACGGCATTTTACTGCAGCTACCGGTGCCTGATCACTTAGATGCCGTCGCTCTGCTGAATGCCATTGACCCGGATAAAGATGCTGACGGTTTGCATCCCGTTAATCTCGGTCGGCTGTTGCGCGGTGACGCTGGGTTGCGGAGCTGCACCCCCTTTGGCGTGATGCAACTGCTGCAGGCTCATCAAATTGATCCGGTCGGCAAATCCGCGATCGTTCTGGGTCGCAGTATTCTCGTCGGCAAACCGATGGCCTTGATGCTGCTGGAAGCTAACGCCACCGTGACCATTGCTCATTCCCGTAGCCAAAATTTAAAGGCCCTGACTCAGGCAGCGGATATTGTGGTCAGCGCGATTGGGCGACCCGGCTTGCTCACCGCCGACCATGTCAAGCCGGGAGCCGTCGTCATTGATGTCGGAATTAACCGAATCGAGACGGCACCGGGTCAGTATCGTCTGGTCGGAGATGTAGACTATGAAGCGGTTAGTCTTGTGGCCTCGGCGATTACGCCGGTGCCGGGAGGAGTTGGCCCCATGACCGTCGCCATGCTTTTGCACAATACGGTGCAGAGCTATTGTCGTCGCGTGCCGAGCTTACCCAGCGACCAGTCTCTTTTGTTTTAGCAGTTGCAGCTTGAGTAGGGTGATGACCTCTTCTATCGATACTACGTTTGACCTCAAAGCCTATTTGCGCGATCGCCAACAGCAGGTCGAGGCTGCCCTAGATGCCTCGCTGCAGGGGCAATACCCTGAGACGATTTATCAGGCGATGCGCTACTCGCTTTTGGCCGGCGGCAAGCGGCTACGCCCGATTTTGTGTTTGGCCACCTGTGACCTCATTGGCGGCACCGAGGCGATGTCAATGCCGACGGCCTGCGCGCTAGAAATGATCCACACGATGTCGCTCATTCACGATGACCTTCCCGCGATGGATAACGATGACTATCGCCGTGGGCAACTCACCAACCACAAGGTCTATGGCGAAGACGTCGCTATTTTGGCGGGCGATGCCCTCTTAACCTATGCGTTTGAATGGGTCGCCACTCAAACGCAAGACGTGCCCGCCGATCGCATCCTGCAAGTCATCGCCGATTTGGGCAAAGCGGTGGGCGCTGAGGGGCTCGTCGGTGGCCAGATTGTGGATCTTGCTTCCGAAGGCTCCCCCGACGTGAGTTTAGAGACTCTCAACTACATTCATACTCACAAAACCGGCGCGCTGCTGCGAGTCTCAGTTACCTCGGGGGCGATTTTGGCGGGCGCTGACGCAGGGCAAGTTGAGACGCTGGCGCAGTATGCCGATCGCATTGGTCTGGCCTTTCAAATCGTGGATGACATCCTTGACATCACCGCTACGTCAGAAGCATTGGGCAAATCTGCTGGCAAAGATTTAGCCGCCCAAAAGGCCACCTACCCTAGCCTGTGGGGCCTCGAAGAATCACAAAAGCAAGCCCAGCAACTCGTCGAAGCGGCTAAAACCAGCCTCGCAGACTGTTTTGGCACTCCGGCCCAGCCCCTGATCGCCCTGGCCGATTTCATTGTTAACCGGACCCATTGAGGAGCTCTAAATCAGCTATGCAAGACATCGCGGATATTTTGCAAAACCGGGTGTTAATCGTGGCGTTGGTCGCCTGCCTGCTTGCTCAGTTTCTTAAGCTGCTATTTGAGTTGGTTGTGCACCGCAAAATCAACGTGCGGGTGCTGGTCGAAACGGGCGGTATGCCCAGTTCGCACTCAGCGTTGGTCACAGCTCTGGCCTGCGGCATTGGCCAAACCTGGGGCTGGGCCAGTCCGGGCTTTGCGGTGACAACGATATTTGCCGGAATTGTGATGTACGACGCGGCAGGGGTCAGGCAGGCGGCTGGCAAACAGGCGAAAATTTTGAATCAGATTATCGACGAGCTGTTTCGTGAAAAACCCGAATTCAACGAAGATCGCCTGAAAGAACTCTTGGGCCATACCCCGGTACAGGTGATTGTGGGTTCGATATTGGGGGTATTGGTGTCTTGCTTTGCTGCACCGGTGCTGTTTTAAGCCAGGGTGCTCGAAGTCTATATTGGTCCATGTCCAGCAGGGGGCAAATATTCACATCGTTCGGTGGAAAGGAAGCCATAGAAGCCGCGATCGCTTTTTCATGGTTAGGCAATTCAAATCAGCGATCGCCTTCGCGGTGTGAGCCCAAAATTTACAAAAATCAACAGATTGTTAAGCCTCAAAAATCTGAGCTGGAGGGCTAAGCGAGGTGACTTTCGTCGCCTAGATGCTGATATAGCAGTGAATGCAGCTTTGACAAAAGAAGCTGCTCAATTTCTATGAATATATAAAATGTCAAGTTCAGGAATTTACAGCATCTAAAAATAGATAAATATACGCTGTGCTTTTCTCGCGGTTTGTCGGAACTCTAAGACTCAGACACGATGGCTTGTTAAGCTAATATCAACCGCAAAGTGCTCTTTGGGCGGAATATTGGGCAAAGCCTGTCTAAGGAAATCAGGGACGCTAGCTTTCTCCCTCGGGAAAGGGGTTCATGTATCGCCCCCAGGGGACGCCTAGCCCTAGTGTGAGGCCTACCGGCCAGACCTCCGACTGAGTTCAATGAGGCGGTCTGGCAAATAATCCCAATGCGATCGAGACTGGAGCAGCAGCCGATTTGTATGGCATCGGATACACCTAAGTGAGTGACTGCGCCCTGACCCTGAGAGTCCATACTCCAACGCATCACCCTTCCCATCGTGGGCACTCATCCTCTCCATAACCACAATCCCCCTGCACAGATACCTTATGCATTCCAGCCCGACACCCACACCGCCCAGTCAGCCTTTGGGTGCCGTGCCTGCGGCTCTGCCGGACAACGAAGCGGCCAGACTGCAAAAACTGATCGATTATCGGGTGTTAGATACTGCCCCCGAAGCCGCCTATGACGATATCACCCAGCTGGCGGCTCACATTTGCGATGCACCGACCGCGTTAGTCAGCCTCATTGATACGTCTCGACAGTGGTTTAAATCTCGTGTGGGTCTGGATGCGATGGAAACCCCTCGCGATTTGGCTTTTTGCGCCCATGCCATTTTGCAGCCCGGCGTGTTGATGGTTTCGGATGCTCGGGCCGATCAACGCTTTGCTACCAATCCTTTAGTGACAGGCACACCGCACATTCGCTTTTATGCCGGTGCGCCCTTAATCACCTCCGAGGGCTATGCGCTCGGGACGCTGTGTGTCATTGGCTATATACCGAAGCAGCTGACCTCAGAGCAGATTCAGGCCCTCGAAGTGCTCGCGCGTCAAGTCGTGAGCCAGCTAGAAATGCGGCTCTCGGTGCAGCGGCTGGAAAGGGAAATGACCCAAAAAGCAGAAGCTGAGGCAGCCTTACAGCAGGCCAATGACAGGCTAATCGAGCGCAACGCCATGATTAGCCAGAGCAATCAGCATCTAGAGCGGGCCTTGCGAGAACTTCAGCTGACCCAAAGCCAGCTCATTCAAAACGAGAAGATGGCCGGTTTGGGGCAGTTAGTCGCAGGCATTGCCCATGAAATTAATAATCCGATCAGTTTCATCACGGGCAACGTTGCACCGGCCAAGCAATATGCCAGCGACTTATTGATGCTCCTTAATCTTTACCAAGCCGAATCTGGGGCTCCTTCTCTCGCCATTCAGACTTTGCGAGACCAGATCGACGTGGAATTTATAGCGGCGGATTTTCCGCGCTTGCTCGACTCGATGCAGGTCGGGAGTGAACGTATCGCCGATATTGTGACTGCTCTAAAAACGTTTTCCTATTTGGACGAAGCGGGCAGAAAACCCACCAATCTGCAAGCAGGACTCGAAAGCACACTGATGATTGTGCAGCATCGGCTAAAAGTCCAAGCCGATAGACCCGCCATTGAAGTCACTCAAAAGATTGCGCCACTCCCGCTGGTCACCTGCGATGCGGGCGCTCTCAATCAGGCAGTGATGAACATTTTGCTCAATGCGATCGATGCCCTCGACGATTACGCCCAGCAGGCCAGCCAGGCAACCTCAAATTGGTCGCCCAAAATCGCCATCACTGCTGAACTCTCTCATCATCAGGAAATTGTCATCACCATTGCTGACAATGGGCCGGGTATTCATCCTGATGTAAGGGACAAGATTTTCGAGCCCTTCGTCACCACAAAACCGGCTGGGAAAGGGACGGGATTGGGACTTTCGGTGAGCCGCAAGATTGTAGTGGAGCAGCACCAGGGCCGTTTAGAGTGTTTTTCTAAACCGCCACTCGGTACCCAATTTGTCATGGTGCTGCCGCGATCTGACAAAGGGGCTTGAGGGGCCGATCGCGCTCCTTTTTATGATGCTTCCCGGTCTTGGCTTAAGGGGTGCGTAGCGCCGCGATCGCTAAACAAGCCCAACCGGCGATCAGGGCCACGCCACCCACTGGCGTGATAGGCCCAACGGCTTTAATGCCCGCCAAACTGATCAGATAAAGACTGCCCGAAAACAGCACCACGCCTGCGATAAATAGCCAGCCCGCTGCTGTCAGCCAGGCAGTCGCGGCTTTGCCTTGGCCTAACAAGATCGCGATCGCCAGCAACGCCAGTGCATGATACATCTGGTAGCGAATGCCGGTGCCAAATACCGCGATCGCTCGGTCGCTCAGCTGGTCTTGCAGAGCATGGCTGGCAAATGCGCCGCCCGCCACCGAGAGGCCGCCCATGACTGCCGCGATCGCCCAAAAAATTTGCATGGCTTTCCAATCTAGAATGCTTACGGTTATAGCGTAGGCAAAAATTGGATAGCCATGAAGGTCTCAATATTTATCGCCACGACTTTAGATGGCTTCATTGCTCGCACCAATGGCGACCTTGATTGGTTGCCCAACGCAGAGACCGAAGATGATGCCGAGGATCATGGCTATCAGGCATTTTTCGACGCGATCGACGTGCTCGTGATGGGCCGTCATACCTATGAAACAGTGCGATCGTTCGGCGAATGGCCCTACGGCGATAAACGCGTGATTGTCCTCAGCAGCCGTGCGATCGCCATTCCACCAGCGTTGACTGATCACGTGGTTGCTCACACCGCAACGCCTGCTGAGATTTACCAACAGCTGAGCGCTGAGGGCATCCAGCGGGTGTACATTGATGGCGGTCAGACCATTCAAGGATTTTTGCGCGCGGGTCTCGTGGATGACATGATTGTGTCTCGCGTGCCGGTGCTCATCGGTAGTGGTATTCCGTTGTTTGGCCCGATCACCACCGATATTCGCTTCAGGCATCTCAAAACGACGACGTTTTCTAACGGCATCGTCCAGACTCACTATGCGGTTGTGAGAGAGCCTGATGCTTCAGGATGAATGGCATCACGTCCCAGCATGCAGCTCACCCACCATGAAAGTGTCCCGTCATCGCTTAGCCGGTTGGCAGGTGGGGCAATAGTAATAGCGCCGTCCGCCGGTGCGATCTTTAATGATGGCGGTGCCACAGGCAAAACAGCCCTGACCATCGCGACCAAACACCCAATGCCGGTACTGCCGCCGGGGCATGCCCTGCTTTTTTAGGTCAGCAGCGATCGCCAAATCATTCGTAATGCCGCCATGTCGGTAGGACTGTTGTGGTACCGCCAGCGCGGCGTCGGCGAAGCGGGCTAACTGGTTGCGATCGTAATCGACCGGACGGTGGGTCGGGTGCAGGCGACTGACAAACAAAATCTCGCTGCGCAAATAGTTGCCCACCCCGCATAAAAAGCTTTGATCGAGCAGCAGGGTGGTGAACCGGCGGCGATAAAACGCCTTGCTTTGCACCCACTCCAAAATCGTTTCTGGCGTCACTGTCACATCCAAAATATCGGGGCCGAGGCGCTGAATAAAGGGGTGATGGGGCACCGCTTCGACGGGCAATACTTCAATGTCAGAAGCGCTGTAGAGCAGGGCCGACTTGCGCTCGGTGTGAACGGCAAACCGCAGCTGGCGGTTGGTTTGAGGATAGTTGTAGGCGTTTCGCACCATCCATTTGCCATAGAGCTGATTGTGGCTGTAGACGCACAGACCGCTCTCAAAGCGGGTAACCAGAGCCTTGCCATAGGTCGAGATTTGAGTGACGGCCTGCCCTGTTAGCTGGTCTTGGTAGGGCTGCAGATGTTCGAAGGCGAAGAAAACTTCAGTGGTGGGCTGGCGGGCGATCGCCTTCTCTAATTTGTCCGCAGCTTTGCGAATTTCTGGCCCTTCTGGCATGGAGTCAATCGAGGAAATGAAGGCAACGATTCATACTCTAACGCTCTGTCTGGGTCTGTGCCGCTGGTCGTCGCTCCTGATATCCATTCCCAAAGTCGGACTCCCAAGATGATTTTGGCAACGCGGGGGAGCGTGGGGGCAAGGGGGCCTAGATCTGTCGTCTGGTTGCAGAGAATCGGGATCGCAGCAGTTCTCCGAAAAAGCGCTATGGATGTTTTTAGTGGTAGGTAAAGGCGTAGTGGGTAGAAAGTCTCACTTCTAGAGAATCCGCCCTGCTTTGATGCACTGTTTGTACCAGTGGAAGCTGGCCTTAGGAATGCGTCGCTGCGTGGCGTAGTCGATGTAGGTAATGCCAAAGCGGCGATCGTAGCCGTAGGCCCATTCAAAGTTATCCATCAGACTCCACAGAAAGTAGCCTGTCAGGGGATAGCCCTCGGACACAGCGCGGTGGGCGGCCTGTAGATATTGGCGCAGATAGTGGATGCGATCGAGGTCAAGCACTTCTCCCTCAGCCGTCACCTCATCCTGTGCAGCACAGCCATTTTCGCTGATAAAGACGGGCAGATCTGGGCGCTGTAGGGTCGTGCTGACATGGCGAATGCCCCAATAGAGGCTCTCGGGCACCAAGTGCAGCCAGGGCATATGCAGCCGCGGATAGCCTGCTGGCAGTGGCAACACTTCGTAGCCCGCCGCATTATCGGCAGCGCGGACGTAAACACCGCTGTAGACATTGAATCCCAGCGCATCCAACGGCTGGTGAATCGTTTCCAAATCACCCGGCTGAATGTCAGGGGTTTGATCACCAAGTTGGGCTAACAAAGCAGGACTGTACTCGCCCGTCAGGGCCGGAAAGATAATGCCGCCATTGGTGCCGACCGTGTGAAATGCCTTTTGTGCCGCCGCAATGTGATCGGGCGTCGCAGTGAGGGGCACCGTCGCCAAAAAGTTATCGACCAGGGCCACTTGGCAGGGTTGGGGCGATGCAGCGCGGATCGCCTGACAACCTAACCCGTGAGCTAACAGCGCATGGTGCGAGGTTTGCCAAACTTCTTTCAGTGAGGAAACGCTAGTGCCCGGTGCGTGCACTGGCGTTTGGTCAACGCCGTAGCCCATATGCGTAAAGCAAAAGATTTCGTTGAGCGTCATCCAGTGGGTGACGCGATCGCCCAGTGTCTTGACTACCACCGCGGCATAATCGGCAAAGTCCTGGGCCATTTCACGACTGCGCCACGAGCCATAGCGATTTTCCAGCGCTTGGGGACTGTCCCAGTGAAATAGGGTGACATGGGGCGTGATGCCCCGCGCTAGCAGACCGTCGATGAGGCGCTGATAAAAATCGAGGCCTGTCTGATTCAGCGGCCCCCGACCCGTGGGCAAAAGGCGCGGCCACGACAGGCTGAGGCGATAGTGCTGAACGCCTAAAGTTTGTAAAAGGTCTAAATCTGCGGCGTAACGATGGTAGTGGTCGCAGGCGATCGCGCCGGTGTCGTCATTCAGGACACGTCCGGGTTGAGCACTAAACGTATCCCATACGCTGGTCCCCCGACCGCCACCCTGGACTGCACCCTCGATTTGATAAGCAGCGGTAGCGGTGCCCCACTGAAAGTCGGACGGAAACTGCAGGGTCATGATGGTTGGGCGACAGTGCGGGGAATGGAGACGTAGAAAGTTGTGCCGACTTGGGGTTGGCTCTCAACCTTGATGGTGCCGCCCATCAGCGACACAATGGCATCCACGATCGCCAACCCCAGACCCGTGCCATTGTGCCGACGCGTATTGCTCTGATCCACCTGACGAAAGGCTTCAAAAATGTATGACAGTTCACTGGGAGCCATCCCTTGGCCGGTATCACTCACCGAAATCATGACATTGTCATCAGCCGTGGCGGCGATCGTGATCGTGACCCCGCCCGTTTCGGTAAATTTAATGCCGTTGGAAATCAAGTTCGTCAACACCTGCCGAAGCCGTAACGGGTCGTTGGTGATGATGGGGCGATCGAGCTGTAAATTGAGGGCCAACTGCAGCGATTTATGCTCGGCCAAAGACTGCATTTCCGCCAGGGTTTTCTGCGCTAAGACCGCTAGATCCAGCGGCTCAACGTCGAGCTCTAAGCACCGAGCACCCAGTTTAGAAAAATCAAGAATTTCGTTCAGCAGCGTCAGCAGATGATTGGCGTTGCTGTTGATGCGACCCATCATTTCCGCCTGTTGATCCGTCCACTCTCCTTCTCGACGACGCATCAATAGCTGCGAAAACCCGATGATCGCGTTGAGGGGCGTTCTCAACTCGTGGGACATGGTGGCTAAGAATTCTGACTTCAAGCGCGAAGAGCGCATCACCTCAACATTTTGCCGTTGAATTTCGCGCCGGTGCTCTTCGACCGCTTGGTTTTGCTGGAGTAGTAGGGCATTGGTGATTTGCAACTGTTGCTGTGCCTGACGGGCCGCTTCTTCCGCCTCATAAACGCGCAAAACGCTGCGAATACACTGGGTGATCAGGTCAGCATTGAGCCGCGACTTAACCACATAGTCAGAAGCTCCTGCCTTCATCAACTGCACGGCAGTTTCTTGATCGCCCTGTCCAGTCAACACGATGATCGGCAACATGAAACCTTGCGCCCGTAGCTGCTGAACCAGTTGTAATCCGTCTAAATCGGGCAGTTGATAGTCTAAAAAAACACAGTCATAGGGGGTCTCTGTCAGGGCCGCGATCGCTGCTTGGCCATAAGCTACTTCAGCCACCGCTGACACAGTGAGGTCAGTATCATGCAACGTGCGACGCACTAGCAGGCGATCGGCAGCATCGTCGTCAACCAGCAAAATTCGCAAGGGTTTTTCAGCCGATTCCATCTCTTACGCTTTCATCCCTATGGAGACATTGACGTTGACTACGGCATCTCGCAGAGTGACCAGTATTCCACTAAAGCCTCCATCGTTTCAGCAAACTGGGTCGCGCCGACTGACTTGAGAATATAGGCTGCCACGTTGAGCTGATAGGCCCGTTTGCGATCGGTCTCATGGTGAGAGGTGGTCAGGGCCACAACCGGGATTTCCTTCCGATTCGGATACTGCCTCAGTTGCTCTAAAAACTCCAGGCCATTCATCCGGGGCATCTTGAGATCTAGGCAAACCAATCGCCGCTTGAGGGAATTATCAGCGTGCATTTGCTGAACTCGCCGCAAAATTGTCAGCGCATCCCAGCTATCTCTGGCAACTTGTAAAGGGGCTAAAATCTGTTGGCGCTTAAAAGCGCGCTGCACAATCATGACGTCAACTTCGTCATCTTCTACAAGCAGCATATCAATAGGTTCCCTTTGTGCCATGGTGTTCGACTGTGATTAACATGCTCTCAACCTGAGTACAGGCTGAAACTCTGCCAGTGGGCTCAAATAGCCAGACCCATTACTTGCAGAATTCATACTGGCAGATCACTCTGACCCCTGCCTTCAGCTTTAGGAAAGATCTCATCATGGCGTGATGAATTGCTCATCTAAGAGACCACATCATTCACCGTGACAGTTAATAAATCACTGTAGATTTCTCGTTCTCAGACAATTTCACAGTACTCGAAGTTGCTTTGATCAATCCACAAATGTGGCAAAAATCTAACTTTTGATAGGGATAAAAATCTGGCATTTGCCAGATGTGAGACTCTCTTAAATTGCCGAATTTATAGAAAGGATTTTAATTTAGAGTCACAGGGCAGGCAGGCAAAGTTGAGTCACCGGCAGCAGCTCAGAGTTGTACCCGTTCAGCCAATCATGGGATGGCGTCATCCGTAAGATCTAAAAGATCTAAAATGGCCCAATATCCCCATCAATCACGGCGCGGTTTTACTTCCTCACTTTTGGGCCAATGTTAAGACCTGTCATCATCTAGGTGATATCTAGCTGACATCATCAAGGTTAGCGGCCTGAGCTGCTGCAGTGAGGACGGGTGTGTTCAGGTTGTGTTTCAAGGGTTTGGCCTTTACAGGAACGACGCGCTAGAGGGTTAAGCAGGCTGCTCCTGATTTTGTGTTCCACCTGAGTTTTGTGATGAATAAGATTCGCATTGTGATCGTCGAAGACCATGACCTCACCCGAATGGGGTTGAAAGCGGCCCTGCAGCAGCAAGCGCAAATCTCCGTCGTAGGTGAGGCCGCGAATGGTCAGCAAGGTCTCGCTTTACTGCAGCGAGTGCAGCCCGATGTCGCCGTGGTTGATATTGGCTTACCAGACATCGACGGGATTGAGGTGACCCGGCAATTCAAAGCGGGCTCGGCCAACGCCGAACCACCGGCCACGCGCATTCTCATGTTGACGATGCACGACACAGAAGAGTCAGTCATGGCCGCCTTTGCGGCAGGTGCGGATTCTTATAGTGTGAAGGACATCGATATTGAAAAATTAGTCGAAGCCATTCAGCTGACCCATGAAGGGCAAGTCTGGATCGACCCCGCGATCGCCCGCATTGTGCTGACTCAAGCCAAACGAATTGCGCCACCCGCCGCAGTCGGCACCGATAATAGCGATGACTACGCGCAAGTGCTCGAAATGTCGCCTTTGACTGAGCGGGAGCTGGAAGTGCTGGAATTGATCGTCGCGGGCAGCAGCAACGCCCAGATTGCCGAACAGCTCTACATCACCGTGGGCACTGTTAAAACTCACGTCTGCAGCATCTTAAATAAGCTCAGCGCCAGCGATCGCACCCAAGCAGCTGTCCGGGCACTGCGCACCGGGTTAGTGCAATAGGGCTGGACTCTTTCTATCGTTCGATAGATTCCGTTTCTGACTGATGGACGATGTATCAATCATCAAAATTTGATTTGATAGAGATGTTGAACAAACAACGGAGTTTATGAAATCCATCAACATCGGACTAACGGAAAACCAGCTAGGCAACGTCATTGAATTGCTGAACCAAGATTTAGCAGACGTTTACTTATTACTTGTGAAAACCCGCAAGTATCACTGGGACGTCGTTGGCCCACAGTTCCGCACCATGCACGAGCTTTGGCAAGAGCAGTACGAGATGCTGTCACTCGACGTCGATAACATCGCCGAGCGCATCCGAGCCCTTGGGGGATATCCCTTAGGCACTGCCGAAGGCTTTCTGAAGCACGCATCCATTAAAGAGCATCCGAATGATTTGCCTTCGGTGAATGAGATGGTCAGCCGTCTCTGCTCAAACTACGAACAGATCATTCGCAATCTGCGCGGCCATATCGACCAGTGCAATGACAAGTACGGCGATGAGGGGACTGCCGACTTCTTGGCGGGCCTCATGCAGCAGTACGAAGAAGCTGCCTGGATGCTGCGTTCCTTTACTGAAGGTGAGTCATTGAATAGTGGTTCACGCAATCAGCAGGCTGTGAGCCATACTCCAGCCACTGTGTAACCTTCGTCAGTGGTTAGTGGTACTGCTCGCTCATTTGTAGCAGAGCGATAGACCCGCATAATGACAGCCGCGAGAGCGTTTCCAAGGGCTCTCGCGGCTATGTCTGTTTGAAGGGTAGTGGCAGATGTGCAGCCCTAGGCAGTTTCCTCACGACACCGGGGGCAAGAGTGACTTCTGGAACAAAAGCAGTTTGGCTCATGGTTCTGACCCGGGTTGAACGGGGCTGCAACCAATGCTCCGTCAGTTGTCAGGCTCACGAACACGGCTCAGATGCCCCAAGCCCCCTACATCCCGCCACAGACAAATCAGTCAATGGAAAGATGTCCCAATGTAAAGATTCGTAGATTCTAGAAGGACGATCCATAAACGCCACTCACGCACTATGCGAAATACCAAATCTTCTGATGCTGTTTATTCTTATCTCAAGTCCATTGGCCGAGTGCCCCTCTTGACCCATGAAGAGGAGATTAAATTTGGCAAACAAGTGCAAACGATGATGCCTCTAGAGGCGATTCGTGAAGAGCTGACTGAGGCGCTGAATCGCGAACCGACTCTGCAAGAATGGGCTGATCGCACTGACCTGCCTGTCCCAGAGCTAGAGCGCAGGATTCGCGTGGGTAACCGAGCCAAGCATCAAATGGTTGAAGCTAATTTACGGCTTGTCGTTTCGATCGCTAAGAAATACACCGATCGCAACCTTGACTTATTGGATCTCATTCAGGAGGGTTCCATTGGCCTAAGCCGTGCGGTCGAAAAATTTGACCCCACCAAGGGCTATCGGTTCAGCACCTACGCTTACTGGTGGATTCGCCAAGCGATGACCCGAGCGATCGCTGAGAAAAGCCGGGTCGTACGCTTACCGATTCACGTGACGGAGACCTTAAACAAGATTAAAAAGGCACAGCGCCAGCTGACCCAAGCCCAGGGCCGCACTGCCTCCATCGAAGAAGTCGCGGCTCATCTCGATCTGACTCCCAAGCGCATTCGTGATTGTATGCGGCTATCGCGTCGTCCCCTTTCGCTAGAACTGCGGGTAGGCGACAACCAAGATACAGAACTAGCCGACCTGTTGGAATCAGAAGAGGATTCTCCCGAAGATGTGGTGACTCAGCGTGCCCTCAAAGCTGACTTGCAGGACTTGCTCACCACCCTCACTCCTCAGCAACAGGAGGTGCTGTCGCTGCGATTCGGTCTGCAAGATGGCGTCCCTCTATCCTTGGAGAAGGTGGGACGACAGCTCAATATCAGCCGCGAGCGGGTCCGTCAGCTACAAAAGCAAGCGGTGACCAAGCTGAGGCAGCATCGTAGTGAACTGCGGGAATATATGACTGCCGTATAGGGCTCTTGTCTAAACAAAGAACAGGTCGCCGGTTCACATGCTGTCCAGCGGGCCGATTTCACTGGCGACGTCGCATCTGGATGCTCCCTGAAGAAAGACCCATTAAGCTGTAAGTGTCTTTCCTCAGGGACACACGATGCCACAACTCCTTAGTGCCGGTTTGCGATGGGCCATGTTCAGTCTGGTTTGTTTAAGCCTGTGGGCCTGCCAACCAAACACGTTAATCGGCAGTGACAGTGGCTACCGGCAGCAGCAGCCCAGCCGTGACGGCATCGGCAAAGTCTATATGGGACGAGAAATCGCTCAGGTGATGGGGCACGAAGGTGCTTACTGGCTAGAGCGACCGAGTCGTGAACCACAAGAGCATCCTCAGCAGGTGGTGGAACTTCTCGATTTAGCACCTGATGCAACGGTGGCTGATATTGGTGCGGGTACCGGCTATATGACGCTGCGGCTTGCCGAAAAGCTGCCTGCTGGTCACGTCTTCGCGGTGGACGTGCAGCCGGAGATGCTGAGTTTGCTCCGCCAGCGGCTATTGGCAGGCGATATCACCACCGTTGAGCCGATTCAAGGGGCGATCGATAATCCCCATCTACCGGCTGACAGCGTTGACCTCGCCCTCATGGTTGATGCCTATCACGAGTTTGAATATCCCCATGAAATGATGCTGCACCTGCGCGACGCCCTCAAATCCGGTGGCCAGGTTGTGCTGGCAGAATATCGCGCCGAGAGCCCTTTGGTCTTGATCAAGCGGCTACATAAAATGAGTGAGAAGCAAGTCAAGCGAGAAATGCGAGCAGTAGGATTGACCTGGCTCAAAACCGATGAGTCCTTGCCCCAGCAACATCTGCTTTTCTTCGAAAAACCGGCTTGAGCTTCGGTATTCTTTCCAGGAAGTGAGAAGATAGAAATTGGCGATCGCATGTATTTAGAAAGACTTATGCTGAAACGTTTCACGGCCCTACTCATCGTAGTGACTGCGCTGGTGCTGCAAAGTTGTGTGGGAGCGGGCGTAGGCTTGCAGTCCTTCACAGATACCTACGACGGCTATCGCTTTCTTTACCCCACCGGGTGGACTGAGGTGAAGGTTGCCGGTAGTGCTGATGTGGTCTTTCACGACATTGTGAATGAGACTGAAAATATCAGCGTGGTGATTAGTGACGTGCCCGATGGCCAAAGTCTCAAAGAGCTGGGTACTCCGACAGAAGTTGGCTACAAACTGTCTAAAAGCATTAATGCGATCGCGGGGGATCGCGATGTCGAACTCGCTAACGCGATCGAAATTGATCGCGCCGGTGAGCCCTATTACATTTTGGAATACATTGCTGATCTGCCGTCCGGCGTCCGTCACAACTTAGCCAGCGTCGTTGTTCGCCGCGATAAACTGTTTACCTTCAATGCCTCAACCGAAGAGGAGCGCTGGGACAAAATGGCTGACCTAATGAAGCAATCAGTCGCCTCGTTCTCAGTAGATTAGGAGATGTCCTAGAAAAATGTACTGGTTATAAGCTGCCCTGTAGCCCCTCAGGCAATCGCCCTGCAGCCATGACTGCGCTCAAGCAAGAGCGTCAAGCGCCTTGGAGGAAATGTTTTCACTCCGATAACTCGCCTGAACCCGCTCAGCCCGAACGTTTATACCGATTCTCTGAAACCAGACAACAGATCTGGTTCCCCTGCACGTTGGCCCCTCTGCGGTTCTAGGATTGCCTGGGGAGTCCACTCACTGAGAATCGGGATTATTCGCCTTTGCCTGATGGAGAGCAAGTTCCGCTGTGAAGGCGCGCCCCCTTTAGCGCTAGTCTGAAAGCCGAGTCAGAACATCGCGAGGTCTACTTGCCTCGCCCACAACCCTATGGAAGATCTACAGTTTGTACTTGCCTCAGCTTCTATCGCCCGTCGCCGATTGCTCGCCGACGCGGGACTAGCGGCCTTTGTCTGCCCCAGTAAGTTCGACGAAGATCAGGTTCAAATATCGGATCCAACAGCCCTCGTCAATACGCTGGCTCAAAGCAAAGCCGAAACCGTGGCACCCCAGTTCAGAAAAGCGTTGGTATTAGGGTGTGATTCGGTCTTGGTTTTTAATGGCCAGAGCTATGGCAAACCAGACGGGCCAGAAGACGCGATCGCTCGCTGGCATGAGATGCGAGGCAAGCGTGGTGAACTCTATACCGGTCATGCTCTGATTGATACCGCCCGCCAAAAAACAATTGTGCAGTGTCGGATCACGCAGGTCTACTTTGCTTACGTGAGCGATCGCCAGATCAGAGACTATGTCGCCACCGGCGAACCGTTGAATTGCGCGGGTGCATTTGCGATCGATGGCAAAGGCAGCATTCTAGTTGAAAAAATCGATGGTTGCTACACCAATGTTGTCGGCCTGAGCATGTCGCTTTTACGAGAGATGATTCGCGATCTGGGTTACGACATTACCGACTTTTGGGCTAGTCCTTAGAACGCGACGGCATGTGCGAAATTGAGTTTGGTGCTTGGTTAACGGTGGAGTCTACGTTCTATGCCAAGCTGCCTGGTGTTTCCCAGTTTTGTGGAAATGCCCAAACCTGGGAACCAGGATTATGCCGCCAGCCGTTGACCGAGCTGTTGAGCTTGTCGTCGACAGCGAGGGGAGAGGTCTGGATGTTGGGGATCAACCAGCCCGACCCAGAGCGTACCGATGGGTTTGGCACTCAAAAATTTGGCGAGCTGCTTCAGCGTTTTGATGACGCTGGTCAATCGCCGAGCGATGATCGCGGGTGCCGCACTGGCAGAGATCAAAACGGCTTTCTTGTTCACGGTTTCGCTGCGCATTGTGGGCGCAGGCTGATGCCAGGGCCAGTAGCCGTAAACGACGCACCGTTCTACAAACCGCTGGGTGAGCGCGTTGACGTTGCCACAATTCACCGGCGCGCCAATGACATAGGCATCCGCTTGCTCCAATTGGTCGAGCAGGTCGGCCATCTCGTCATGCAGGCAGCACTCGCCGCGCTGGGTGCCCGGCTGCTGTAGACAAGCGCGACAGTTGGTACAAAATTCAATCGGGTGGTCTTTCAAATAGATTGTTGCCGTTTCTGCACCGGCGGTGGCAGCGGCGGCTAACACGGTAGAGACCGCCGTATCGATGGTGCCATGCTGGCGATAACTCCCGACAATGCCGACGACGCGAGGGTGGGTGCTAGTCATCACAATCCTCCTGATCGCGAGGGCACTGCCACAGTCTGGGATAAGCCCAAAAGGTACCGGTGCCCTACCGAAACGGATACCGATACCTTTAGTATGCATCGCCGCGATCGCCTGCCTAGGCGTGAACGCCCACGTCGATAAGGTTTGGCACGAAAATTTATCTGGCGTAATCAGGCAGACTGCATGACGGTCTAGCCACCCGCTACCGCAGGCACGATACTGACTTCGTCACCATCTTTGAGGGGGGTCTCTTTGCCGTCTAAAAAGCGAATGTCTTCGCTGTTGACGTAGAAGTTGACGAACCGTCGCAGCTCACCCTGGTCATCACAGAGGCGCGCCTTAATGCCCGGAAAATGACCTTCCAAGGTATCCATCAGAGCGGCAACACTGCCCGCGTCACACTCGACGGTGGCTTCGTTGTTGGTGAACTTTTGCAGCGGAGTGGGAATGAGAA